>Ga0209342_10001907_pt1 | contig 22901 bp, 26 predicted proteins | sample RifCSP16_2_FD_184023 | JGI IMG/M metagenome (GOLD analysis project Ga0209342, IMG submission 184023) | Soil microbial communities from Rifle, Colorado - Rifle CSP2_sed 16_2 (SPAdes) (version 2) | ecosystem: Environmental > Terrestrial > Deep subsurface > Rock core/Sediment | place: Rifle... | reverse complement strand
AAGCGCCTCTAAAATCTTTGCGGCGCTTACACCTTTAGGACATCTGCAATAACACTGGAGACATCCCACACACAACCACGGTGAGTTCGCACTTTTTACCGCATCTTCCTGTCCCAACTGCAGGAGTCTTATAACCTCCCTCGGCCCGAAATCCATTGCATAAGACACAGGACAGCCTCCTGTGCAGTTCCCGCACTGGTAACAATTGGCAAGCTCCTCGCCACTGATCCTCTCAATGAGTTTTACAAATTCGCTCTGTAGGTTTTCTTTTCCAAGTTTTATGAGCATAATTAATCAAGGGTTCAAGGGTTCAAGGGTTCAAGGGTTCGAGGGTTCCAGGGTTCGAGTGCAAAGGTTTTTCCTTGAACCCTTGCCCCCTTGAACCCTCGAACCCTATTTTTTATACTTCTCCACCCCTATCTTGAACAAATCGCTCCCGTATATATCATTCACCACAATTGCCGGAAAATCCTTCACCTCAAGCCTTCTAATTGCCTCCGGACCCAAATCTTCATACACAATAATCTCCGCCCTTTTAATGGTCTTGGCAATGAGGGCAGCTGCGCCGCCGACTGCCGCAAGATACACTGCCTTATTTTTCTTCATCGCATCAATTACTTCCTGCGAGCGCTGTCCCTTGCCTATTGTCCCTTTCAAACCAAGTTCTAAAAGTCTCGGCGTATATACATCCATTCTGCCGCTGGTTGTAGGACCTGCAGAACCAATCACCTGACCAGGCTTTGCCGGTGTCGGTCCTACATAATAAATCAACTGACCTTTAACATCAAAAGGTAGCTTTTCGCCTTTATCCAGGAGTTCAATAAGCCTTTTATGCGCCGCATCCCTTGCTGTGTAAAGGACACCGGTTATCAAGACCTTATCCCCTACCTTGAGTTTCTCCACATCCGCATCAGTTAGCGGTGGGGTTATTTTGATTGGGTGGTGATTCATAAACGGTTTAATCGGTTTAAACAGTTTAAACAGTTTAAACCGTTTTTATATTATCGCCTCCTTATGCCTTGCCGCATGGCATTGGACATTCACCGCCACCGGCAGGCTTGCAATGTGGCACGGCGCTGTCTTTATGTGAACAGCGAGGGCTGTTGTCCTTCCGCCAAAACCCATTGGCCCGATGCCAAGATTATTAACCTTCTCCAGCAATTCTTTTTCAAGCGCATCTAATTCCTTATCAGGATTATCACTGCCAACCTCTCTTAAAAGCGACTCTTTTGCCAAGATTGCACTCTTTTCAAAATTCCCGCCTATGCCTATGCCTACGATAATCGGTGGGCATGGGTTTCCGCCAGCCTCTTTCACTGTGTTTACTACAAAATCCTTCATCCCCTGCAGCCCCTGTGAGGGCTTTAGCATAGCAAGCCTGCTCATATTCTCACTTCCCGCGCCCTTGGGCGCGATGGTTATCTTTACCCTGTCGCCGTCAACAATCCTTGTATGGATAATCGCAGGCGTATTGTCTCCTGTATTCTTTCTAGTAAGCGGATGACAGACTGATTTTCTTAAATAACCTTCTTTATATCCCTGTCTCACCCCTTCATTTATTGCATCATCTAAACTGCCGTCAATTACCGCACCTCTGCCAACCTCAACAAAAAAAACTGCAATGCCAGTGTCCTGACACATGGGCGCATCTTCTTTTAAGGCAATCTGGGCATTTTCTATAATCTGGTCAAGTATCTCTTTGCCCAGAGGAGACTCCTCTTTTCCCCTGAATCCTTCCAATGCCAGCACGACATCGCTGCCCAGTTCACACGCAGCCCTGATGCAAAGTTCTTTGACTTTTGAAGTTATTTCTGATGAAGAAATCTTTCTCATAAATTATATTTTGATTTCCTCAACCAACTTCCTTATCGCGGAAACCGAATTATCAAACGCCTTCCTCTCTTCCGCATTCAATTCAATCTCGATTATCTCTTCCACGCCGCCGCTTCCGAGTTTTACCGGCACGCCGACAAAAATGCCGTTCACGCCGTATTTGCCGTTGCAATAGGCCGCACATGGTATAACGCGCTTCTTATCCCGGATGATTGACTCCGCCATCTCAACAACAGCAGCAGACGGCGCGTAAAATGCGCTGCCGGTTTTCAACAGCCCCACAATCTCGCCGCCCGCCTTTTTTGTCCGCTCCATGATTGCGTCGATTCTCTCTTTTTTAAGAAGCTGAGTTATCGGGACGCCCGAAACCGTGCAATATCTCGGAAGCGGCACCATCTCATCAGCATGTCCGCCTATGACCATTGCATGGACATCCTCCACCGATACTTTCAATTCCATAGCTACAAATGCCTTTAGCCTTGCTGCATCAAGCGCGCCTGATAAGCCGATGACCCTATTATGAGGAAAACCGCTCACCTTCCACGCCACATAGACCATAACATCCAGCGGATTGGTGACAACAAGGATAATGGCATTGGGCGAATGTTTGGCAATCTGCTCAACAACGGCTTTGACAATGCCGGTATTGGTATTGATGAGGTCGCTCCTGCTCATGCCCGGTTTTCTCGCTATGCCGGCGGTGATAATCACCACATCGGAATTTGCAGTATCCTTATAATCATTCGTCCCTGTAATAGTGGAATCAAAACCCTCAATAGGCGAGGCCTCCATTAAATCAAGCCCCTTACCCTGCGGAACCCCCTCCACCACATCTATCAGGACAATATCTCCAAGCTCTTTAATAGCTGCCCATACAGCAGCATGTGCGCCTACATTTCCTGCACCAACAATAGTTATCTTTTTTCGGGCCATATCACCTCCCAAATACCGTGATTCGTGTTCGTTATACGTGACCGCAAAAACATAATTCACGGACACGATCAACGGTCACGGCCTTATGTATACTGTATACAGAAACAAATAAACTGTCAAGGATAAAATAAAAGGGATATAAGTTTTGCATGGGAGGGCTTTTTGTATCTCTTGGAATACAAAATCAGCGCATTTCAGCCACTTCTATGGCCTCTTTTAAATCTATAGCCCCTGTATAGAGTGCCTTACCGATTATTATACCTTCAAGCCTTATACTCTTAAAGCTTTCTATGTCTTTCACAGAGCTCATACCGCCGGATGCAATTACAGGAATATTTACAGCATGTGCCATTTCCTTAGTAGCCTTTACATTAGGGCCTGTAAGCATTCCATCTCTTGATATGTCGGTGTAAATAATGCAGGATACACCAAGGCCTTCCAGCCTTTTTGCCAAATCAACAGCCTTTTCCTGTGTAACCCTTACCCAGCCTCGTGTTGCGACCATCCCGTCTTTGGCATCTATACCAACTGCTATGCCTTCCGGAAATATCTTGCACGCCTTTTCTACTATTTGAGGATTTTCTTGCGCCACTGTGCCAATGATTATCCTTTTAACACCCTGAATGTTAAGGTAACCCTTAATAGTTTCCAAGTCCCTTATTCCGCCGCCGATCTCCACCGGTGTTTTTATAGATTGAATTATTTTCTTAATGGTATCCTGATTTTTAGGTATTCCTTCTATTGCACCATCAAGGTCAACAAGATGAATGAGCCTTGCGCCGTCCTGTTCCCATTTTTTTGCTATTTCAACAGGGCTTTCAGAATAAATTGTCTCTGCATCCATCTTGCCCTGGGTGAGACGGACGCATTTACCGTTTTTTAAGTCAATTGCTGGAATGATTAACATAATGAAATCGTCCTCCGTGTCCGTGATTCGTGTTCGCTACCGTCCTCACCCTGTCCCCCTTTTCTGGGGACAGATTTGAAATCTGCCCCCACAGGGGGATAAAGGGGGAGGACGGACACGGAACACGGTCACGGTTCACGGTTTTTATGATATATCTCCAAAATTCTTTAATATCTTCAGGCCGAGCTTCTGGCTCTTTTCAGGATGAAACTGGCAGGCAAAGATATTGCCCTTCCATATACTGCTTACAAACTCTACACCGTAATTGGTCTTTGTCGCTATTACACCATCATCCTTTGGCACAACATAGTATGAATGGACAAAATAAAAATAAGAACCGTCTGCAATATCTGTTAGAGCAGGCGGTCTCTTTTCTATTTTTATATCGTTCCAGCCCATGTGGGGAATTTTAAGAAGTTCGGAGTTCGGAGTTCGGAGTTCGGGGGAAAATCTGACTACCCGCCCTTTTATTACATCCAGCCCCTTGTGTATTCCGAATTCCTCGCCTTCTGAAAATAAAAGCTGAAGCCCGAGGCAAATACCCAAAAAAGGCTTGCCGGACTTAATGGCATTCAGTATAGGCTCAACAAGACCGTAGTTTTTCAGATTGTCCATGCAATCTTTGAATGCGCCAACGCCAGGAAGAACCACATGAGTCGCATTGGAAATATCTTTCGGGTTTCTTGTAACAATACATCGGTGTCCGGCTCTTTCAAAGCCTTTCTGGACACTCCTTAAATTACCCATGTCATAATCAATTATGGCAATCATAATAAAAAATAGGCGATAGGCAAGAGGCAAGAGGTGATAGGAAAATCTTATAGCCTATTGCCCATTGTCTGTTTTTTTACAGTTTTCCCTTCGTTGACATTACACCCTTTATTCTTGGGTCTATAGTCACGGCCTCGTTCAATGCCCTGCCAATGGCCTTGAAAACAGCCTCAATCATATGGTGAATATTTCTTCCATACGGCACACCAACATGAAGCGTAATCCCGCTTCTGCTGACAACAGCCTGAAAAAAATCTTCTATAATATCAATATCAAAATTCTTTATCTTGCTCTTCTTAGGCAACGCAACCTTATAAACAAGATATGGCCTGTCGCTTATGTCAAGGCTAACTGATGCAATCGCTTCATCCATCGGCACGGTTGCGCTGCCGTATCTTTTAATGCCGGTCTTGTTGCCAAGCGTCTTTTTCAATGCATCGCCAAGACATATGCCGATATCTTCAACCGTATGGTGATAGTCTATCTCAATATCGCCTTTTGCCTTTATCTTTAAATCAAAAAGGCCATGTTTGGCAAAGAGAGACAACATGTGGTCAAGAAAAGGGATAGAGGTTTTTATATCATAAATCCCTTTGCCGTCCAGATTTAAGAGAAGGGTTATATCTGTTTCTTTCGTTTTTCTAACTACTTGTGTCTTTCTCTGCATCATATCCTCCGCACACTCAGAGTAACCCCCTTTGTTTAGACAACTGCACCGCACCCTCATTTACCCCGCCCGCTTTCATGGATAGTGAGATTCTGTATAAACTGGTCTATTTTGGCCTTCATCTCGTCTTGCTCAGCCTTGCCATCTTTCCAATACGAAACCGTATAAAGGATATCCCCCATTTTACCTTCACCTTTTTCAGGTTGCTTGTTTATATAAACAGTGCTGAGGGACGTGGCATTATCATCATAGTAAGCCGATGCATTGTACGGAAAATTTTGTTTTGCTATGTTTTCCCATTTGCTTTGATATTTGTCATCCATGGTCTTTGGAGGCTTTATATTTCTGGCGACAGCAAAGCCGTTTCCCGTGCTTTTGTCCTCCCCTACCCAGATATTCCCTATATCCCATACCACCTTCCCATGGTCATCAAAATAGGTAAATGACAGCTGTAGTGCGCTTTTTTCGGAGATTTTCATCACATCCGGAGCATAGTTAAAGGCGAGCCTTTTCGAGGTAAAATTAAACCTCTTGTTATAGTCTATAGAGAGGTTAATCGTTGAAAAGCTGTCTGGCAGCAGTGATTTCATTTGCAGAAAATCCTGCCAGTGTTTAAATGTTCCATAATAGGATACATAAATAAAATCTGCCAGCGCCTTCATGTCGGGTATAAACCCATTGTCTACAAGGCCGGTCTGTCCTTCCCTCATCATCGTTATGTATCCGCTTGGAACCGGAAGAGAAAATGTTACTATCTTTTCATCATCATACTCCTTAAGCCATGTCCTTATGAGCCATTTCCTTCCATAGGCATCGGTAAGGGTGTTCTCTTCTTGAGCCTTGCCAAAAGATGTTATTTTTATTTTTTCTGTGCCAATCTCTCTGTAGAGATATAATCCCTTCAATATGAGGTCCATAAACAATTTAGAATCATTACGCAATTGTTCATGTGATATCTTATCCGGTTTCCTGATATAAAGGAAAAGGGAGTTGCCTAAACCGCCGTATGTAATATAGCCATTGCTATCAAGCGCCGCCTTTTGCGTTTCTTTGGGGTAAAAGGCATCCCAGTTGCCGTCGTCTGCCTTCATGATAAGGTTGGGGAAAACTGCATCAACGGTACTATTCAGAAGCAGCGTCGAACCTTTGCCGCGGGGAAAAATATTCTCTTTATTCTCAGTAAAAAGGTCTTTGAGAAGTTTTTCGGCAGTCTGATTGACGCTCTTCACTATCTCCTGCCTTAAGTCGTGATACGATTTAGGAAGAGCTGTCTCTCTTTCCAACGTATCTATCTTTGTCATATCCATATTGTCAATAAAGTATTTTAGTTTTTTGTGAATCGCTGCCTTATTTGGTTTGGCATTCATAACCTCTGACAACGAAAGCGCATAATTCAGATTTTCATTTTCTGACTTTCCCAATACAATACCTATCACCTTTCCATCCTTATCAAGAAGCGGCCCGCCGCTATTGCCAGGAGAGGCAGCGGCAGAGAAACGAATCCATTTCCATTCCCCAGCCTCCTCTTCCGGAGTGCTTGAGGTATAGAGGCCGTCCCTTATAACCACCCCCTGCCCCATGGCGTTGCCTACCGCATATACCTTGTCATTTACCCGAGGTGACGTATTGACCTGAAAAAAATGTTCTGCATTTTTGTTTTTGAGAGAAAAGATCGCAAAATCCTTATGATCAGAATATTTCAATATTTTGTCTATACTATATACCTTTCCCTCATTATCTCTGAGGTAAACCTCCTTAAATTGGCTATCAATATCAAGATACATGACATGCGATGCGGACACAAATTGGTTCGGACCAATAGCAAACGCCGTTCCTACTGAATAATATTTGTCCGTCCTGACGGAATAAGGGATAAGGTCTAACGGCAGTGTTTTTTCATAGCTTAAACTGTCTTTTTCAGGCTTTTGCACTATAACCTCATATACGGCGTTATTGATGAGCGTTAGAACCTTTTCATCCAATAGAGGAGCAGATGGCTGGATAGGTTGCATAGCAGTTGGATAGCTTGCGCATCCTGCCGCAAACAAGAAAACGAGAACGACCACATTTCTTACTACACTCATATTTCCCCCTTTTAGTTTTAAAAATGAAATGCAATTTCTCTGTTTTTATACTATATCAAATTCTCAAACTCAACCTTTAATTTTTGACTACCAGGCAGAGAAGCAGTTGTTCCATTAAGGCAGGAGGCGTTTCGTGATATAAGAACAAGAAAACACTCAAACCAAGGAAATGCCCTCAAAAAAAACTTGACAAGAAGTTAAAAATCGGATAAAGAAGGTCTTAAATGTTTAGATTAAGCAGAGCCGCAGAGTATGCAATAAGAGGGATGCTTCATCTTTCCTGCAAATCCGATTCAGAGGCGTTAGGTATAGAGGAGGTATCAAAGGCCCAGGATGTGCCTTCTGCATATCTTGCAAAACTCTTTCAGTTGCTGGCAAAAAAAGGATATGTACGCTCATTCAGAGGCGCAGGAGGCGGATTTGCCCTTGCAAAAAACCCTAAAGACATAACACTTTTAGAAATCATAGAGACAATAGAAGGCCGTATTTTCCTAAACGACTGCCTCATCCGCGAAGGCTATTGTCCCAGAGATAATGTATGTCCAGTGCACGATGTGTGGAATGAGGCGCAAAAGAAATTTTTGGATTATTTGAATAACTGCACCTTTGAACAGCTGGCTGCCTCTGCACGGAAAAAACAGAAGCAAAAAGGCTGAATTTTAGATCAACGTATTGCAGGCTAAAAAAATTTTGCTATAATTTAGGATAAAATATATCTGAATAGTCTTAAATAAAAAGGGAGGTATGTATTATGCATGAACATGCAATACAACATGAAGTAAGCTGGCACACAAGCGTGTGGCCGCTGGCATTAAGCATTGGGGTGCTTTTTCTGGCGCCGTTGTCTTTTATTTTTTATTTCGTGTACAAAAATCCAATGATTTCGGCAATCACACTCGGCATAGGCGCCCCTTTGACTCTCATATCAATAATAGGCTGGGTTAAAGAAGGCATGGAAGACGCCCACGGGTATAGTGAGGGGCACAGTGTTTGGGCTATGCCTATATTTGTTGTGGCTGAGGCTATGCTTTTTATCGGGTTTTTTGCTGCCTATTGGGCAACGAGGCTTACTGCCCCTGTGTGGCCCCCTGCCGGGACGCCTGATATGCCGGTTACTATACCGCTTATTATGACTGCCATTCTGGTGGCATCAAGCATCACCATTCACATGGCAGAGAAAAATCTTGAACATGAGCCGGGCAGCAAGGGCGGGTTTTTGAATTGGCTTATTATAACCATTATATTGGGAGCGACATTTCTCGGCTTATCAGCCTATGAATGGTCTGAGCTTATGCACAAAGGGTTTAACATCAAGACAAATATCTACTCTACATCCTTTTTCTCGCTCACCGGTTTCCATGGCTCTCATGTGCTGGTAGGTTTAGGCATATTTGCTTGTGCTCTTATACCTGCCTTTGCAGGAAAGGTAAACAAGCCGTTTGTGAAGGCGGCGTCCATCTACTGGCATTTTGTGGATGTTGTGTGGTTTTTTGTTGTGTCGCAGGTCTACTTCTGGTGATTATGAAACTTAGTAAAGGAGGAATATCATGAATCGTAAAAATTTTTTTATTATAGCTGGAATTCTACTTATCCTCATCCTCCGGCTTGCAGCTTCCGGATATGCGGACGGCATACCGGACTTAAGGGCTGGTTGGGATGAATTATGGCGGGAAATGATGATAGACATTCTTGGCATTGGCATTGTATTTTTGGCGGTAACCATATATCTGCTGGTTAAATACAGGAGAAAAAGTCCGAATGAGGAAGGGAGCGCTAAGAAACTCACCCCTTTGGCTGCATTCGGCTGGATTGTTATACCTGTGTTTATATTTATGGCCGATGACATCTTTCTTGCCGCAAAAAATTTTACACTTTGGAATCAATATAGAAATGTCCCTGCAAATGCCATGGTAATAGATGTTGAAGGCTTTATGTGGGGATGGGATTTCAGATACCCTGAAGGCATAACGACAACCAATGAACTGCGGGTGCCGGTAGGCAAGCCTGTTAAATTAAATTTGACCAGCAGGGATGTGATTCACAGTTTTTTTATACCCGATTTCAGGCAAAAATGGGATGCAGTAAAAGGCAAACAGAATTACCTGTGGTTTTCCGCTAAAACAATTGGAGAGCATGTCATAACCTGCACGGAATTCTGCGGCGTTCTTCATTCAAATATGTACGGCAAGATTATTGTCATGCCTGAGAATGAATATAATAAGTGGGTTGAAGATAATAAACCCAAGGGAGGGGCAATATGAGTGCAACAGCATCTCAAGCCATAACATTACAGTCTAAATTCAGCCTTAAAGAATGGATATTTACTACAGACCACAAGAGAGTGGGCGTGCTTTATCTTGTAGGCTCATTTGCAGCCTTTTTTGTGGCCGGCATAATGGCGATGCTCATGAGGACAGAGCTTGCGTCCATCGGGCCGACAGTAACATCAAACCCAACAACATATAATATGTGGCTTTACTTCCACGGCGCTGCAATGATATTGGGTTATCAGATTCCTGCGCTAACAGGCTTCTTTACAAATTATTATGTTCCGCTCATGATCGGAGCCAAGGATGTTGCATTTCCAAGACTCAATGCATTCAGCGTATGGCTTTTCTGGATGGGGATTGTGCTGGCGCTTCTAACATTTGTAATTCCTGATCCGCCCGATATTATGTGGACAGGCTATCCGCCTTATTCCGTCATCACTCCGGGCAATACGGCGCTTTACACATTTACTGTTCTGCTTATAGGTTTTTCATCCATTGCCGGCGGTGTTAATTTCTTAACCACCATAATACGGATGCGCGCCCCTGGCATTACATGGAATAAGCTGAATATCTTTATCTGGTGCACTATGGCAGCGTTTGTAATACAGCTCATATTTGTCCCTATTCTGGGCGTGGCTGTTACCATGCTCTCTCTTGATAAATATTTAGGCACGCATTTCTTTGATGCAACAGCAGGCGGAACACCGCTTCTATATGAAAACCTCTTCTGGTTTTACTCTCATCCTGCGGTCTATGTAATTTTTCTACCCGCGGTCGGTATAATCTATGAAATAGTAGCAACATTTTCTAAAAATCGGATATTTAATTATAAAGGGGTCGTATACGGCGGCATCTGGGGCACTGTTATTTTAAGCGGCATAGTCCATGGCCATCACATCTATGTCTCGGCTATTCCAGACTGGTTAGTTATGATACAGACTATTACTACGCTTCTTATAAGCATTCCTGTAGGTTTATTGGTGATAGGGCTGGTTGGCACCCTTTATAAGGGTTCTATTGAATTTAAAACGCCAATGTTGTATGTGGCAGGGTTTTTCTTCCTCTTTCTGATAGGCGGGTTGACAGGCATACCTAATGCCATGTCTGCCATATACATCCATATACACGGCACGCAGTGGATTACCGGCCACTTCCATTATGTTATGGCCGTGTCTGTAACCACTGCTATCATCGGCGGCACCTATTATGTCTGGCCGAAGATGACAGGCAAAATGTATAATGAAGCCCTCGGAAAGCTGGGGTTCTTACTGTTTTTCATAGGTGTGAATATCACATTCTTCTTCACCATGTATATTGGTGTTGTTTACGGAATGCCGAGACGTTATTATGATTATGCGCAATTCCCTCAAATTGAAGGCATCCAGAAGGTAATAACGTTTGGTTCGTATATAATACTGCTTGGCGCGCTGGTTGTCCTGATATCGTGGATACATTCGCTTATCTGGGGAGAAAAAGCACCCAATAACCCATGGGGGTCAAAATCTCTTGAATGGACGCACACGCAATCGCCTCCTCCTCAGGGGAATTACACTGAGCCGGTAAAGGTCTCTGAAGATTGGAACCCATACGGTTACGGAAAATAATTGCAGAAATAATGGGGGCAGATTTCAAGATTTCAAACCTGCCCCCATTACCTATCATTAGCATAGGGGGTATAAAACCATGCAGACAGCCCTAAAAAACTATCTTCCTCTCTTCAAACTTCGGATATGCTCGCTGATTACATTCAGCGCCGTTGTCGGGCTCATCTCCACAGCGTCGGCAAATATCTCCATAACAAATATCCTCTTTCTAATCATTGCCACCATGCTCGCCTCTATGAGCGCAAGTTGTTTTAACCACTATTTCGACATGGATATAGATGCGGTCATGAAGCGGACACAGACAAGGCCCATACCCTCAGGCAGCATAGATGGAGGAAGAAAGACCCTGCTCATAGCAACCGTTCTTTTTATCGCCGCCATCCTTGTCTCGTTTAATGCCCTTAATTACATGGTAAGCCTGCACCTCTTTCTTGGGGCTTTGGTATACGCCGTAATTTACACTGCATGGCTTAAGAGACGGAGCTGGTCGAACATAATAATCGGCGGACTGGCAGGCAGTTTTGCAGTCCTCGCAGGAGGCGCATCTGCCGCTGCGGAATTATGCCTGCTGCCGGTCTTGCTGGCAATAACCATGTTCTTCTGGACACCATCCCACTTCTGGAGTTTTGCCATAGTCCACAGAGAAGAATATGCAAAGGCAGGAATCCCCATGCTCCCTGTAGTAATAGGAGATTCAAAGACCGCCAAATACATACTCCTGAATACCATACTCTTAGTCATATCCTCATTGCTTCCATCACTTTTTGGGTATCTCGGCATTATTTACACAATAACAGCCATAGGGGTTGGAGTATTCTTTATAATAAGAAATCTCCAACTCATAAAGAACCCTGCAAAAGACATTGCATGGAAAAACTTCAAGGCATCCATGCTCTATCTCGGCGTATTATTTTTAGCTGTTATCATAGATATTGCCATTAGGTGATAATATGTATTCCCGTAGATTTTTTTTCTCTTTAGCTTTAATCTTAGCCTTAACCTTAGCCTTATCCTTAACCTTAACTTCATCTTCCCACGCCTCTCTATCCCCAGAAGAAGAGCAAGCAGCCCTCAAACTATCAAACAATGCCATTGGAAAGAAGATAGGCGACTATTCCCTCACAGACCAGGACAGCAAAGTTTTTAAACTTAAAGAATTTGCCGGCAACAAACCTATTGTCATAAGCCTTATCTATACAAGTTGCGGCCATATATGTCCGGCTATAACCGCGAACCTAAAAAATGCAATACAAGAGGCAGACAAAGACTTTGGAACAAAATTTAATGCCATAACCATTGGCTTTGATGTTGAAAATGACACACCGCAGAGGATGAAGGAATACGGAGGTAATTTCACAAAGGACTTTAAAAACTGGAGATTTGCCACAGGCGACAGAGAGACTATTGATACATTGGCCAAAGACCTCGGTTTTTATTATAAGAAAACAGACGGGGGATTCGACCACCTGAATGCTGTGAGCATTGTTGATGCAAAGGGGAGGATATACAAACAAGTCTATGGCATTGATTTTAAGCCGGAGGAGATACTTAAGCCTGTGAATGAGGCTATAAATCCGGATACAGCATATACAAGAATTGCAGAGAATAAAACATCCGGCATTTTAGACAGGATTATACTCTTCTGCTATAAATATGATAAGGCAACAGGGACGTATAAGCTGGATTACGGAATGCTGATGACAATGATAATGGCGCCAATCTTCTTTATAAGCGTTACGACAGTATTTATAGCCTATCTTTTCTTGAGCAAAGACATAAAAAAATAGGCCACAAGTTTTTGGTCAATGCGACATGTAGCTTTGCAGAATATCTTGTTCTTCCTGACCACAAGAGAATTACCCGCTCCACATTGCTGTCCCGTAAACAATCATTGAAATTATACACAACAATATAAACAGTTCAGCATACAGAGCGTCAGAATAAAGCAGACCAAGGAGCGACGAAGATGAGGAGTGAGGCGTATTTTTGTGATACGCCGCAATGACGAATCAAGGAGCAACGCAGGTATGCGAAGTTATGACGCTCTGTATATTGACTCCTTGACAACAACTGGCATATTGTTACAATAGCCAAAAATAATGAGGGGTAGCTTATGTCCATAAAATCCGATATCCAGCAAATCGCCCAGTCAGCCCGGCAGGCGTCTTTAAAGCTTGCAAACCTAAGCGCACCTGTAAAAAACAATGCGCTCTTAAAAATGGCTGATGAGCTTTTAAAGAATGCTGATACGATAAAAGCTGCGAATAAAAAAGACCTTAAGACTGCAGAAGGCAAAGGCTTGTCAAAACCAATAATTGACAGGCTCGCCATAAGCGACAAGGTTTTAAAGACTATGGCAGATGGAATCAGAGAAGTTGCAGCCCTGCCTGACCCAGTTGGCGAAATTACAAAGATGTGGAAAAGGCCGAATGGGCTTCTTGTTGGAAAGATGAGGATACCTTTAGGCGTTATCGGCATTATCTATGAGGCAAGGCCGAATGTTACCGCTGATGCAGCAGCGCTTTGTCTGAAATCAGGCAATGCGGTAATCTTAAGAGGCGGCTCAGAGGCAATAAATTCAAACCTTGCCATTGCGAAGGTATTACAGGGTGCATGTAAAAAAGAGGGCATCCCTGATTCTGCGATACAGGTTGTTCCTACAACTGAAAGAGATGCAGTATTGGAAATGCTCAAGCTTGAAGAGTATATTGACCTCATTATTCCAAGAGGAGGAGAAGGGCTTATACGATTTGTTGTAGATAACTCCAAAATCCCTGTAATCAAGCATTATAAGGGTGTATGCCATATTTATGTTGATGAATTTGCGGATTTGGATATGGCAGAGAAGATATGTTTTAACGCAAAGGTTCAGAGGCCGGGAGTCTGCAATGCAATGGAGACGCTTCTGGTTCATAAAAAGATTGCAAAAGAGTTTCTACCAAAGATGGGCAAAAAATATCAGGATGCAAAAGTGGAACTAAGGGGATCTGAAGAAACAAGAAAGATTTTACCTTTTGCCAAGCCAGCAACAGAAGAGGACTGGTCAGCAGAATATCTGGATTTGATTTTGGCAGTAAAGATTGTGAAAGATATGGATGAGGCAATAAATCATATTGCAAAATACGGCTCACTGCATACTGAGTCTATAATCACAAAGGATTACAGCAACAGTCAGAGGTTTTTGAGAGAGGTGAATTCATCTACGGTGCTTGTCAATGCCTCCACACGATTCTCAGACGGCTTCCAGCTCGGCCTCGGCGCAGAGATTGGCATATCAACTACCAAGATTCATGCCTTTGGCCCCATGGGGTTGGAGGAGCTTACAACGCAGAAGTTTATCATATATGGAGATGGACAGGTGCGGGAGTGATGTAAGCAGCAACGTATCTGCAAAACTTGACAGATTAGCTCAAATGTTGTACGTTTTAAATATCTGTACAACTTTCTAAGAAGAGGTTAGAATTTTATGACTACCGTTAAAACCTTATCCAAAGGCCAAATCGTTATACCAGCAGAGTTAAGGAAGAAATATCAAATAGAGCCGGGCTCAGAGCTTCAGATTATGGAGTATGGAGGTATTATTTATCTTATTCCTCCGGTCGAAGACCCAATCAAAGAGGCTTGCGGTATTTTACCGTCTAAGCCATCTCTTTCAGAGAAACTCCTTAAAGAACGAAAAAGCGAATTCAGATAATTCATGAAAAAAGGCCCGTTCATTTTTGATAGCCATGCCTTGTTGAAGTTATTCCAGAAGGAAAAGGGATATGAAAGAATTATCCGCCTCCTTGAGGATATAAAAAAAACAGGCGCTGTAAAATGTATAAATGTGATTAATCTGGGAGAGATTATTTATTCAACCAAAAGGGAGTTTGGCGATCAGAAGAAGTTAGAAGCCCTCGCAAATATCGAGAGGCTGCACTTCACCGTTTTGCCGGCCTCCAACAAGTTAGTATTTCAGGCTGCCGAATATAAGGCTCAATACAGCATCTCTTACGCCGATTGTTTTGTTCTCGCATCTGCCATGGAGCAAAAAGCTGCGATAATAACGGGCGACCCGGAATTTAAAAAGGTAGAACATTTGGCAGAAATAATTTGGATTTGACACACGCGCCTTCGACTCAATAGGGTTTGAGGAGCTGACAACGCAGAAGTTTATTATATACAGAGATGGGCAGGTGTGGGAGCATGAAGATTGTATTCTTAGAGCTTGTTTAATATAACAAGGCATTAAGTTATACTGAATCTATATAATATTAAAATTCCCACTATTGTACAGAATCAATAACCTGATTTTGGCAAATTGAAAGTAAAGAATTTGATAATTTGATAGTGTCTCATTATATAGCGCTGGTGTTTACTGAATAAGTATAAAAATAAATGTTAGGCAACCGTCTTGCAAAACAGTGGTGTCCTTTTTTGAAATACAAATTCGGGTTTCGTGATTGAGTTCAAGTTCCGAAAATCAAATCTATTTTTTGATGTGAATGATAATTATGCAAAAGAATGTAAATTCTCAAAGTTCAACGGAAGGATTGTTGATTGCTTTCTTCGAGCGAAACGGTTGTGTAAGATTGGTCAATGAAAAACGCAGAGAACAAGAAGGACAGAAATATAAAAAAGGATATGAAGTACGATTGGTCGCTTATTCTGAAGAAGAATTGAAAATCATGCGTCAATTATTATTGCGAGTTGGGTTCAAAGTTGGCAAATCGTACAAGAAACATTACCAAATCATCCAACCGATATATGGTAAAACTGCTGTTAAATGGTTCACGGGTCGAGCAAAAAAACTATCGTCTTGATTATCGTTTGAGAGAATTTCAGGTTTTATTTGGCAAGCAAAGTTTTGAGTCAATTTGTTTTTTGGTCAGTCAAAGTTGGTTCTTAATTATTTGGTGTTTGAGTAAGTCATGTTTTTGGTTATTGCCAAAGATTGAATCGTGTGCAATAATTTTGCCGGTTTAACGGTGGTGTCTTTTTTCAACCATCGTTTTGGTAAGCAAGCAGGTTGCCTAACAAAGCGTGCAGTGGACGTATGGGATTCTGCGGCATTTTCAAACATTTTTGCATTTTTCTGGCTTCGGTTTTTTTCTGCTCTCAGACAGAATCCACACCCACCCACACGCCACTACTGCAAACCGTTACCTCTCCAAATCCTCATACCTTTTCCACCGAAAAGGAAGGTCTCTGATAGTTCCGGGCTCTTTTATATCCGTCAATGCCTCTAATGCCTTTTTTAAAATCGTCATCTGCTGTTTGATATTATAAGGTTCTCCTAAAGGATGTCCTATAGGCCAATGAAGGAACACGGTGCGTGGCGGTTTTATTTCTTCTGTAAATTTCCGCACAATGGAAATGCTTATGGTCGGGATGCCGCGTTTTTCTACCTCTCGCTGTATCAGTCCAACGGACCGATTGCAAAGACCTCAGCCAGGGGTTAAGATAGCCGTATCAACATTTTGCGCTTTTAATTTTTCTGCAACTGCCGGGGCGGTTTCATTTATAAGCGTATAAAGATGACTGCCGTCTATATGCCCCATAAAGCCAAAGTTTGTTTCTGCAATATCGCCAATCTCTCCGGCATCTTTCATTTCTTTGAGTCTGTCTATGGGAAAGACAATATTAATGTCTTTATCCGCGTCTTTGTGGTCATAATAGTCGTGGGTTATCATGAGTTGCTCTTTAGGCGCATCTCTTGGAATTTCTCTATAACTGGGGTCTCCGGTTGGGTCTTTCATGTTAAACGGCTTTTGGTTTCTTAGATGAACGCCTGCAGTTGTAACAAGAGCTATTTTGCAGTCTTTGAGAGATTTTGTTGCGGGGGCCCATGGAATATCTTCAAACTTAATAGGCGGAGTGTTTTTAACCCATCTTTCTACAAGGAATGGAAATCTCGTGAAGATTTTTGCTATGAGTTGATTTTTTAATCTGCCCATGATTGGCAACTTGACAAAAAGGAACGCTATTGGGCAGTTTAGCGTCATACCCAGGACTATCTATGGCAGCCGTCACTGCAATGGGCTACCCTTGGAAGCATGAATCTTTTCATCTTTCATCACCCCTTTCGGTCTGTGACTAAATTAATTATAGCACATCTTTTTCATAAAACAGCACAAGAAATATTTTTTCCTACACAGCAGATTTAAGGTTTTGATTAACATCTTTTCTTTGATTAGTATCTGAGAAACAGCCTTTTATCCATCTGACTATCAGCCTCCACGGTCTCGCTTTAATTCTCGACACAATTGTTGCATAAAACTCTTTGTAACTCCCCTCTCCTCGGATGACATCATAGTATCTTTCCAGAAGAGCAGGCTCGGATTCCAATATGCGATACCATAACCTCGGATAAGTGTAAACCCACTTGCCTATCTTAGCTGCTGCCTCAAGTTCAGGATATAACTCTGTAGCTATCGCTTCATTATAACTGTTCAAGTTTATTGTATCATCAGCTATTCTCTCTGATATAACCTTTGCAGCGAGCTGGCCGCTCCTTATGGCATAGTATATGCCTTCTCCGAGGAACGGGTCAACCATGTGGGCAACGTCACCCACGGCCAAAACCCTCCCATTTACTATCCTCTGCATTGCCCCGGAAAAATATGGTATTGTCCAGCCATACACCTTGCTTATATTAGCATGAGAAAGAACCTTTTCCTTCTTCACAAAATCCGCAAAATACTTTTTTACTTGGCCTTTAACTTTTATAGAAAGACCTGCAATACCTACGGAGAGGCTGTTGGCTTTGGGAAAAACCCATGCATATCCATGCGGTATGCAGCCAAAGTCTATCAGGAGTCTCCCTTTTAGGACTGCAATTTTTTCTTTATCATAGGGAATTTCAGCCTCAATTGCCACTGCGCATAACTTTGAATCAAACCCCAACACATCTCTTCCAACAATACCATTTGCGCCATCAGCGCCTATCAAAATTTTTGCCTTGTATGAACCTTGAGAAGTTTTGATATCTATATGGCCGTTGCCTTGCTCAATGCCTATTACTCTTTCCCCTTCTTTTATTTCAGTGCCTGCTTCTCTTGCTTTTTCTTTTAAAAGGTTATCAAACTTGTCTCTGTTTACATTATAACCGATGGGCCTATGGGACATGATAGAGATCGGCCTCTTTGATTTAAATGTAAAAACAGCGCCGTAAACCGTATCCTCTATAACTGCCTTGAAATCAAACGGCAATATTTTCTCAGCCTTGAGCGACACACAGCCGCCGCACGGTTTATATCTGGGAAATTTTTCTTTATCAAAGGCAAGAACCTTTAACCCTCTTGAGGCAAGCTCATAGGCAGCAGTGGAACCTGCTGGACCGAGACCTGAAACAATTACATCGTATAGCATAGTTAAAGACCGTGATTCGTGACCGTGAACCGTGTCCGTTTAATATTTTTCACGGTCACGGAAAACGGACACGGACAACGGTTTTTATTATTCCAACTCCTTTTCCACACTAAACTCCATAAAATCAGCCCAAAAACCTGTATGAATGACAGACTCACGCTCCCACCGTAAAAGTTTAAGATGGCCTTTCTCCATATCGAGAATCTTTGTCAGGACAGTCTTTTCATCCGGTTCAGTTGCAACCTTCAGCAACCCTGAATAAAACTGGACAGCCTTATCCTCTACCTCCACAGCGATGGTTACAGCGCCTATTGCTGTTGGATTCTTTTTTAATCTCTTTGTAAGTTCATTTTCTTCTAAAAATATAGGCGCACCCTTCTTGTTTGCATCTCCTTGGGCAACGGCATCTTTATAAGAAAGCCACCTGCCTCCGGTATTTATTGACCTGCTTATGGCAGTCAATACTGTTATATGCTCAAGCTCTTCCTTAGCCAAATGTCGGAATACATTTTGCCCATGCTCATCCTTTATTGTATTGGAGGCGGCAATATAGAAGTCATACCCTTCCATCTCAGTGCGGACCGCTATTTTAAGATTTTCTATAGCCTTTTCCTGCATTGAACACCTCCATATTAAACTGAGAAATTAGGAAGCAGAAATTATAGAAATGAGTGATTGAAAACAAAAAAAGGCTTCCCTCATTTCTACTTCTGCTCTCTTTCTCTATTCTATCGCCTTCCTGTATCTGTCCGTCCGGCCTTTTCTACATCCTTTTTCTTTTCCAACGCCTCTCCCCTTATCTTTTCCTCACAGGCATGACATATCGTAGCCTCAGACTGCTTGCCGCAAATGGTGCAAACATGCTTTTTCTCTTTTTTTTCTTCCATGATTTCTCCTTTTATATTCTGATGACACAGATTTTGAAAAGCGACTACACGGATTCGTATTTTTAATCTGTGTAATCTGCCCTTTATAATCAGTATAATCGTGTTTTTATTTTCATTTTTTTATTACAGCAGATAGGCTCTAAATTTTCCCCATTTTTGATTACCATGAGCTCGCTGCGGCATACAGAACAAACATACACAGTGTTTATAGGCTCAAGCATAATCATCTCCGTATTGCAGCATATCGGTTTTAACTCCCCGCTGCCTCCCTTGATTACAGAGAGTTCTGCGCCGCAAACAGGGCACCGATAAACACGGCCCAATATATTTCTCCCTTTCACAACAGTTTTGCCGGCCATTGCCTTACCTGATATCATCCGGCCTCTCCACTACAGCCATACCCCTGCCGCAGCATTTAGGCTCCATAACTCCAACACCGCCCTTGGTAACCATTGCCATTGCCCCGCATTTAGAACAGTGATATGCCTTGCCTACATGGATTGTCCACTCCTTTGTCCACTCATCCACTGACCATTCGCGGCTGCTTGAAAAATCCACTTCCTCTGTCATATCATCTCCTTAAAAATAGGCAATAGGCTATGGGCTATAGGTGATGGGAAAAACCTATAGCCTATCGCCTCTGGCCTATAGCCCGCCTCTTACAGTGTATATTTTAAGTCCTTAAAAGCAAAGCCTTTAAGCAACGGCTTTTCAACTCCTTTATGCTGGATAAGAATCTTAAAATCATCGCCCATGCCGCCTGGCATCATAAGCTCCTTAATCCCTTGATTCCATTTAAATGCATCCAGATTATTTATATCCAGTTCCCTTACCTCTTTCAGCTCCTCAAAAACGCCGATGCCCATCAAGAAATAAAACTGGGTTGTCCAACCAGCAACCTCAAGGCCGACGTCCTTGCCTACGAGCGCAAGACTGGTAAAATCTACCTTTGCTGTTATTTCCTGATATCCAATCCTCTGCAATGGATTGTCATTCATTGTGTGCTTATAATAGCATTGCAGGCTTCCATTTCTGCCATGTTGAAAGAGTTCTTTTGCAGGCAGACCATAATCAATAGTAATAACAAAACCCTTATCCAAGAGCGCCCCCACAGACTTAATCCAGTCCATTGCGTGTAAATTCACCTCTGCCTTTTGCCCGTAACCAAGTCTTATTCCAAGTCTGTCAAAGTAATCACTAAGATTCCGGTTAGATAACTCTGCAATTATTTCTACAAACCCATTATCTGAATAGCCTACATAGATTTCCTTAAGTTCATCTAACTGAATAACCCTATGCACAGGAAATGCATCTACGAGCTCGTTAGAGATAATGCAGCCGGCAATATGAGGCTTAATTTCTTTTATCGTCGAATGGTAAGAGATTTTTTTATTTGCCTTTTCTGCTGAAACAAGGTTCACATCAACCAACTTAAAATCAACTGCCTTATAGAAGTGTGGAAACAAACCTTTTATAGCGCCCTCAATCTGAGATGATAAATCACCCCTGCCTGCGCCAACCTCTACAACAGTAAACTGAGAAGGCTCGCCAAGTATCTGCCACATCTGGTTTAGCTGGGATGCGAAGAGCCTGCCAAATACAGGGCTTACATCTATACTGGTCAGGTAATCGCCCTCTTTCCCCCATCTCACCCTGTCCGATGCATAGTAACCTGTTTGAGGCCAGTAAAGCGCCTTATCCATAAACTCGGCAAATGTTATTCTGCCCTTTTGCTGAACCTGTCTTTTTATTTCTGAAATAAGGTCAGGATGACCAAGGATGCTGTCAACCACTACTTACCTCCATAGAGGCATTATTATTGTATATTGTAGCAAGCTGTTCTCAAGATTAGGAATCAACCAAACGTCTCTGAGGAGAATACGTTCAATCCTCCAATACGCCGATCTTTTTTACGCCATCAAAAACCTCCGGACCATGAGGCGCATCTCCAAGCTCAACCGTTAAATCCACGCCTGCAAAATGCGACTCCAGATGATTGCCATCTGTCCAGTACAGATTATCAGTTACATCATACACACTGCCGTTATGCGCTATATACGCAGGTCTGCCGTCTTTGCCGTCAAAGCTCTGTAAATCCTTCTTTGAGATTCTCTTTTCCACTTCAATCAAACAATTCCTTCCCTCAATTACAGTTTATGGGCTATGGGCTATATGCTATGGTTTTGCCTATCACCCATTGCCCATAGCCTATTACCTGTCTTTACTTTCTTATACCGAGGGTTGTCTCCCATGTGTCAGCATGGCCTTCTTCATCAGAAAGAATCTGTTCTAACATAAGTCTTGTGGTTGGATCACTCTCTTGCTCGCACAATTTTATATGGTCCTTATACCGTTTTATTGCGCCGTTCTCTGCGGCAAGGTCGTCTTTTATCATCTTCGTAAGGTCGCCTCCGCGCACTATCTCGGTGGGCTTTTGCACAGGGGTTCCGCCAAGATATACTATCCTCTCTGCCAGCATTTCAGCATGTTTCATTTCGTCAATGGAAGTCTTTTTGAATATCTCTATCACTGCCGGGCTCTCAAGCCCCTCTGCCTCGTAGTGGTGGCCCATATACTGAATTATTGCCGCCAGTTCATACGCCCTGTCTTCATTCAACACATCTATAATCTTTTTGCTCATATTCAACTCCTCCTTTTTATTTTATAATTTTAAGTTGCGATGATAATGTAGCAGAGGAATCCCAATTTTGCAAGCGCAAACCCAAAAAACCTTTTTACAAACACAGGCTTACTATGCTATAAAAGTTTTGTGGGTAAGGCAAAAAACAAAAAAACTGAGAAGAAAATAACTCTTATAGAAAAAGCTGAAAACATCCCATCTAATTTCAAATCTTCATACCTTATTTTCTTCATCATTTTTGTTGCCCTTCTTCTTTCCTTTCCTACTTATAAAAGAAATGGAATATGGAAGGATGATACAGGATTGTGGGAGGATGTGGTAAGAAAGAACCCTAAAAATGCAAGGGGATATAATAATTTGGGGGTTGCATATAAAAAATCCCGATTAATAGATCAGGCATTTAATGAATATCAAATAGCTATAAATCTAAATTCCAATTATGTTGATGCATATAGTAATAAAGGTAATATCTATCAAGAAAAAGGATTATTAGAGGAAGCTTTTAGGGAGATCCAAAAGCTGTAGAAATTAATCCTGAATACCCAATAGCCCATTTCAATCTTGGGCTTGTCTATCAAAAGAAAGGTCTTATAAATGAAGCCATTACTGAATATAAAACTGCTATAAAACTAAAACCATTTTATCCAAAGGCTTACAATAATCTTGGTCTAATGTATTCAGAAAAAGGGCAAATAGACAAGGCTATAGAGAAAATTCAAGAAGCCATAAAACAAGAACCAAATCACCCTGAGATGCAGAATAATCTTGGCACTATGTATTTTAAAAAAGGATTATTTGAAGAATCTATCAAGGTATATAAAAAAGCGTTTAAGCTCAATCCTAGCAGTTTGTTGAAAAACTCAACAAACTCCGATTACACGGATAAAAGATTAGATTTCACAGATTAAAACCCATTGAAATATCTGTGTAATCGTTTTTCCTAATCTGTGTAAT
>Ga0209342_10001906_pt1 | contig 22901 bp, 13 predicted proteins | sample RifCSP16_2_FD_184023 | JGI IMG/M metagenome (GOLD analysis project Ga0209342, IMG submission 184023) | Soil microbial communities from Rifle, Colorado - Rifle CSP2_sed 16_2 (SPAdes) (version 2) | ecosystem: Environmental > Terrestrial > Deep subsurface > Rock core/Sediment | place: Rifle... | reverse complement strand
CCCTTGAGGACGCGAGAGCCTTCATCGTCTACCAGCGGGAGCGCGAGAATCTGATTCGTCCAGGTACGCACATCTCGCCTGACTACGTCCAACAGTACGCCCGCAACCTCAAGTCGTGGGCGACGTTTCTGGAGTCCGAGGGGTTCACAAAGGCAAACCTCTTTGCCCGCCTCCGTCTACCCAAGGTTCCAGTGCGCGAGCCGGACGTCCTGACGCAGGAGGAAATTGAGCAGATCGTCGGTATATACAACCCGAAATGCGGGACAGGTCTCCGCAACATTTTACTCGTTCTGATGTTGACCGATACCGGCCTCCGTCTGAGCGAGCTATGCGGCGCCACGGTTGATGTCGTGGATCTGGAGCGGGGGACGTTGAAGGTGATGGGCAAAGGGCAGCGAGAACGCACAGTCCATGTCGGAGTGACGGTACAGAAGCTCCTCGCGCGATACCTGAGGTATCTGCGCCCGGAGCCCATTTCGGCGAATGTGCGTAATCTCCTCTTGGCTCAGGATGGCGGGCCTTTCACCAGCGATGCGGCAAGGAGTGTTCTTCAGCGAGCCTCGGTCATCACCGGCGTAAGGCGCCTTCATGCGCACCTGCTTCGCCACACGTTTGCCACCCACTACCTCTTGAACGGCGGCGACCTGCTCACTCTGCAGAGACTGCTGGGCCACTCGACGCTGGAGATGGTGCGCAGGTATTCCCACGTCGCCGCGAGCTTCGTGGCCGTCCAGCACCGCCAGTACAGCCCGGTTGACAGGATCTCCGTCCGGCTCAGAGGCAGGCTGCCTTCGGCCAGAGTGGCAGGAGGCGAACGGCACCACCCCGCAGAGCGTCACCTGTCGGGACGGCTCCCGAAGCCGCAGCTGCATATCGTCGGACGCGTAGGGTCTACATGACGAACGAGGCGTGGTTCACGGAACGCCTACGATTCGAGCGCTACCAGTCGTGGCTTGAGCCGCTCCCAGACGAGGCCGGTGATTCGAGACCAGAGCCGCCGGGACAACGACTCCCTGCGGATGCCCAGCTCGCTCGCGATTGCGCTGAGCGTGCCCCCAGATACTGCCCTCGTAAGGACGAACCGGACCTTCTCCATGTCGTCGCCTTCCGCGTCATCGATCGTCGTGTCGATCGCCTCACGGAGCAGGTCGCGCAGGCAGAGACCCCTGCGCCAAATCTTGCCAGGGTAGCGTTCGTCGGCGAGCTTCCGCACCGCTGTGAGCTGAGCCAGGGCGTTGCACTCTAAGGACGCTCGGTTATTGAGGTGGAGGACGGCTGCCCCGACGGCGAGCCGGTAGTAGGAATCAGGCCGGCGGCCAGCGCGAGTCGGTCCACGTTCGTCTTGCACGGCAGGCTCGTCCCTCTGGCGATGGCTTTGCCCAGGCTCGGCCAGCGGAGGCGCAACTTTGATAGGCTCATCAATCTGAAACCGGAGCTGGTGTCCCGCGTCTACACCCATGCTCGCGGCCAGCCTTCGGACTTCCTCCGCAACCGTATCTGTGTTCTGAGGCGTTCCACAAGTGAATCGACGCTTGGGAGGAGGTTCGAGCCGATGGGGGTGCACTCCTCATGGAAGGGGAAGTGGCCGACGGGGTGTGCACCACTTTCATGCAACGCGACGCCGTGCGCCGCGATGAGATCGCGGAGAAAAGTTTGCTGCTTGATGGTGTCGACATTGTAGGCCATGGCTCGTCTCGGAGCCGCCCGTTTGAGGCGGTTCGAAAAGGACTATGGCAAGAGTTGGTCTAAGAGAAGTCCAAGTGAAACGCTTGTGGAACTCAAATTGTGTGGCCCACGTCCAGTCACCCAAGACTGCGCTCCTTGAAACCGTGCCGGTTGACGAATCGGTTGGTCGTCTTCAGTTGAAAGACAGTTGAAGAATCTTGCGTATGGTCCTTTACCCATCCTTAACGAATTCCTATTGACTCCTTAATGGAGCGAGCGTAGAACGTGAAGCGCCAAGACTGATCCCCTTGGGCCCGCAGGTTGCGTCACGAAAGAACCACCCTTCAAAGTGGCCGAGTGAGTCGTAGCAGAATTATACTCGGTCGCCTCGAAAATAGACGGCACTGAGTCCTGTTGACCCCATAACCACGTGGATCCTCGAACTATCGGCTTCTTAGGAGGCCCAGATAGCGACTCCTGTTCGGCTCCTGCCTTAACAGCCATCGGGGTCGACAGTGGTAAGGATGTGCGTGATCGCCTCGGCTCTATTTCGGGAATTTAACTTGTTAAGGACGTTGGTGATATGCCGCTCAATCGTCCGCACAGACACGCCGAACTCCTCAGCAATCTCCGCATCAGTCCGACCCCTCCCCACCAAATGCATCACCTCAGCTTCACGCGAACTCAATCCCCGTGTCGCGTGGGTTCGTTCCGGCTGAGGAAAGCTTGTGGCACGATTCGCTACCAACTGGCTGGCTATCACCTGAGAGAACACCGCAGCCCCTGACCGTGTAAGTTCGACGGCCTGCCGTATGATCTCGGGGGTCTCTGACTTGAGAATTATTGACTGTGCGCCGTGCTCGAGCGCAGACGCAATCGCCTGAGGGTCGGTGTGATTTGTGAGGACTATGATCCGAGGCTGTGGGAGAGACCGCCGGAACTCGCGCAGGATTTCGGGCTCGAACTTGTTTCCCACAGATGGATCGCACACGACAATTTCGGCCTCGAAGTCAGCCGGGTATGAAAAGTCACTCGATACGATTCCGCTTTTCACCCTAACCCCGGGGATCGCTTCCAACGTCAGGCTCAGGGCCCTAACCAGGAGTGGTTCCTGATCGAAAAGGGCAACAGTTACCGTGTCAATGGTCGCCCCTACCGCCTCTGTCGACAGCACAGAACCCCCTAACACCCCCCTCTTCCCGTCGTGCACCCCGTAGGTAATGCCCGCCATCTCGCGATTTTCCCCTGCGTAATCCCACGGATGTTGGCTCACCAGTCGTTGACTTATTATCCCTCCGATGTCAAGTTGGCGGCTGGCAAAATCGGCGGAAGAACCTTCGCCTATAGGAACCAGCCTTAGGGCGCGCGAGGCGCTTACCTCGGGAGGTGGCTCGTGCGCCAGACAGCTCTCTTTATCCTCGCTAGCGTGCTTGCGTTTGTTTTCCAAGCTGCCTACGGCCCTTCGTTTCGACTTTCGCCGCCACCCGCCTTTGCTGACCCGACACCCAGCGGCGCACAACCGACGACCGTTCCAAACGGCGACTTCTCCGGCGAAGGTCTCGGGCAGGTCGGCACTCCCCCGACCAACCACGACTTCGAGACAGCGGGTGGCAGCGTCGGGACACCGCCAAGCAACTACGACTTCGAGACCGGTGACTTCACCGGCTGGACGTTGACGGGATCGCCGTCCGTCCAGTCCGGCGGGCCCACTGGCTACTATGCTCAGGTAGGAAGCGGCCAGAGAGTCCTCAGTTCCGCGTTTACTGTAGATTCGAGTGCCCAGTCGCTGACCTTTGACATAGCCGCGGTGAACTCGGGCACGTTCCAGTGGCAACTGAACATCTACTCCGGCGCCACCTACTCCACCAAGACGAGCAAGTACTTCACATCATGTCCGACGACATGCACTAATTGGAACTCCTACGCTACGGATGCCGTCGCCTGGCAGGGGCAAAGCATAAAGGTCGAGGTTCAGAGATTCCTGGGTGACCTGAAGGTCGACAACGTGGCGGTGGAGCAGGAGATCCTCGTGGACTGGTCGCCGACGGCTGGCGACAAGGTGAGCCGTCAGACGGGAGGCCCCACTGACGCCTACGCCAAGACGTCGACGACAATCATCTCCCAACCTTACACAGTGGACAGCGAAGCCCAGAATGGAAGCGTAGACCTCAAGGTGGAGGGCGCTTCTGGCTCCTACAGCATCTATGTCCTTTCCGGGCAGAACTACGGGACTTCGACGCTTGTATATTCAGGTACGCAAGCGGACAGTTCAACCTGGGGAACCAGGACCTTCGGCATCGGCGACTTCGCCGGCCAGAGCATCAAGTTCAAGGTCGTGCCGGCGGCCAACACAACAGTCTCCGTTGACCAGGCTGCCATCTCTCAGAACGAGGTTCCTGGCTGGGCGGCAGCGGGAACCGGCGTTACCAACGCCCTCGGCAGCGACGGTGGCGTCTCGTATCTCGCCAACGTACTTGATCAGCGCTCGCAGCCGCTAACGCTCGATTTCTTGAGCTACAGCGGCAACACCCGCGTCAACTGGTTCCGCATCGTCTACAGGATGTACTCCAACTACAATGGCCAGCAGAACGATGTGGGCTCCACGTTGAACGTGTACTTCGCCGGCAGCGTCTCGCCTTTCTGGGGCACTACCGGGAATTCCTGGGGTTCCCCCTATGACCCTACCGGCGTCTGGATCGAGAAATACTTCAAAATCTACAATCCCAACTCGCCGTTCACCCCAGTGGCCCAAACCGGCCAGTTGAAGATCAAGGGCTGGCCACCGCCAGGAACTCTGAACTGGAAGTCGCCCGACGTCATGCTGATCCAGGTCGTGGACGGTCCAGGTCAAAACAAGATCCTTGGGGCGGGCGAGTGCGAAGATATGGACATCCTGCCCGATGACATGTGTCCGAAGACGGTGACAAGTTCAACTCCCGACCCTGTTGAACTGACCTCAGGGAACTTCTTCCACGCGCACACCGACCTGGCGATACCCGGGCGAGGGATTCCACTACGCCTCACCAGGAGTTACTCAGCGCAAGGTAGTACGAACGGGGTGGGCACTATCGGCCCGCTCGGTGTAAAGTGGTCCCACAACTGGCAGGCCAGCCTCACCGAGTTCAATTCGGGCAACAACGTGCAGGTGCGGCTCGCCGGCGGCTCTTCACTGACCTGGAACAAAGTGAGCGGCACTTTCCAACCTCCCACTGGCTTCGAGGGATCTCTCGTCAAGAACGGAGACTCCTCCTGGACGCTCACGACGAAACGCCAGCTCGTCTACACCTTCGATTCCTCTGGGAAGTTCACTTCCGTTGAAGACCGAAACGGCAACGCGACCACACTGGCTTACACCGATGGTCTGCTTACTTCGATCACCGATCCCGGAGACCGATCACTCACATTGACCTATGATGAGGACGACCGGATCGCGACCGTGACCGATCCCCTCGACCGCGAGGTCTCCTACGACTACGACGAGAACGGTGACCTCGTCACGGTCACCGATGTCAAAAGCGGAACCACGTCATACGAGTATTCTGGACATCTCCTGACGCAGGCCACGGATTCGAACGACCACGTCTTCGTTAGCAACACCTACGATGCCCAGGGCCGCGTCACCGAGCAGTTGACCGCTCGCTTTGACACGATGACGACTGCGTACTCAACGCCCGACGATGGTGCCACGCGCGTCACCGATGCTCTTGGAAACCAGATAACGTACTACTTCGACACGTCGCTGCGGATCACTGATGTGGTCCGTGATGGCGGCGAGACCACGCACTTTACCTACGATTCCGACAACAACAAAACGTGCGTGACCGATCCGCTCGGGAACAAGACGGGATTCGACTATAACTCTGCTGGCAATGTCATCGAGATCATCGACGCGGCCAACACTGATGCGAATTGCGGCTTGGCGCAAAGCGGAGTGAGTACGCAGCTCACCTACACCTCAACCAACGACATCGAAACCATCGCGGACCAACTGGGGCGCGAGACTGACTACATCTACGATACCAACGGGAACCGCACCCGCGCCGTCCGGATGGACGACAGCAGCAACATCCTGCTATTGACATGCTACGAGTACGATGCCGACGGACTCGTCACGGCAGTCGTAGAGTCGACCAACCTGACGGTTCCGCAAGACCCAGATGACCCCTGCACCGGGAACAAGACTGAGTTCGGATACGATGACTACGGCAACGTCACGAATGTCGTTGATCCCCGCTTCTCTGGTCAGCAGACGCCACCCACGAAGACGTTCACATACGATCTGGGCGGCCGCACACTTACCGCCACAAACGAACTCGATCACACCGTCACCTACACCTACGATGAAAAGAACAAGCTCCTCACAGCCACTGACGAACTCGGTAACGTCACGACTCGCACCTACGACCAGAAAGGGAACCTTGAAACCATAATCGATGCCAGCCGAGCAGTGGAGGGCACTGCCGAATCAGGAGCCGCTTGCGGCGACACCGGTACGGGTGATGGTGATGATGACGATAGTGACACAGTCGTTGACGATGGCTGCCCGAACCTCATGTACAGCTACGACGAGGCAGACAGGCTGATCGAGGTCGTCGACGCCCTTGGTAACAGCACGACGTATGGCTACGATGCCGTCAGTAACCGGCTCTCCGTGACGAACGCCAACAGGCAGGCGGTGAGCGCGGCAGAGTCCGGCGCCGCCTGCGGGAATTCTGGAACGGGTGACGGCGACGACGACGATAGCGATTCGGTCATTGATGACGGTTGCCCTTCCGCCAGGTTCACCTACGATGAACTGAACCGCCTGGAGTCGAGCGTTGATGCTCTGGGCCGGACAACCACGTACGACTACGACGCTGCGTCCAACATCACGGGACGGACAGATGCTCGGGGCCTGCTCACGGTATACGTGCCCGATGAGTTCAACCGCGTCGAGACGATCGAGTACTGGGACGGTCAGACGCTCGTGGATGACGTCGACTTCACCTACAACGAGGTCGGACTCCGCACCCAAATGGGCGATGCCACGGGCACGACCGCGTACGACTACGACGACCTGAACCGCATCCTGGACGTGACGTTCCCAGGGTCGAACGTCGTCTCATACTCCTACGACAACGTGGGCAACCGGGATAGGATCACCTACCCCGACTCTAAGTACGTCGATTACACATATGACGAAGCCCATCGGATGGAAACGGCCACGGACTGGGATTCGAACGAGACGGTGTACACGTACAACGATGCCGGCATGCTGACCAAGACGGAGCTGCCTAACGGGGTCTGGACCGACTACGGCTACGACGATGCTGACCGCTTGACCAGTGCCGTCAACAAGAAGGCCGGGCCGACGACCATCTCAAGTTTCGCCTACACACTCGACGCCACCGGAAGCCGGACGCAGATGGTGGACCTATCAGGGACCCACAGCTACGAGTATGATCCCTTGTACCGGCTGACCGAGGTCACATACCCTGGCCCAGAGACGGACACGTACACGTACGATCAGGTTGGCAATCGCCTCACCAAGAACACCGACGACTACACCTACGATGCAGCGGACCAGCTCACTGATCTCGAAGGGGTGACATTTGACTACGACGACAACGGCAACCAGACCGCGCGCGGGAACGACACGTTCGAGTACGACCACGAAAACCGGCTTGTCGAGCTTGTAATAGACAGCGTCACATCCACGTCTGAATACAATGGAGATGGTCTCCGCATGAGCCACATCGTGGACACAACGACGACGGACTACTTCTGGGATATCGCTCGATCCTTGCCGGTCGTGCTGCAGGACGGGACGAACACGTACGTCTACGGGCTCGACCTCATCGCCGCCGTTGACGGCTCCGGGAACGCCACTTACTTCACTTACGACGGCCTCGGCTCGACGACGGACCTGACAAACGGTGGAGCGACGGTTACGGATCAGTACAGCTACGATGTCTTCGGTGCCGTTCGCAGCCACACTGGCAGCTCACCAAATTACTGGCAGTTCACGGGTGAGCAGCTTGACTCGGCCGAGAACTTGTACTTCCTACGGGCGCGGCACTATGATCCGGCAACTGGCCGGTTCCTAGGTAAGGACCCCCTGCCCATCGGCAATCGATACTCTTACGTCTCGAACAACCCCGCCAATGCGATCGATCCCAGCGGCATGTGTTTAATCGATATGGATGGCCCGGGTGGGTGCGGCGACCGCTACGATGAGCACTCTTACGAAGGGGGTATGGACTCAACATCAACTCCAACTCCACCGGGGCTCCCGCCTTCCCAACCTGTCGCCGGGCCTGCGCCATGCAGCTGGGGCTCGGGAGTCTGCTGCATCATAGGTGGTGTGGAGAGAGATGCGGCGCAAGGCGGATGCCAGACCCAGCCCCCGATAATTCCCCCCGGAGGATGTGCGTTCTTGGGTTGCTGGGTCGGGTTTGGCCAAGTGGTTTTGGATGCCGCGACGAGTGAATGTGGCCAGGGGATACTCGCGGGAATTGGGGCGGGCACAATCATAGTCGTCTCAGGGGGCACTGCCTTGACCCTCGTCGGAGAGGGTTACTTCGTTGTTGGTGCTGCCGTTGCCAGTTCCGGCGAAATAGCATACTTATCGCTCGGGGGTCCCAACAGCTCCCAAAATGCCACTTATCTAGTCGCCCTGACAGGTCGCTCGGCCGACAACCTATGGAGCTGCTTCCAGTGACTCGGAAACGCCCGGAACGTTTCTTTAATTTTCAGACTACGGGTGTGCTCATCTTGGGCGCCTCATGGAGCGTTCTCTATATAGGTCTAATCTTAAGCAAGGGCTTCAACCTCCCTACCCTCTTGCTCGGGATCGCCATCTCGGTCACCGTTATGGCCATTGGACTGGTCTGGACCCGGTGGCTGACGCGGCAACTTCGAAGACGTCGAGAGCGATGACGGCCGCTGGTAATGCTTACGGCCTCCGTTCGGCGCTTGAAGCCGTCTGGCATAGATCTCGCCGACACGCCTGCAAGCGGATTCGACAGAATCACCTGTAGGTCGCCACGCCGGTTACACGAAGCGGCTGCTCGAGGTCCTTGAAGTGAATAACCCTAAAGAAAAGCTCGGCATAGTCGGTAGTGTCACGAGTTGTGTGTAAATTGGGGCAGGGGCTTGCCTTGCAACTGGCGTTGTTGTTGAAGCAGGACATGGGGCGGGTTCTGGGACGGACCTCCCGGAAGCAGCGTTCGATGGCGTTGGTCGTGCGCGTCATGCGGTGGTGCTGGGGAGGGCAGTCGAGGAAATTCAGGAGGGTTTCGAGGTCGCGCTTCAGGCAGGCGACTGCTTTTGGGGCCTCATCACGCCAGCGTCTGGCCCAGGTCCAGTAGGCTTTAACGGCTTCGCTTCTGGTCTCTGCCGTGTAGATGTCCCTGGCGCCGGCCAGACACTCTTTCTGCTGGCTGCGCTTCAAGCAGTTCGAGATGTTGCGGAGTTTGTGTACCCAGCAATGCTGGCGCGGAACGTACGGGAAGACCGTGTCCAGAGCTTTGTGGAGACCGGTGCAACCGTCGGTGACGATGAGCTTCAAGTTGCTGCCACCCAGGCCCCGCTTACGCAGGTCGCCCAGGAACATCTCCCACTGTGCCTGGCTCTCGGCCGTCCCCAGCCGGAAGCTAAGCAGCCGGCGCTCCCCGCGTACTGTGATGCCGTAGGCGCAGAGAACAAGCTTCCTCTGCGCCGTGGGCGTCTTCACCCGAAGGTACACGCCATCCAACAGTAGGTAGCGCACATCATCGGCGATTGGCGCCGTGTGAAAGCACGCCACCTCGCGATCGAGGCTGCGCGTCACCCGGGAGACCGTCTGTGCGCTCACGCGCTCTCCCAGAAGAGCCTGCAGTGTCTCGCCCACCCGTCGCGTCGATACCCCGGCCAGGAACACCTCGCGGATGACATCATTCACCCGCTGCTTCGCGCCCCGGTGCATCGCTGTCGAAGACGATGAGCACGCGGCGGGCCCGATGCAGAAACGACAGGCGCTCCGCGCGAACCTGCGTGCCGAGGAGCGCGCACATGGGCAGCCCCCAGGCGACTCCCGTCAGGTAATCGAACGCACCTTCGGTAACGAACACGCGAGGCCTACCACGCACCCGCTCGTACCCGAGGATCGGCTTCGGGAGCGAGAGCCCTCGATACTTCGGCTGCCGGTCTTCGTCCATCACGCGGCCAAGCATCCAGATGCACTGGCCGCCTCGCATTTCGGGAACCACGATGCGGCCGGCCATTGTCTCGCCACGGGCGCCCTTCGGCCAGAACAGGCCCATCTCGGTCGCGCGCTTGATGCTGAGGCGGTGGCGCTGGAGGTACGGTCGAAGCGACCATCCGTCGCTGAACCCTAGGCGGCAACGACGAATGATGGGCATGCCGATGCCGCGGTCCTCCAGATACTTGAGCGCCTTCGGCGAGCGGAGCAGCGCCTCATGGTAGTCGCCGGTCGCGGCCGTGAGAATCATGCGGTCGTCGAGCGACAGCATCTCGGAGCGAGGCGAGTTGCCCGATGGCGTCGACTGCTGGCCGTTGCTGAGGCGCTCCAGGGCTTCGCGGAAGCTCAGCTTGTCGGCGCGGCGGACGAAGTCGATGACGTCGCCGCCGGCATTGCAGCCGAAGCAGTAGAAGCTGCGGGTCTCCGGATAGACGGCGAAGCTCGGGTGCTCGTCTTCATGGAAGGGGCAGTGGCCGACGAGGTGCGTGCCGCTCTCACGCAGCGCGACGCCGTGTGCCGCGATGACGTCCCGGATCGGATGCCGCTGCTTAATGCCGTCGATGTCGTAGACCATTGCTCGTCCTGAACCGGTGCTGGCGGTTCGAGACGGACTATGGCACCGATACCCCGAGGTTCGGGTTCGCCTTCGGCCACCTGAACCGGTGCTGGCGGTTCGAGACGGACTATGGCAGGGGGCGGTCTAGGGGAAGTCCAAGTCTCTCCCCTGAGCGAGTCCAAGAGGCGATCGAACGCAAGATTGGCGAAGCAAACAAACAAATGGTATATCCAATCGCCAAATAACCGTTGATATCCATACAACGCCTGGCGAGGCCGCGCAGGAACGAAAGCATCATGCGCAAGGGCTTACTGTTAATTCGTGTGGGGAAATCCCCCACCAAATCGCCGGTAATCACCTGACAGACAAGCCCACCGGTCGCGACCAAGAATTGGGGCGCCAATTGGGAACATGGCTCCAGAAGGGGGTCCCCATGCACAGCGCCCCGCGTTTGCCCCGCTCTCTCTTCCTCGTTCTTGTCATCGCCTTCGCTGTCGTCTTAGCCAACGCCGGAGAGGCCGGCACGGCAGCAGCGGCCGGTGAACGTTTATCCTCGATTGGACCGGAAGACGCGATTCGCGTTGGGCCCACAATCGGCTGCGGGGACGACATACCGTTTGCTGACGTGGATGGAAATAGTCGCGTTGATCCCCTCGATGCACTATGGATTCTGAAGGACATCGCCGAGTTGCCATTGCCTGAGGGCGGCGGAGGCTGTTCCTCGCACGATGTGGACTGCGACGGCACGGCGAGCGCCGTGGATGCGCTGAAGATCCTACGGTACGCTGCGAGCTTGCCCTATACCCAACATGAGCCCTGCACCAACATAGGCTCGCATCCGTAGGGGAATGTAGATTTCCAAAGCGGTGCGGGGAGGAGGTTACTCATGACTCGCCGCCTACTCACGATCGGCTGCCTCGCCACCTTCTGCGTTCTTATAGTGACCGCCAATCCGTCCTCTCTCGCCGCAGCTGAACGCCCACGAATCGAAGTTCTTATGCTCGACAGGATGGTTCACGTTTCCGATCTTCCCACTGCTGCCACGGGGCTGGTTCGGGAAACGTCCGACGTACCACAGCCTGATACCTCCCTCCGAGAATTCCAGACTGGGGGATCCCTTCCTCAGGTTACTTCGATCGACTTCTCCCCAGGAGGGATTGCTGCGCCAACATCTTCACCCCCGACTTTGGTGAGCGAGTTTGACGCGGTTGACAATCAGGTTAATGCTGGTCTTGGCTTGGGTTACCGGACGCCACCGGATGCGCAGTTAGCTGCCGGGCCCACCCGCCTGCTGGAGATGGTCAATCTCTCTGGCCGCGTATTCGACAAGACAACGTTCGCGGTTGTTACAACATTCAAACTCAACGACTTCTTTGGCGTCCTGACGCCGCGTTGCTTCGACGGGGCGCCACCTCCCTGCTGGTATGAAAGCGATCCCAAGCTTCTCTATGACAGTGGCAGCGGACGATGGATCGCCACGTATCTGTCATTCATCGATAAGCCAAGTGGTCAGGTTGATGAAGCTCGCCTCCACATTGCGGTCTCTCAATCTGGAGACCCAGCTGGTTCCTGGTATCTGTACTATCACCCGTACACGGTCCACTTCCCAGACCAGCCTTGGGTGGGCGTTACTAACGACAAAATCACGATTACCTCCAATCTCTTCGGCATAAACCCACAGGCCTTTGTTGGCGAACAGACCAGGGTGTACAACAAAGCGCAAGCCCTTGCGGGCGGGCCAGTTACTGTGGCGGTCTTTCCGACGAGATCTAGCCTTGCGTCTGTCCGTCCCGCCCAGACCATGGACTCCATGAATGATCAATATGCTGGAATGATCAGCGGGAACACGCTGAAAGTCTTCAAGTATATTGGAGTTCCCGGTCAGGCTGACGTAACGGAGACCATCACTCAGGTAAGTGTTAGCGGCCACACGTACCCGCCGGGTGGGACGAATCCTGGCGGATACAACGACACAGGGGACGGAAGACTTGTCGATGCCTTCGTCCACGTTGGCTATCTGTGGACTATGGCTAATACCGGATGCATTCCCCCGGGCGACACAGCCACTCGTTCTTGCCTGCAGATATTTCAGATTAACCCTCCAAGCACCCTCGTTCAGCAAATCGTTTACGGCGCCTCTGGTCAGTACTACTACTATCCCGCGGGAAGAACCGATTTCGGTGGTGGTCTAATTGTGACGTTTACCCGAAGCAACAGTTCCCTCTACGCCGAGGCTAGGATAGCCGGAAGGCAGTCCTCTGACCCGACGGGTACGCTCTCAAGCTCGGTGTTACTTCGCCTAGGGCAGAACGGCACTAACGGAAGGTGGGGCGACTACTTCGCCGCTGCCCGTGATCCGTCAGGCCTAGGGCTCTGCATTTGGCTCGTCGCCGAGTATGCGAAGAATATCCAGGGCCCGACCGAGAGTCAACGGAAATGGGGGACATCTGTAGCCAAGGCTCGGTATCAGAGCTCGTGCTGACAACGCGAGCACTAGATCCGTCGTATTTCGAGGCTGGTTCACGCCGGTCCGGACGAGGTCAAAGGAGGCTGGTCATGGTCAATCCCTCAACTGAACCGATGTCGCCGACTCATCGTCTCGGACTCTTGGGGCTCGCATCGGCAGTTGCACTGCTTGCGCTCCTGATCGGGCACGGGCAGGCTTCTTCTCAATCGGAGGCGGCAACTGATCCTGAGATCGTCCCTGGGCGCTATGTCGTTGTGTTCAAAGATACGGCGGTTACGAACGCGTACCAGGTCGATCAGTCAGTCGACGCGCTCCAGGCCACTTACGGTTTTCAAGCGGGCGTTCGGTACTACTGGGCGTTGAAGGGTTTTGCCGCTACTATCCCCAACGAATTGGCCGACACCCTGAGGAGATTGCCAAGCGTCGACTTTGTAGATTCGGTCTATTTCGGGCATACAACCAGCCAAACCGTGCCGATCGGTCCGAGGCGGGTCGGTGCGAAGCTCAGCGGTCCAGCTAAAATAGACAACCTCAACGACTCACATCTGAGTGGTCTGGAGGTTGCCATCTTTGACGGTGGCATTGATATTGATCATCCCGACTTGACCGTCCCCGGTGGAGTGCGGTACTCGGACTGGAGGTATCCCACCTGTCAAAACGGCTCGTCGTTCGACGACGAGGGTCTCGGCCATGGAACAAAAGTGGCCGGCGTATTGGCTGCCAAGGACAATACAAGTCAAGTTGTGGGAGTGGCTCCGGGCGCAAGGACCTGGGCCGTGAAGGTCTTTGACGACACGGATTTCGCCACCTCTGACTGTGTTATCAAGGCCGTTGACTGGGTCACGAACAAGAAACAGCGCTTCGATGTTGGCTACACCGATGGCATCAATTTCAGGGTAGCCAACATGAGTTTCGACTTCGGCGCCAACGTTCCCTCTCTGTGTTCGGCCGTAAACAGGTCCGTGCTAGCTGGAGTCGTCTACGTCGTGTCGGCTGGGAACGACAACCTCAACAACCCAGGGTACAGCCCTGCGAACTGCACGCACGTCATCACGGTCTCGGCCATAGCTGACTACAACGGCTTGCCGGGGGGAGGCACCGGTTGGACCTGCAATAACTACGGAAGCGATGATACCCTGGCGTCGATCTCCAACTATGGCTCAACCGTGGAGATCGCAGCGCCGGGCACGTGCACCGAGACAACCGCCATGGGCGGTGGCACCATTTTGTTCAGTGGGACGAGTGCAGCAGCTCCCCACGTGGCGGGGGCGGTTGCTCTCTTCATGTGGAACGGCTACAGCGGGAGCGCATACGGACCAACGGTGGTCAGCAGCATGACGAGTAGCGGATGGACCGTCGCTCAGAGCAGCGCTTGTGGATTCAGTGGCGACAGGGATAGTTACCCAGAGCCGTTCCTATGGCTGGCTCCGGGGTGCGGCTCGTACACGAAGATCTTCTCCGATGTGAACTGCAGTGGCACGGTCAACTCGACTGATGCTAATGATGTCCTGCGGTACGTGTCGGTCCTACCGATCACGCAGTCGGAGCCGTGTCCGGACATTGGCCCCCCAATCAAGATCAACGGGACCTTCCGGAAGTGGGGCGACGTTGACTGCGACGGCGACGTAGACAGCGTGGACAGCTTGAAAATAAGTCAATACGTGGGCGGTGGGAATCCCAGCCAGAATCCGGGCTGCCCAGCGTTCGGCGCGACAGTGACAATCGATGTCACCGGGAGCCTCTAGAACGGTGCTGATCACGTCCGGCACTTGGGAGCAAACCGTACAATTTGAACGGACGGGAGGTAGGGATGGAGACGTTGATACGGCCCGCCGCCGGGCGTGCGCACCCGGAACCATCGCGTGAACGCTGGTCGTTGGTTGGTCTCGTCCTGCTAGTGTCATTAGGAGCCTTGATCTTCCCAGTCATGCTGGGAGCATCCGCTAACGAGCCATTGCCTGGACTGGGTGCCGGAGCAGGGACACCCGGCTCGAACGACACAGCCGCGGGCGCGAGCACTACTGGTGAGACTATCGCGCCGATCTCTGGGGATGTCGACTGTAGTGGCCAGCTGAGCGCCGTAGACGCCCTGTACGTCCTGCGCTATGTGGTGCAGCTTCCTGGTGCGCCAGGCTGCCTCTTCGCGGCAGATGTCCAGTGCGATAACGATCGCGACGCCGTCGATGCTCTGCTAATCCTGCGGCAGATCGCCTCGCTGCCCCCGACGACGACCCCGCCCTGGTGCCCCGGTATAGGCCAGTCCCTTCCAAATAATCCCCAACTCGCTGGTGGTGTACTAGTGTCCGCCACAGCTGTCGACGAAAGCTACCGGGTCTGGCTGACCAACGCTACCGGCATCGCAATGGCGTATGACTTTGCTTGGGACCGCCTGCCCTGGCGGTATCAAGGAGGATTCTTTGGCGGGCCCCTGCGTTCGGGGCCCGGTGCAGGCGAACACAACGCACCTTGGAGTTGGCACCTGGATCCGAACGAAACCAGCATTGGGGAGGGGACCGTGGAGGAATGCCAGGGACGGCCCTCGTTTGTTGAGCAGAACGTGGAAGCGTGGATTCAGCTAATTGGGCGATACTGCCCAAGTATCGATCAACTAGTAAGCATCGTGGACTATCGGTGGATGAACGAGGGTGGCTTCGCGTCATTTCCTGCCACACGCGCCACGGAAGGGCCGTGACTCTAGTAGAGTCGGCCTTGCAGGAAGAGGGCCACGGCCTTGGGAGAGAGGTTCCAAATCCAGCCCGGCATCGCTGGATTTCGCCCTCTATAGACACGAATCGTCGGGGCCAATCTTCCTGAGCAGGGGCTCGCGGGTTCGAGCCCTGTCTTGCGCTCGCCGTCCCGTCGGTCAACTTGATACGGTTGCCGCCACCTCCGCCGGGTCCGTTGTCGAGAGGGCGTGTTCCATCGGGCTCGCCTCGACGCGGAGGGCGATGTGGTTGCCGCGCGCGAAGAAGAGAGTTTCGCCCTTCTGGCAGGCGAGGAGGAACTCGCGCTCGCCGGAGCTCAGGCGGAAGGTCTGGGAGACCACGTCGATCGTCGAGCTGTCCTGGCGCATGAGGATCTGAACCGAGCTGTTGGCGAGGACGGTGTGGCCCTCCGGCGTCGCCAGGAAGTCCTCGACGTCCTGCGTCACCGTGGTCAGGCCGAGGTAGTACTTGCGGGCGCGGCGGGCCATCGACGAGAGGAATCGCGCGCCCTCCTCGTGCTGCATCAGCGCCCACGCCTCGTCGATCAGAAGCGTGCGCGGCCGGCGGTTGCGGCGCACCTGGCTCCAGATATAGTCGGCGATGAGGTAGATGCCGACCGGCCGCAGGTCGGGGTCGAGGTCACGCACGTTGAAGACGACGAACGGCCGGTCGAGGTCGACGCTGGTCTGCGATGAAAAGACCTGACCGAGGCTGCCGTCGACGTAGCGTTCGAGGCGGTCGGCGAGGTTGTGCGGGTCGCCCTGCTCACGAAGGACGGTGTGGAGGTCGCGCAGAACCGGCGCCGGGCGAGAGTGCGTACGCGGATCGCGGGTGATGCCGGCGCGCCGGTACGTCTCGAGTAACGCAGCATCCAGGGCGCCCTTCTCGCGCTGATCGAGGGTTGAACCGCGATCGGAAAGCATCAGGCCGAGCAGCCCCTGCAGCGCGAGTAGCCGCTCGGCGAGAGGGTCGTTCGCCTCGCCGTCGTCCCGGCTCGCGGCAGGGAGGTCGAAGGGATTGATGTGGTGCGGCGAAGTCCCGGACAGGCGGATGTACTGGCCTCCGACAGCCTCGCATACGCGCCGGTACTCGTCCTCGGGGTCGATCACGTAGTACTCGACGCCGAGCATCAGCGCCCGCAGCGCCTCGACCTTGCAGGCGTAGGACTTGCCGGCGCCGCTCTTCGCGAAGACGACCTTGTTGGCGTTCTCCAGGTCGCGGCTGAAGGGATCGAAGACGACCAGCGAATTGTTGTGCACGTTGATGCCGTAGAGGATGCCGCGCTCCAGCGAGAGGTGGCTGGACGTGAACGGGATCATCGTGGCGGCGCTGCTCGTGTCGAGGTTGCGGCAACGCCCGAGGTGGTCCTGGCCGGCGGGCAGGCAGGAGAGGAGGCCGGGCAGCATCTCGTAGAGCGCGGGCCGCGACGAGGCGAGCATTCCACTCAGGGCCGCTTCGACGCGGCGGGTCAGCTCGTCAAGGGCGGCTGCGTTGGGTGCGCGCAGGCAGAGGTAGAGGCTCGACGAGAAGACTCGCTCCTCGCCGCGCTGGAGGGCGTCACGCAGGCGGTCGACGTCCTCGTAGGCAATCTCCCGCTCGGCGCTGGCGATCTTGCCGCTGCGGGCGTCGAGCATCCGCGAGGACTGGAGCTCGACCAGCTTGTGGGTTAGCTGGCGGATCGCCGCGCCCGAGTCCAGCGGCTCCAGGTGCAGGCTGACGTCGAGCGGCGCATCGAAGTCGATAAGCCGCCCGAGCCAATTGGGATGGACGTAGCGCGGGTACTCGGCCAGCGCCATGATCCGCACGTACTCGCCGTCGACCACGATATGCGAGCGGCTGACCTCGACCGCCCCCGGCGAGATGGCGTCGACGATGGACCGCGTCCCGCGACCGAAGAGTTGATCCGACCGGGAGGGGCGCGTTCCGTTTCTGTGAGCGCTTCGCTGAAACAGTTCACGCATAGGAGCTCGCCTCCTCGCGCGCCTTCGCCGTCACAACCGATTGCTGATGCACAATCAGGGCGCCCGATGCGAGTTCGGAGCGAAGGAAGTCATTCCAGAGACCAACAAGCTCCCGGCTGCCGAGCCTTCGCGTCGTGACCCCGAACGACGACATCGCCTGGATCATCTCGTAACAGCGGAAGTTCAGTTGCCGCGTCGCCGCTTCGAGCGTGTGCCGACCATTTCCGGTGACGGTCTGCCAGGGCCAGCGCATTCCCTTCCGCTCGAAGGTGCCTTCCAGCCCCGCCGGAACGACAACGTAGAAGCGCCGCTCGAGCAGCGTCCGCTCGCGGGCCAGCCGGCGCACGAACGTCTCGTGGTCCAGCGCCAGCCGGTGCATGGTCTCGCTGGCGCGCCCGCCGGACCGCTCGCGCAGCCCGGCCAGGTACGCCTCGACGTCTGTCGGCAGGATGCGCGCGACGACCTGGATCGGGTAGCTCAGCGAGTTGAGGAACGCGCGGTACCCGGCCATGATCGCCTCCTGCTCCGTCTCCGACTTCAGTGCAAAGTTCACGCTCCCCGCCTCGAGAACCGCGCGATAGTCTCGCCCGCGCAGGCAGATCACGCCGTCAACGATGTCATCCAACGGCAGCAAGTCCTGCACGCCAGCGAGCGGCCTGGTTCCGTTACGTCCCATCCATTTCCTCCTTTTCGTCGGCGGTCATCGCGGGATCAGCGACCACAACCTCATACGTGGTCCGCTCCTCCTCGAAGCTCAGGTCTGCCTCTCTCGGCCGCCAGACAGCGACGCGCGGGACCGCCCAGTAGCGAAGCAATACGAACGCCCAGTCCTCCATTGGCCGCCCAGCAGGCCGCCACACTGCCATCACCGCCACCGCGATCATCACCACGCCCGCCGCTGCCAGCCGCACCGGCATCGGCAGCGGCAACTCGCTTGCGATGCCGTACGCCAGCCCCAGCCCGACCGCGGCGGTCATCAACTGACGCATCGTCAGGCCGGCGAATGCCTTGTCTTCGACGTTCAGGTGGGTGGGTATTTCATGCCGGTTCATGCGGTTCGTCTCGCGCCTTGTAAAGGACCTAGACGAACTATGCCAGTTGCTGCTCTCGGAGCAGTCCATGAGTTGAGTCCAGCCGGTCCAATCGTGGCCGGATACACGAATTCGCCACAGCCTGTCGAGCAGGAAATTAACCGATTGTACTCAGTCGCCTCGAAATCAGACGGTACCGACTCCTGCCCCCATAGTCACGCGCATCTCCAAACCATCGGCCTTTTGGGAGGTCCCTAGCGACTCCCATTCGGCTCCTGCGTTAACAGACATCGGGGTCGACAGTAGTAAGGATGTGCGTGATCGCCTCGGCTCTATTTCGGGAATTTAGCTTGTTAAGGACGTTGGTGATGTGCTGCTCAATCGTTCGCACAGACACGCCGAACTCCTCAGCAATCTCCGTATCAGTCCGATCCCTCCCAACCAAATGCATCACCTCAGCTTAGTGACACCTGCCATGGCTTTGGCCCGAGCGAGCTTTTTGTGGATAAGTGCCACCCACACCTTGAAAGGCCTCCGATGGGGGAGTACGCTCGGCGCACTCATCAGTCCTCTAGGGGGGTTCGATATGACCTGGGGCACGCGCCCGATGACTTTCGATCCAACCGAATCCAATCGCGATTCGGTCGATTGTCTGCCCTCCGCCAGCCTGTGGGAGGCCCGCCGTGCGTCAAGCTTGGCTGCTCCTTGTTGCCACCGTTCTCGCGTTCGTATTCCAGGCTGCGACTGATCCATCGTTCGCGCCTGACGCCGCGTTTGCCGACCCGACGCCCTCCGGCGCCGACCCGGCCTATCCGCTGAACCACACGTTCGATTCAGACGTCCTTCCGGTGGGCACGCCCCCCGCCAATGCCGATTTCGAATCATCGGCGTACCAGGTGGGGAGCCCGCCCACGAACTACGACCTGCAGTCGGCAGCCGAAGATACCGGCACGCCTCCCACGAACCACGATTTCGAGACCGGCGACTTCACCGGTTGGACGCGTTCGGGGACCACGTCGATGCAGTCCGACGGCACGCACGGCTACTGGGCGAAGCTGCAGGCCAGCGGGACGATCATCACGGACGCATTTACCGTTGACAGTTCGGCCACGGGATTTGCCTTCGACATGGGCTACCTGTCCACCAGCGGATACAGCTGGGTGAAGGTCTACGCTCTGACGGGCCCAACGTACAGCACGTCTACGCTAATCGGCGATGTCTACTGCAACAACTGCGGGTACTGGACCCGTTACTCGATCAACGCCTCCGCCTACCTTGGCCAGTCCATCAAGCTCAAGTTCTACCGCTTCGGCGGCGACGTCGGCATCGACGATGTCGCTGGCCAGATCGTGTTCCCTGGTTACACGCAGGCCGGCGAAGTACAGCGGCAGACCGAGGTCGGCGGAAACATCCACGCGATGATGAACTCGGCCGGCGCGACGCTTACCTCTCCGGCGTTCACCGTCGATTCAAACGCGCAATTCGGAAGAGTGCGCATCAAGGGCCTCTCGACGAGCTCTGATCAGTACAAGATCTACGTGCTCTCAGGTACCGGCTACTCGACTTCGACTCTTGCCACGCTCGGATATGCCGATGACAGCGACTGGCAGGAGGTTCCGTTCAACATCTCGTCATGGCAGGGCCAGAGCATCAAGATCAAGACAGAACGGGTGGCCAACTCGATCGGCGTCGACAACGTCGGCGTCCAGTGGGCGGACATTCCAAACTGGGCGGTCACGGGCAACCCCACTGTCCTGAGTGGCGGACCAACCGGAAACTACGTCCGGACTGATGGTCAGCTTACCTCCGCGGCGTTCACGCTTGATGCCAACGTCCAGCAGATCAACGTTTCCTACAAGGGGGAAGGCGCCGTTTCCCAGTTCTACCTGGAATTGCTGCGCGGTCCCACCTTCAGCGACGTGGTGGATCTCGGCGGTGGCGTCATTCTGGGCGACGCGAGTCAATGGAAGACGTTCAAGGCCGGCGTAAGCACGTACGCCGGCGAAACGGTGAAGCTTCGGCTCCGCCGGTGGTTTGGGTGGGTCCTCCTCGATAACGCGGGGCTCCAGGAGCGAACAGTTCCTGGCTGGAGTCTCACCACCAACGACGCCGTGATAACCGCCAGCGACGCCAACGGCAGCTACGTCACGCCTTTCAAGACAAACGGGACCTTCTACCTCAAGTCCGTTGACCTCAACCCCGGGATCATCGACCGGGTCAACATCGTCGACCGCAAGTACTACTCGCTCTCTTACGACATCGGCTACAGCACCGGAAACCTGGTCAGGGTCAAGTGGTACAGCGGCGGGAACAACTGGGTCGTCTTCCTGGACGTCGCCGACAGTCCGACCGGATTCAAGACCAGCTACTTCTCGCTGGGCGACTTCCAGGGCACCGGGGGCTACTTCGAGGTGCAGTTGAACGGCGGCGGCAAGCTCTACAGCATCGCCGACAACGCTGCCCGCGAGTCCCTCCGTGAACCCTTCTCGCAGAAGGTTGGATACCGGATAGACACCTCGACGGGCAGCTTCGGCTTCGACGACGCTGACATCGCGCTCGAAGGGCGGATGCCGCTGTCGTTCAGCCGCTACTACAACGGCCACTCGGACCGCCTTGGTACCCTCGGCTACCGCTGGTCGCACACTTATGACACACGCCTCGAATTTGCGGGAAGCGACGTTGGCGTAGTCTTCGGCTCCGGCGGCCAGGAGTTCTTCATCTGGAGCATTCCGTACCAGAACTTCTCGGCTGCGGACGCGCGCGTCCACGACCAGCTCATCAAGAACGGCGACGGGACCTACACCTTCAAGACCAAGGACAACCTGAGCTACAACTTCACGGCCGCCGGGCGCCTCGCGTCGGTTGTGGATCTCGACGGCAACACGATCTCATTCGCTTACGACGGAAGCAGCCGGCTCACGTCCGTGACCGACCCGGACAGCCGCGTCCTGGCGCTCGCCTACGACGCCAACGGTAAGCTGTCGACCCTCCTCGATCCTATCCGCCAGATCTCCGGGACCGCCGAGTCGGGGTCGCAGTGCGGCACGCTTGGCACTGGCAACGACGTGGACGAGGACGGCGACACAAAAGTCGACGACGGCTGTCCCACGATCAAGTACTCCTACGACGCGAATGGCGACCTTACGTCCGTGGTTGATGGCGAGGGTGGGACACGCACGTTCACGTACAGCAAGCACCGTTTGGCGAGCGCGGTTGACCAGCGTGGCAAGACAATCTTTACCAATGCTTTCGACACCGTTAACCGTGTTACGTCGCAGACTGACCCGCTCAGCAATACGATAACCATCAGCTACGACACGCCGTCCAAGGGCGTGACATCCGCCCAAGATCCCTTGAACAACACAGCGAAGTTCTACTTCGACGCCTACCACCGGACGACAGACAAGATGGACCCGCTAGGGCGAACTGTTTCCTATGTCTACGACGGCGTCGGCAACCTGCAGAAGGTGATCGACCCCTACCTCAAGCAGTGGCAGTTCGGGTACAACTCCGACGCCGACCTCACCTCGGCCACTGATCCGCTAGGCAACCCAGTGTCCATCACCTATAACCCCCAGCACCTGCCGACCTCCATCGTGGATGCCCGCGGCTACGTCACGACGATGACCTATGACTCCAACGGCAACATGACCAGCGTCTCGGACGCCACCAGGCAGGTGACCGGCAGCGCCGAGACGGGAGCCGCCTGCGGGACGGCCGGCACGGGTAACGGGTTGGACGACGACTCCGACACCAAGGTCGACGACGGCTGCCCTTCCGCGAAGTACACGTACGACTCTGCCGGCAAGATGCTCTCGATGACCAACGCCCTCGGTCACACCGAGACCTACACCTATGACGCCAACGGCAATATGGCGACGAAGACTGATGCCCTCAGCAAGGTCTGGTCCTACACGCACGATGCCGCAGGCCGCAAGTCCTCCGAGACGAATCCTCTCAACCAGACAACCACCTACACCTACGATCTATTCGGCCGCCCGCTCGCCGAGAAGAACGCTCTGAACGAGCAGACCATCAATCTGTACGACCTCGCTGGCCACCTGCTCATGACCGAAGATCCGCTCGGTAACCAGACCAACTGGTACTACGATGACCGCGGCCTGGCCATCACGAAGACTGACCCGGCGGGCAAGATCACGACCTACGCCTACGACGGCAACCGCAACATGACCTCGATGACCGACCCCACGCGGCAGCCTTCCGGAGCGGCAGAGACGGGCGCGGCATGCGGGACGGCGGGCACCGGCAACAACGTCGATGACGACGCCGACACG
>Ga0209342_10001904_pt1 | contig 22917 bp, 19 predicted proteins | sample RifCSP16_2_FD_184023 | JGI IMG/M metagenome (GOLD analysis project Ga0209342, IMG submission 184023) | Soil microbial communities from Rifle, Colorado - Rifle CSP2_sed 16_2 (SPAdes) (version 2) | ecosystem: Environmental > Terrestrial > Deep subsurface > Rock core/Sediment | place: Rifle... | reverse complement strand
TAACCTGACAAAGAATTTTTTCCTTGCAGGAGGTGTAAGTGCAGCCCTCCACAATGGCCCATTGCACAAGAACAGGGCGGGCTGCGAAGAAAACAGTGACTGTGGGTTCGGATATCGTGTGTTGCCTCGGCTTGCCATTGAGCTAGGGACGACCTCCTGGAAAAATTACGGGGTGTCTCTTTTTTATGATCACATGTCGCACAAAGGGATATTGCCAGGAGAGAACGAGGGTATAGATCACATTGGGATCCGCTATCATTATACCTTCAACAAGCCCGCTCGTAAGGTTAAAAATCAGGTCGAGTAAAACACTTTCAATGTCGCTCTCCTCGAAAGCACCCCCGACAATATGCTCCCTGACCTATTTCCAGAGGACCTAGGACCTCCTGCCTATAGATCGCCCCCCGTTTCCCCCATTTGTCCCCGTTTTTCCCCTTTTCCGTCAAAATCCGTTGGGGGGCGGCGCCCGGCCTTTCACGCCGGCAACACGGGTTCAAATCCCGTCGGGGACGCCATAAAATCAAGTACTTACAAAGATGGGAAAATAACCTGTGCTATTTTTGTGCTATCCCCAATGGTTATCTAGCGCAATTTTCCCTAATGGCCGTCAGAGCCGGGGAAGCAGTGAAACCTAGCTCCTGAATAAAGATTGTACGCTAAGCGGAGCCCCCGTCGACCAAAGGGCGGCGCGCCGGAAACGTCAAGATTGTTAAGAAAGAAAGGCCCGACCCCAGCTCCACGCTTTCTATCCTGGGGTTTTGGGTAGCTTATCCAGCGCCTTTTTCGTCTCTTGTTTCTGTTTTATTATTTTCTGTTTCCGACCCTTTTCCTTATCCTTCTTGCCTTTGTCTCCCATTGCGTACTCCTTTTCCGTTGTCCCTCACCGTCTCACTGCGAGGGCGCTTGCTGCGTCGTCAGTTTGGAATTGGCGTTAACATGCGATTGGCAGGAAATCGCCGCCCGGAATTCTATGAGGGCTTCTCCGTAAGTTGCTTGGCGCAGGCATCGGCAACCCCGCTCTCGGGCTTCTCGTCGCCCGGCATGATCGCCCAACTCTGCTTTTCAATATAGCGGCCTTTGTCCCAAACATCTTTGTCCTTCATTTCTTTGAGCTTCTCGCCCTTCTGCCGGTCCCGGTTAAACTGTGCGACACAAATCGATCCCAAGCGCGCGGCGACAGCATCGGCGGCGATCTGTTTGCCCTTTGCCTCAGCAGTGCCGCTGGTAACCCATCCGCCCCAGTTAAATCCGACGATGGCTAATACGATCGCGCCGCCAACGGCACTCCACGCACCGAGTTTAATTTTTTCCCAATCCATTAGACACCTCCTTTAAACGCAAGTTTGGAACATGCGGGTTAAACTCCCCGCAGCAGTGACAAATCCAATAGTCCGAGTCACTCTTGTCCAAATTAAGGTTTAGCAGTTGACCCTCCTTGGCTTATAGTCTGGAAGCTCTAGCAAAGTCAAAATGATAAAATGATAGGAATTTCTTTTTGAGGTATAGCCACCAAGAACCCAAAAGTCCTCGAGATAGTCATCAGCCCGCGGCCGAGAGCCCTACGGAGCACTCGGACGCGCAAACCGGCTGCCCATCGCTCGTTTTGGGGCCGGCAATATCCGATAACGGGCTGTTTATGTCAACCCGAGTTCGGTTTTAAGACAGACCTGGACATGGCCTCCCGCCGAGAGGTGGCGAGGGTTTCTTACATTGACTGGCTGTAGGAAAGATCCAGGGTGATCTCTCCTCTCGCGGGGTCGCTATCCGCCGGGGCATGAGCCTCGTCCCACAGGCCCAGGTGTTGAAGAATTTTCTTGATGACCCCGAAGCGGGATAAAGGGTTGTTCGGGAGTCTTTTACGGCGGGAAAGCCATCCATGCGACCTGCTTGCGCGTACACGCAGGCAAGTAGAATCGGTGAGTCATGTTGCGCCGCGCTCGCACTCTCACCGGAGGATCTTCAAGAAGCCACGAGCGAGGTTGGCATCCGCGTTGCCGAATATTGTCTGGTTTTGTCTGGTCATCACTCAGTGGCATCTGCTTTTATGGCAGCCGGGAGATAGACAGCGCTCCGAGGTCATGCCGTGTTGCCTGAAAAGACTCCCCTTCAAATTTCCCTCTAATTAGAAAAGAGACATCGACCCATCATCACGCAATCCGTTGAATCTGCCTCTTTGTGCATAGGCGTGGATGCCTGGTGCCAACTCGAGATGTCTCGCCCAGTCGAGCATTATTTTAACGTTCGTCTCTACTGTCGCAGGTTTCCACTCTACATCACAGTCTGCCGAAAGACGTTGCGCAAGTCTCTTGAGCGAAATGTGTTGCGACGAGACCGTTGTCAGAATTTTAATAAAAGTAGAGAACATTGGCCATTTAAGAGCAGCCTTTCGTGCAATCTCAATACGGCGATCGGAATCGAGTGCAAACGCGTAGCACTCCACCTTAACGAAGATTGATTTGGAACGTCGAGATATTAAATCCATTTCTTCAAGCATGGACAGCGATTTATAGATGGTGCTGCGGCGAATACCAGACCAATCAACCGACTCTTTCTTCTGGGCGGCAGTAGCAATGCGTGTTGCCACTTGCACAACGGGAGCAAAGTGAATTGCGGGAACAGTCACCCCAGGCAGAGGGGTCAAAGTCCGCTCATGGCTCAACTTACCGACCCTCTGAGTCTAAGAACCGCGAGTGCAAAACCCAGTCGAGTGACTCAATCCCCGCGAATGATGTCCGTGCAAAATTGTGACCGGATCGGGAGACCCAGCCGAAGTCAGTCTGGCGTAAAATAGGGCAAGGTCACCAAGAAGGCAACAGCCAATAGGCAACCGCTCTGATCTAGCTTTTTCCTCTGCTTATCGAGGTTCCTCATGCCTCGGGCTGATTTCCGACCTACCGTATTTTGCGGCGCGTTCTTTGACGGTAAAGCCAATCGTCCGCTTGTGGGGCTCCGGCGGGGACATAAGTACCTCAAAAAAAACTTACCACATAGTTCGCACCGGATACTGATAAACCAACTTGTCCGACGTTAAGACCACGAGACCATGCACCATCGCCTGACAGACGAGCATCCGGTCAAAAGGGTCCTTATGCAGCAGCGGAAGCCGGGCGAGATGGAGTGCCGCTTCTTCGTCCAGCGGCAGCGGCTCAATACCATGCTCTTGGCGCTGGGATGGAACAAATCGATCGGGCGGCTCCGGCAGGGGCAGCCGTCCCAAGGCGTACTTGACCGCGATCTCCCATGCGGAGACTGAGCTCAGGTAAACGTCATTTCCCGGATCGACAAATAGATCACGAGCACGAGCTGAGAGTTCAGGGGCATCGGTGATGATCCATAAAAAGGCGGAGGTATCCAGGAGCAATCTCATGGCTCTTGGCCATAGAAGGAAGCCAGAACATCGGAGGGCAGAGGTTCAAAGAACTCAGCCGGTATCTTGACCTTCCCCTTGGCAAGACCCACAGGCCGCTTAGTCTTCCGGCCGGGCGGGATAGGACGGATCTCGGCGATCGGGACATTCCTCTTGCACAAAAGAATCGATTCTCCCCGGGCAAGTCTTCCCAGGTAGCGTGAAAGATGCGTTTTTGCTTCATGAATGTTGAGCTTGATCATAGTTTATTTATAACCTAACAAATAAACTAAGTCAAACTTCGCTACGACTCCTCTTAGTCCGGAGAACGTGCTGAGCCCGGGGCTCGGGGGCACTAAGAACCACTCGTCACCCAGCCTTTTCTTCGTTTATGTGTTCCTTCCCGGGGTTCATCGCACGTACGACATGTCGAATGTCCCCTCGGGGATTTGACGCGGGACGTCGCCGGGCTCCCCAAAGACCTTGATTAGCTCCGCTGCGTAGGCGTACTGCTCCTCGATGAACTTCTGGTCCCACCGAGTGATGTATACGGCGGAGCTGCGCTGGTGCAAGAGCTTGGCGCCATGATCTGTCTTTATCCCCATCGCCTTGGCGCCAATTCCACTCCTGAATATGTTATCCCGGCGGTCGGAAGCGCCCTTCCGATAGACGCAAAAGAAGCGATTTATATTGTATTCCAAGAAATGGGAAAGAAGGACTTGTCATCTCTTACGGTTAAGAACTACTGCCGTTGATCCCTCTCGGATAGCGGCTTTTGAAGGCACGGAGTTGACGGCATGATAATTGCTGACATCACGGGAAACACGAGCTTGGAGGGAGAACATGTACAGGGTTTGCATTGACGTGGGTGGAACCTTCACCGACTGTTTAACCTTAGACGACCAGGGAAACCTTCAGGAATTCAAGTCGCCAACCACTCCGCAGGATCCTTCACTGGGTTTCCTTACCTGCTTGGCTAAAGCCGCCAGACACTATAACCAGTCCGTCGCTTCCTTTCTGGCTGATGTTCAACTGCTCATCCACGGCACGACCCTTGCCACCAACACCCTCATCAACGAGAACGGCGCCAAGACCGGCATGATCACGACCAAGAACTTTCGCGATGTCATTGAAATCCGCAAGGGTTACAAAAACATCCGAACCTCGATGTACAATGTCTTCGTACCCCCTTACAAGCCGCTGGTCCCAAGGGACTTGCGCCTGGAGGTTGAAGAGCGCACCCTCTACAACGGCGAAATCCTGACTCCGCTAAACGAGGCTGAGCTGCGACAATCCATCGCACGCCTCAAAGAAAAGGAAGTCCAGTCTGTCGCGATCTGTTTCCTGCATTCCTACGCGAACCCCCAGCACGAGCAACGGGCCGCCGAGATCTGCAAGGCCTCTTTTAACGGCGCGTACGTGACGGCCTCGCACGACATCCTGCCTGTCTGGCGGGAGCACGAGCGGTTTTCAACAACTGTCGTTTCCGCCTATGTGGGGCCGGTGGTGGAACGCTATCTCCGGGCGCTGGAGAAGCGGCTTCGAGACTCCGGATTCCACGGGAACCTCCTCCTGATGCTCTCCAGCGGGCTGGTAGAAACCCTTGAGCACTGCATTCCGCGAGCCGCCTTTCTGATCGGCTCAGGACCAGCCGCGGCTCCCGCCGGGGCGCTCTATTTGGGCAAAGCCTTGGATCACCAAAACCTCCTGTCCATCGATATGGGAGGCACTTCTTTTGATGTCGGCTTGATCCGGCAGGGTGAGATTCCCACCACCACCGAGAGTTGGATCGGGGACGAACGGGTCGCAATCAAGCTGGTCGACATCCACTCTGCAGGCGCCGGAGGCGGCTCCATCGCGTGGATCGATTCTCTGGGCCTCCTGCGGGTTGGACCCCAATCCGCGGGCGCCGAGCCGGGACCTGCCTGTTATGGCAAAGGAGGGACGAGACCCACAGTTACCGATGTGGACGTAGCGTTGGGCTACGTCCCTGCGGATTATTTCCTGGGTGGCGAGATTCCCCTTGACATGCAACGCGCCACGGAAGCTGTTAAAAGCGTCGCTGCGCCGATGAATATGTCAATTCCTCAGGCCGCGCAGGCCATCTTTACCACTGTGAACTCCTTTATGGCGGACCAGATTACCGAGGTTTCCACCCGGCGGGGTTATGATGTTCGGGACTTCACGCTCGTGGTTGGGGGAGGAGCCGGTCCCATCCACGCCGCCTTCATTGCCGATCTCCTTGGCATCCCGACGGTCCTAGTCCCCTCCGTAGCTGCTGCCTACTCGGCCTTCGGGATGTTCGCCATGGACATCGGTCGCAATTTCGCTCGCTCTTACTTTTCCCGGGCTGATCACATCGATCTGGATAGAGTCAACCGGCTCTTCTTGGAAATGGAGCAAGAGGCCCTTGAAGGCTTCAGGTCGATGGATGTCCGTCCTGACGAGATCCTCTTCTACCGGACGGCGGACATACGTTATATCGGGCAGTTCCACGAGGTTGAAGTGGAGGTAGCGGCGGGAAAGATATCCGCCGATGAGATACAGACTGCCCTCCAGAAATTCAATGAGAGGCACGAGGAGCTTTACACTTTCAAGATGCCGTGGAAAGGAGTTGAGCTTCTTAACTTCCGTCTTCGGGCTGTTGCTCCCAAGGCGCCGTTTCATTTACACGAACTCGCTCCGGGAAGCGCTGATGCTTCGGCCGCTCTAAAAAGACACCGATCCTGCTGGTTCAATGGACAGAGGGTGGAGACCCCCGTGTATGACGGGGATAAGCTCCTCGCCGGGAACCAATTCCACGGACCTGCGATCATCGAAGAGAGCACGACGACCGTGGTCATCCCGGATTCCTTCTCTTGTTCCGTTGATCAGTGGAAAAACTACGTGCTCAGGCGGTTGACTCAGGCATGAAGCGAAGTATAGGAGGAGAACGTCTATGAAACAGCGAAGCGTCGATCCCATCACTCTTTCTACTATATGGCACACCTTTCAAAGCACCTGCCGGGAGATGCGCTATGTCCTGGATCGGACGGCGCAGAGTTTTCTCATGGCCCAGCTCCATGACGTGGCCGCCGGCATTTGGGACGCTCAGGCTCGCACGCTTGCGGTTCCCGCGGGCCCGACCTCCCAGCTTCTGTCGCAGAAGTTTTCGGTCCGCTACATCCTGGACAAATTCGGCGACAATCTTCACCCCGGTGACGTGATCCTGAACAATGACCCCTACCACGGCTACTGCAACCACCTGCCTGACTGGGGCTTCTTCCGCCCTATCTTCTACAAGGACGAACTGCTCTTTTTCACCATGGCACGGGGACATCAGATGGATACCGGCGGCTCGTACCCAGGGGGCTATTTTCCCAACGGCTACGATATTCATGCCGAAGGCCTCTGCATTCCTCCGATCAAAGTAATCGAGAAGGGCGTGGAGAGAAAGGATTTGTTCGAGCTGATCTGGAATAACGTTCGCTTCCCGGAAGCGGTTCGCGTAGATAATTATGCGCTGATTGCTGCGACCAAAATATGTGAAAATCGGCTCCTGGCGGTGGTGAAGAAGTACGGAAGGGATGCCGTCATAGACTGTATAGAGGAGATGCTCGCCCGGATGGAGCAGGCGATACGGGCCGCGATCGCCGAGGTGCCCGACGGGACGTACTATGGCGAAGCTGCGTCCGATGACGACGGTACGGAACTTGACGTGCCCGTGTGGGTGCGGTGTGAGGTTACGGTCCAGGGCGACGAGCTGACGATCGATTTCTCGAAGAGCGACAAGCAGAGGAAAGGATTTGTGAACAACGTTTACTCCGCCACGTACAGCCGCGCCATCGCCGGAAGCTTCCTGTTCTTCGATACCGCCCTCGCCGACTTCCACAACGAAGGAAGCATGAAGCCGATCAAAGTCATCGCCCCTGAAGGGAGCGTGGTGAACGCCAAGTATCCAGCCACCGTTGGTGGGGGGCCGGTAAACGTGGGGCACCAGGTCCTGGAGGCCACATTGATGGCGCTTTCTCAGGCCATGCCGCATAAAGCAATCGCTTCCTGGTCACGTCACCAGGGACACTACATATTCGGCACGGACCCTCGAACCGGCGAGCGGTACGTGCAGACAACTTTCGACGCTGATGGTGGTGCCGGCGCAGTGACGGGATATGACGGATATGAGGGCGCGGCTGCTTTCCCCAGCCTCGCATCCGTGCAACGGGGTGATACAGAAGAGGTAGAAAGTCGCTTTCCCTGGCGTATCTTGCGCTATCATCTAATCCCTGATCTTTCCGGCGCGGGCAAATGGCGAGGCGCTTGCGGCGTGCGCTGGGAGGCAATGAACGTCGGAGGTGAGGGGGGCATGGCGACAGGAAGCTCGGACGGTCACCAAACCCAGCCGCCAGGAGCTGCCGGAGGATCGCCGGGCCCGCTGTGCAAGGCCTACTTACTGCGAGGTAACGACAAAATGGTTGTGAAGCCACACCGGATGTACCAGCTTCAGACTGGTGACGTGCTGGTAAAGATCAGCGGTGGTGGTGCGGGAGTCGGCAACCCGCTGGAGCGAGACCCCGAGAAAGTGTTACAGGACGTGGTCATAGAGTTCATCAGCCTCGAAGTAGCCCGTGAGGTCTATGGGGTGGTCATCAACCCCACGACGATGGAAATCGACTGGGAAAAGACCGAAGCCTTGAGAGCTCAGAAAGGAACGGGTAAAGCCTGATATTCAATGACTGCCGCCGAAGTCCGGGCGAAGGGAAAAGAGCTCACAGGGCGCAGGATTTACCGTGGATACGCAGCCAGATCTCCCCGAAAGTAGGGAGGCGCCTGCAACGCAGGCTTCCCGAGAATTTCAGATTTTCGTCAAGCCTTTCGGCGCGATCTGCAACCTGGATTGCGGCTACTGCTACTACCTTAAGAAGAGCGAGCTCTATCCCAAAGGCGGGCCTTTGCGTATGGACGAGGGCCTCCTGGAGCGCTACATCATCCAGCACATCCAAGCTTCCCCCAGGCCACTGATCGCTTTTTCCTGGCACGGAGGAGAACCCACGCTCTTAGGCCTGGACTACTTTCGAGAGATCGTCGCGCTGCAAAAAAAACACCTGCCGGTCGGACGCCGCATCATCAACGGCATCCAGACCAATGGCACGCTCATCGACGAGGCATGGTCGAGCTTCTTCGCCGCGGAGGGATTTTACGTCGGGCTCAGCCTCGACGGCCCACGGGAGTTCCACGATCGCTACCGCCTCACCAAGGGCGGAAAGCCCACGCATAAGCAAGTGATGCATGCCTACCGGCTCCTGCGCAAGTACCGGGTGTCGTGCGATATCCTTTGCGTGTTAAACGATCAAAACGTCCGCCACCCCATCCAGCTCTACCGGTTCTTCAAGGAGATCGGCGTTGAGCATCTTCAGTTTCTTCCCGTCGTGGAGCCCGCAGGAGACGGAAAGGGAAAAGTGAGCCGCCACACGGTCCCGCCCGAGGCCTACGGCTTGTTTCTCTCAACCGTCTTCGATGAGTGGGTCCGGCACGATATCGGCCGCATCGTGATTCAGACCTTCGACGAGGCGCTCAAGACGGCTTGCGGTCTGGAGCACGCGCTCTGCATCTTTCGCGAAACCTGCGGGGATATCCCTGCTCTGGAACATAACGGAGACCTATTCGCCTGCGATCATTTTGTCGATCCGCAGCACTATCTGGGAAACATTCAACAGACGCCTTTAATAGAGATGCTGGAGAGCCCCGCGCAGAAGGATTTCGGAAGAGCCAAGCAGGACCACTTGCCCCGTTACTGTAGAGAGTGCGGCGTTCTCCCGATGTGCCACGGTGGCTGTCCCAAGGACCGCTTCATTACGACTCCCGACGGCGAAGACGGTTTAAACTATCTCTGTGCCGGCTACAAACAATTCTTCACTCATAGCCGGCCCTATCTATTAAAGCTCGCCAGCCTCTGGCGCGCCGAAGAGCCGTTGGAAAGGATGATGCAAATGGCGCGGACCGAGACCACAAAGGTAATCCCGACCGCAAGTCGAAATGATCCATGCCCCTGCGGGAGTGGCCGAAAATACAAAAAATGTTGCCTGGGCAAATTAAGTATGAAGGCTTGGTCATCGACACGGAACGATTGATAGAAGCGGCGCGATGAACGGGAAGCCTGTTTCCAAAAAGCAGAGCCTCCCCGATTTTTTGCTGAATTTCGGAAAAAAGAGCCGGAAATTTCCCAGTTTCTGGAAAATAAACCGCCCTGGCAATCGCCGTAACGTCCAGGCTTGATCCGTTTTATTGGTACGGCTTTTGCTGATCCCGCTAAGAAGAACCACATGCGGCAATGAAGCATCCCGTGGACCGTAGACAAAAAAAGAAGAAAACCAGCTAAAACCCATGCGACCGCTTCAGGAGCTTGTCGAATATTCCTCCTCCCTTCACGGACACCTCTGCGCCGGGCAGATCCTTGGCGTCCGCATGGCCATGGTGGGTTGCCGTGAAATAGACATTGAGGAACCCAGGGGTTGCAAGAAACTGATCGTCTACGTGGAGATCGACCGTTGCGCCACGGATGCCATTCAAGCCGTCACGGGATGCTCGTTGGGCAAGAGAACCTTAAAATTTTTGGATTACGGGAAGATGGCCGCCACCTTTATCAACCTGCAGACGGGAAAGGCCATTCGCATTGTGGCAAAGGATGAGTCGAGATCGCAGATTCCTGCTTACGTCAACGGATGCTCCAACCAGCACGAGGCGGAGAAAAGCGCCTACCTGATCATGCCGGAGGAAATTCTGTTCGACATCCAACCTGCGAAGATCCAGATCCCCGCCGAAGATATGCCAGGGCTGAGAGGCGAAAGAAGTGTCTGCACACAATGCGGAGAGGGGATCAACTTTAGACGCGAAGTCCAGATCAGCGGGCAGATATTCTGTATCCCGTGCGCCCGAGGAAGCTATCCAACCCAATCCGGGAAACAGCGACTCGCAGCGTCACATCCGAAAGTGCTCCTTGTCGTGGGGGGCAAAAAAAGCGGCAAGACCACCTTGATCGAAAAGCTCATTCCAGAGCTGTGTGGCCGAGGCTACCGGATAGGAACCGTTAAACATCACCACTCCAGCTCCCCGCTGGATGTGGATCGCGCGGGAAAGGACTCCTGGAGACACCGCAAGGCAGGGGCCAGGTTTGTGGCCCTCGTTTCTCCGACCGAGGTGGCAACGTTCCAGAACACCGATGAAGCGACGCCGTTGGAAGAAGTCATTGGGTCTTTAAGAGACGTGGATCTCGTCTTGGTTGAGGGCTTTAGAGCTGAGTCAAAACCGAGGATACAAATCCGCGGAGGTCTGACACAGAACGCCTCCAGCTACGCCAAAGATAAGTATCTTCTTGCCCTGGTGAGTCCGGAGAACCCTAATGGCGAGGTTCCCTGTTTCCGTCCAGATGAGATCCGGCCCCTCGCTGACCTGATCGAGGAACGAATGTTGAGCGGCTCTTCTTCGACATTGACTTTCCATCCGATCAACGACAAACACTCTCCCCGTTGAGAACTCGGCAGAGCTCTTAGAGACGGGATCCGGAGCGGACACCTGTGACCTCTCGTCCCCTTTTTCCGTCAAACACCGCTACGGTAGCGGGTCCCTGAGAAAAAGAATTGAAATTAGTTTCTTTTCGCAGAGAGTCTCCGGAACCCTAAGCCCGTAAGAAAGGGGTCTGCTCCTGGCTTTTACTTTCGAGCCGGGCCTTTTTAAGTTTTAAATCCGGCGGCGGCCTACGGTCCAATACGGCAACCGCATAATACCATCGGGGCTGGGGCTGTTTACCGTTTCGCCCGCCTCTCCTCCTTAATCTTCTCAGCCAAATAAACCTTGATCAGGGATTGATACGGAATATCTTTTTTGTTGGCCAGGACCTTGAGTTCATTCAGCATCTCCCGGGGAAGGCGGAGTGATATGGATTTGACCGGCGCTTCGATTCCAGGATCAAATTCGATACCGACACGCTTTTCTTTTGAAAAATCAAAATAGTCGGTCGTGTCATGAGTGTCCCAGAACTCTCGCTCTTCGTCTTCAGTCCTGAATTTCGGGATCTGTTTAATCTTCCTTTTCATAAGTCTCTCTCTCCCTCCTGCTCATGGGTCGGGCGCTGATGACTCGGATGCGCCTGCTGCGCAGAGTGAAAACAACGGTTAGAAGTCGGCTACCCAAGGTCTTTCCCAAGGCGGCGTATCGAGCTTCACTTCCCCCCTTAGTGCTACGGCCTATCAACAGCGGTTTGTTAAAGAAGATCTCTTCTGCTTCCCGATCAGTTACCCCGTGTTTCTTTTCGTTCTTGCCAGAGTTTCCGTCATCCCACTCAAATCCGCGCACCCCTCGGAGGATCTCCTGCATAGATTCAGTATATTACTATCATATACGTACCCAAAGCAAGAGTCCGCAAAATTCAAAAGGCCCGGGCTGGTTAGAGCCTCGGGCCTTTGACTTTTTAAATCCGGCGGCGACCTACTCTCCCGCACGGCGACCACATAGCATCACCGGCGCTGAGGACAGTTAAAATTAAAGGGGTCCTAAAGGGGTCACCCCTTTCTTTCTGCACCACAGACAGACTAATCCATCTGATAGAGAATCGGGCTCCCGACTGGTGTCCAGCAACCCTGCAAGTCTTTAAACTCGTTGATATAGGTATCCCTTTCCGGAAAAAGAAATGGTGATATCCTCTTTCGACCGACGAGCACGGATATCGCGATTCCCGATATGATATCTCCCTAAGAAAAACTTGCTTCTGATACACGCCTTGACGAGGAGAGGGCCAGAAACAGACGCCTAGCCCTTCCCTCTCGGGTACAAGGCATCCATCATCTTGCGCTTGTGATGCAATGGCGTGCCCAAGTACTGGTACAGCGTGTGGGCCATGACGCTATGGGCCATCAACGGATGTCCGTAGTCTGTACCCGGCCCGGCGTGCACCATGTGTGAGAAGTTACAAACCTGGTAGTATGCCTCGCTGGCTACCGCCTTGGCCTCATGCACGCTGGCGGCGGCCGGCAGGCCTGCATCAAGCTTCCACAGGGTCTCGTAAGTCACCCAGCGCGCTGCGTCAAGGTGGATCGACAACTCCACACAATGGTCTTGGACCCGCTGGAAGCGGCCAATCGGTTGGCCAAACACTACCCGGGTTCGAGTGTATTCGGCGGTGAAGTCAAAAATCTCCTGGCACGCCCCGACCTGGTACGCGCAGAGTATCGGGAGCGCCTTTTCCAGGGCGCGATCGAGAATCTGCCAACCCGCGCCCGCCTCGCCGAGCAAGTTGGAGGCCGGTACCTGCACCCTATCGAAACGCACTTCGGCAACCGATGCCATGAAGCCAACGTGAGGCGTAATCGATATTCCCGGGCTCTCTCGGTTCACTAGGACGAGCGCTATCCCGCCATTCTCCATCCGTGCCGCGCAGATGAAGCTGGTTGCGGCCTCAGCGTCGTATACGAACCGCTTCGTGCCGTCGAGGACGAGACCATCGGTTGTCCTGGTAAGTCGCGTTTCAACCGACTCGGGCCCCCAGCGCACTCCCTCGTCCGTGATCGCCGCGATGACGATGGACTTTCCGGTGCAGATCCCCGGCAGCAGAGATTCCTTCTGCGCCTGGGAAGCACCTTCCAGAACGAGCAGCGCGCTGAGCACGCCGGAGGAGAAAAGAGGGCCGAGAAGCGGCACGCGCCCCAGTTCCTCGAACACAACAGCACAGTCAGTGAAAGAAGCCGAAGCACCGCCGTACCGCTCGGGGATCACCATACCCAGCCATCCCAGGCTGGCCGCCTTACAGTATAGATCAGGCAGGAAAGTCTTTTTGTTACGGAACCACTCGGCGATGATGTGAGAAGGTGCCTCGGCTTTCACAAAGTCGGCAGCCGCCCTTTTGAACATGTTCTGTGTCTTGGTCAATCTGAGATCCATGAGCTGTCCCCTTGCTACGGCTAAATGGTGGTGGGCGCTTTCTCTTTTGTCGGGCGACCCAGGCCGACGCGGCGCGCGAAGACCAGCCGGTCGGTATCCAGCGTGCCTCCACCATGCAGCATGCCGGGGCCGCTGCGCACTACATACTCAAAGTCCACTACCTCATTCACTGTCAAATCTGGAACCAGGGCATCGTAGCCCATGATTCGCTGCAACCGCTCACCGTTTCGGAGCCGCACCATCCGTTGGTAGTACCTGAACTGGGCACCGCCATATGGATGCGGCTCCCTGACGTAGCGATGCCAGAAGTTGCGCCGCGCGAAGTGGTGCACGACGTGGAGCTCGATCAGCATGTCGGCGATGATGTCCCGTATGCTCGTGTCCTCCATTAGAGGCGTTCCTGCGACTCGCATCTGCTGGCAGTATTCCACAACCCGCTCGACCAGGGGGTCCGCCCCCACCCTCCCCTCGCCACCGTGTTCGAGCTCGAGGTGGGTGTTAGCCACCCTCCAGCCGTTGTTCTCGCCGCCCACCAAGTTGAATGCCGGCACGCGGACGTTATCGAAAAAGACCGAGTTCTTTATCCCCATCATGAGAGACATGGGCTGGATGGTTATCCCTGCTGAGTTACCCGGAATGTACAGCCAGCCCAGGTTCTCGTGCCGGGGGCCAGACGGGTCGGTGCACACGAGTGTCCAGAGGAAGTCCGGCGGATGGTGGTAGCCAACCATAATCTTCTGGCCATTGACCACGTAATGGTCCCCATTCCTGATGGCCTTGGTACGACAGGTGGCAATGTCGCTACCGCCCTGCGGCTCCGTGAGCACCTGCCAGACCGATACTTCTCCGCGGAGCATGGGAGGTAGGAACTCCCGTTTCTGTTCCTCGGCGCCCCACTTCAGGATGACCGGCGCGACTATACGCGCAAGCGTGTAGAAAACGGCGGCAAGGTTGATGCCGTAGTGATCAAGCTCGGTTTCCAGAACCAACTGGTGGTCGATAGTCAGCCCTGCCCCTCCATACTCGACGGGGAACATTGGAAACAGCCAGCCTTTTTCCCCCAGCTTGCGGGCCAGCTTCCGCCGGAACTGGTACTCTTCCTCATTCTCCCGGGTCGACCATGTGGCCGACCACCTTAACCCCTCGGCCCCGCGCATGTTCTCTTGAAGCCATTCCCGGACTTCCTTCCTGAACACGCTGATCTCCTGGGTGTCTGCTTGCACGTTGAAGTCCATGAGCAACTCCTGTGTTAGGTTTTTAGGCTCCAGCTCTAAATCGCGCCGCGTGCGAAGCTCCTCGATCGCTTCCCTGTCATAGCCAAAGCGCTTTAGGATTTCATCGGTGTGTTCACCCGGAAAATGCGCAGGCCGAAAAAAACTGCGGCGGCGCGGGACTCGATAAAGGCCAGGCTCCCCTGAAAAAGTTTACTTACCCCAATTACGAGCAGATGTCCATCTCTACCTGTGCCCGGCCCGCCTGCCGGGGCGCCTGCCTGTGCCAGCACGGCAGACAGGCGGGCAGGCAGACAGGCCTGGCCGCGAGCCGCACTCAGGTTGACACAGGCGCTCGTTACCTGATACTCAACACGAGGGCTCCGACCCGGCTTACGCGAAGCCAGACCAAAACGATTAATAAAGCCACTTCTCACCAAGGAGGGAACCTTCATGAAGCTCAAAACGCCGCTTTGTGATGTCCTCGGCATACAGTATCCCGTCATTCAGGCTGGAATGGGTTGGGACAAACAAGGCTCTACTACGCCATCCAAACTCGTGGCGGCGGTCTCTAACGCAGGTGGGCTCGGCGTCATAGGGGGAAGCCCCATGCAGCCAGAGCTGATCCGCGAGCGTATCAGACAGATCCGAGATCTCACTGATCGCCCCTTCGGGGTGGACATCACGCTGCCGAGGCTCAGCGAGGTACCGTCCGAGGTGCCGCCTTCGGATATACCGAAGGTGCGGCAGTTCATCGAAGACTCTCACCCAGAGCACGCAGCATTTGTTAGGAAGTTGATTCAAGATTTGGGACTAAAACCACAGGAGCCTGACGTCCGGTCCTGGATCAAAACGCCTGAGTTAGTTCGGCGCCAGTTAGATGTCATTCTCGAAGCGCGCGTGCCAGTGCTCGCTATCGGACTTGGCGATACCAAAGAGGTGGTTCCTCTTGCCCACGGTCAAGGCATAAAGGTCCTAGCTCTGGCAGGGGCCGTCCGCCATGCCGTTAGACACGCGCGCAACGGCGTGGATGTAATCGTGGCTCAGGGTTATGAGGCCGGGGGTCACACCGGCAACATTGCCAATTTTGCTCTGATTCCACAGGTGGTCGACGCAGTGCGCCCTACCCCAGTCGTGGCGGCCGGCGGGATTGCCGATGGCCGAGGTCTGGCTGCTGCCCTATCATTGGGCGCGGTAGGGGTGTGGTGTGGGACGGTCTTTCTTATTAGCCAGGAAAGTGCCATTCATTCAGACTACCGGAACCAGATCGTTAAAGGCAGCACTGAAGATTTCGTCCTCGGCCGGTACTGCAGCGGCAAGCCATCTCGCCACTATCGAAGCGAATATGTCCAGGGTTGGGAAAAGTCCGGCCTGCGGGCCCTGGATATGCCATATCAGGGCGTGTTGACCGACGAGGTTCGGCTCGCGGCTGAGGCGGCAGACAGGGTGGGTGTCATGAGCGTCCCTGGAGGACAAATTGCCGGCCTCTTAGGCGAAAGGGACGTGAGACCGGCCAGGGAGATCCTGGAAGGTATGATGTCTCAGGCCGCTGAGATCCTCAAGGACATGGCGAGCAGATACGTCTTATAGGCTTTGGAGCATTTTGAGTTGCTCCGAGATGGGACATGGAACACCGGGTTGCTCACAGAAATTCACGAGGCGAGGAGGGATACAAAATGAGTAGTGACTTTGCGACTGTAATTCTGGAGAAGTTTACCGAGAAGGGGGTGGCCAGAATCAACCTGAACCGCCCGGAAAAGCGCAACGCAATCAACCAACAAATGGTTGACGACGTCGTGGCCGCGCTGGAAGAAATCAGAGCGGACCAGGAAATCCGCGTCGTCATCATCAAGGGTAACGGCCCCTCGTTTTGTGCGGGTCTGGATCTCTACTATTTGCGTTCCTTGCACCGGGGATCTCCGGGCGACTGGGACCGGTCCAGTCCTCCACGGGCCCTCTTTGACGCTGTCAGGAACTTCCCGAAAGTGACGATCGCTCAGATTCATGGTTACTGTTTAGGCGGCGGCCTGGCGCTGATGAACTCTCACGATCTCGTGATCGCAGCTACGAACGCTCAGATCGGAATGCCGGAGATCCTGCGCGGAAGTTTTGGTCAGATGGCCACCAGCACTCTGTTTCACTCCGGAGTTTCGATGAAGAAAGCGGCGTTGATTCAGCTGACCGGTAAAAACGTATCCGGCGCCGAAGCCGATCGAATCGGGCTCGTATCAACGGCGGTAGAAGAGTCCCAACTGGAAGGCGTCACACTAACGCTTGCGGAAGAGATCGCGACGCGCCACCCTGCGGCGCTTGCATCCGCCAAAATCGCAGTTCAGATGGGAGGAAATCTCGCGCTTCCGGAAGCGATGAAGATGGATCAACTTGTCGGTGCTTGGCAGAATCTCATGGTGGACCCGTTGGCCCATGTGGAGGAGTATCTCGCGTCGCAGGAAGGGGGCACCAAAGGCGGCTACCGGCGGCCGGATGTGTAGAGCGTTACTCGAGCACGCCCTGGCGCTCGAGCTCGGCGACTCGCTCGGGGGTCATGCCTAGAAGCTCTTCCAACACCGCGGAGTTGTCCCGGCCGAGAGTGGGAAACTCCCAGCTTGGTTCGATCCTGGAATTGGCAAAGTGGATGGGAAACCCCGGCAGAATGATGCGCCCTAGCCTGGGATTCTTCTCGTCGACGATGAAATTTCTCGCTCGAAGCTGCTCGTCCGCGACCAGATCCGCTCCATTCTGGACCACACCGCACGGGACGCCGCTCTGCTGCATGACGTTCATCACCTCGTAGCATTCCCGCTCTTGGGTCCAGGTGCCAATCAGGACATCCAGCTCCTCCTGGTGCTCCAGCCGCGTCCGCAAGGTCATGAAGCGTTCGTCGTCTTCTCGTCCGATGACAGCGGCCAAGGCCTGCCACTGCTCGTCGCTCTCCACCGAGATGACGCACCAGCGATCCTCTCCCCGGCATGGATAACAACCCTGCGGCGCCGCGTCGAAGGAGGCGTTTCCCATGGGCTGGAGTTCTTCGGCCGAGAGCTGCGCCTGCATCAGTCGCGCCCCGATCAAGTATGCGGCCGCTTCGGCCTGCGAGAGATCCACAAAGGCTCCTTTAGCCGTTCGCATCTGATAGAGTGTGGCGCCGACGAGAAGAACCGCTGCCATAAGGCCAGAAACGTAATCTGGGAAAACGGTTTGGGACCCGACCGGCGGATCAATGACACCTCGGTGGTTCCAGAGGTAGGTAAAACCGGTCAGCGCCGTGATGTTCGTTCCCAAGGTCGCGTAAGAGCTTTTGGGACCCGTGCAGCCGAGCCCGGGCATTCGCAAAGTCGCGATTTCCGGCTTGACCCGAGCGAGGCTCGCATGGTCCAGTCCTAACGACGGCATCACGTGCACGCTGAAGTTATCCATGACGGCGTCGCAATGCCGGACCAGACTTTTGATGAGACCGGGTCCCTCATCGCTCTTCAGGTTGACCGTCACCGATCGCTTGTTGCGATTAAACTCCAGGAAGCGCGGGGAGAGGTTTGGGTCCTGGCTCGTGCCGAAAAAGCGGAAAAGATCGAGACCGCCACGCCGGGATTCGATTTTGATGACCTCCGCTCCCAGCTCGGCGAGCATGGTCATTCCATAGGGCCCGGCGAGGACCTGATCGAAGCTCAGGATGCGAAGGCCGCTCAGCGGGACCCGTGGGTCACCGGGAGCCCGTTGGGCCGGGGGCTCCTTCAGGACCGGCCTGTAAGCTCTTCTTTCGAGTTCGTCCTGATGTTCGCCTAACTCCGGAGCACGGCGGACGGAGGGCCGGAGGCCGTTGATCAAAAATGGCGCGCCCATCAAATGCATTTCGCCGATGTCCGCCAGGTCGACCGGAGCCAGCAGACCGCGGGTCCGCAGGTGCTCGTCCGCTAGAAACTCCTTCGGTCGGTTCACCGGCACGCACGGAATTCCATGGGACTGGAGCAAGACCGTGAGCTCCTCTTTTCCGTAGCGCCGGGTGAAGCGCTCGACCCGCTCGTTGACGAAGCCGGCTTTTCCGCGGCGGACGGGGTCGGCGATGAGCGCCGGGGCGTCCAGCTCCTCGGGGTGATCCGCCCAAACTTCAAGAAACTTTTTCCAGTGGCGTCGGCTGATGTAGAGATATACGTAGCCATCCCGGCAGGGAAATATCTTCGCCGGCGCGACGTGGGCATGCTGGCTTCCCTCCCGCGTGAGGATCTCTCCCTCGTTAGCGTAAAGGCGGATCAGGTGTTCTTGAGTTGCCAAAGCCTCCTGCATGGAGACATCGATCCAGTCACCTGTCCCGGTCGCCTCGCGTTTGTAAAGCGCTGCGACGACTCCAAGCGCCGCCATTAGACTGCCAAAGTAGTACGCTTGCGTCTCCGGAGGCTGGCAGGGCGGCAAGGCGGGATCCCCTGCGATATACATGAGCCCGCTCATCGCATAGGCGACGATATCCGTGCACGCAAAATGTCGCCTGGGCCCGGTCTGGCCGAAGCCCGTAATGGAAGCGACGACCACGCCGGGATTCACTTTACACAGATCGTGATACCCCAAGCCAAGGGAATCCAGATATCCGGGCGCGAGACTTTCGAGCACGACATCCGCTCGCTCGACGAGAGAGAGGAGACGGGCGCGGTTCTCTCCCGCGAGATCGTCGAGCACGATGCTTTTCTTGCCGGCGTTCAGATGGGCAAAGCGGAGGCTCGATCGCTTTTTTTCGGGGCCTTCCCGGAAAGGCTCCAGGCAGCGCACGGGGTCTCCTTCGGGCGGTTCAATCTTGATGACCTCCATGCCGAGGTCAGCGAGGAAACGCCCGCAAAGCTGGCCTTTGAGATCAGTAAGATCGATGGCGGTATAGCCGCCCAGGAGGGCGGGAGGGGCCGTCGAAGTCGGTTCCACGTTGCGCACTCCCCTTCTATTTCACGTGCGCTTCAACCGTCGGCTTCACCTTTTCAAACGCATCGTAGATATTGTTCACCCACTGCTGCACTTTCTCCGGGGGGACATAGGAAAGAGTAAACCCGACTTTTTCAAGCTGGGACCGGTACATGGGATCATCAACGGCCTTCTTGTGCGCCGACGCCAGGATGTCGCGAATCTCGCGACTTGTGCCGGGCGGTGCCACGAGCGCAAAGACCACCGGTCCGAGATAGCCTGAAGAGGGTGACAGCCCCGCGTGCTCGAGAGTTGGCGCGTCCGGCACCTGCGGGTCGGGCTCGGACTGGATCAGAAGGATGGCCTTGGCGTCTCCGCTCTTGTAAAAAGCAGAGCCGGAGCCCAGCGTGGTGCCGATAATATCAACCTCGCCGCGGATGAGTGAGGTCATTGCGGGCGCTGCCCCTTTGAAGCCGGTGACAAAGGCATACGGAATTTTCTTTTCCTCAAGGATGACAATCGTAGCGACCGTCGTGGATGAGTAAATGCTGAAAGCCCCGATCTTGACTGGGCGCTGGGCCGCAACCTTGCGCAAGTCGTCAAATGTCTGAATCGGCCCTTTGGCATTGGAAAAGATCACCCCCGGCGTGGAGGCGTTCGTGGCGATCCACGCGAACTCTCTTCCCCGGAAGCGGACCTTGAAAAATGTTTCATCGCTGGCGACGGCCGCGCCAGCCATAACGCCGATCGTGTAGCCGTCCGGCTTGCTCCGGCTGAAGATGTCTTCACCCGTGCGCGGCGGCGCCACGTTCTTGACCACAACCGGGACACCCAAATATTTGGACAGATAGGGCGCCAGAGATCTGCCCGCAGAATCTGCCGCACCACCCGGCGCAAAAGTTACGACCAGCTCAACCGGGCCCGTGGGATACTTGACCTGCGCGATAGCAGGTGCGTGCGCTATGAGAACCGGCGCAAGGGCGATTGTCAAAGAGCGGACGAAAGCAGGGAAGATTCCGACGGGAAAGTTTTTCATGGAGACGCACCTCCTCTTTTGGTTCGTCGTCTGTTAAGGTGAGCGGATGGCTTAACCTCAGCGCCGGAAACTATCACCGGGTAGGTTGGTCGTCAAGCCGCTTGTCTTTCGCTTGACAGACGACGCTTCATTGGGTAGTGATCCACCCGATCGCTCGTTGGGTTAAACGGCTCCCTGTAGCTTTTTAGAATCCGGAGGACCACAAGAATGTTTGAGGGGCTTCTTGCAGGTCTCGAACCTCTGGCAAGGGTCGATGTCATTGGCTACGTGATCCTGGGAAATCTCATTGGAGTCATCTTCGGCATCATCCCGGGTCTCGGAGGGGTACAGGGCCTAACCGTCGTGCTCCCGTTCACCTTCATGCTGCCTCCCGCACACGCGATGTACTTGTATGCCGGTATCATGGGCTCGGTCGGCGGAGCCGGGGCGGTCACGGCGATTCTCATCAATACTCCCGGCACAGCTCCCAATGTTACCGCCACGCTGGATGGCTACCCCATGAGTCTGCGGGGCGAGGCGGTGCGCGCTATTAGTATGTCAACGATCGCCGGAATTGCTGGCGTATGCTTCGGGCTTGTGGTTCTCATCCTTCTGCTTCCGTTGGTTCGCGCCATCGTTCTCGCCTTTGGTCCACCGGAGGTCTTCTGGACGGTCATGTTCGGTATCTTCTGCCTCGCTCTCGCGAGTCGGGGTAACGTTCTCAAGGGATTTGCCGCGGCGGGGCTTGCCTTTATGCTGGCGTTTATTGGTTATTCGGAACTCTTCGATCTCCCCCGTTTTACGATGGGCATTGAATATCTGTGGGACGGGATCCCTCTGATCCCTTTTTTTCTTGGCGTCTTCGCAGTCCCCCAGGTATTTGAGTACCTGTCGCGGCGGGATACCATCGCTAGAGGTGGGGAAAAAATCTATCTTGGCGGCTGGGACCAAATGGTTCAGGGAGCCAAAGACGTCGCCCTGCACGTGAAAACCGTCATCCGCAGCTCAATTATTGGAATGATCGTAGGAATCATTCCCGGGGTGGGCGGCGTAACCGCAGCCTTCGGGGCCTACATGGCGGAGGTACGGGCATCCAAGGATCCGAGCAAATTCGGAAAGGGCGAGCCGGCGGGCCTGATTGCCAGTGATGCCACTATTCACGCTGACGTCGTCGGAGACCTACTCCCTACCGTCGCGTTTGGCGTTCCCGGTAGTGTCCAAATGGCTGTCCTGCTCGGTGCCCTCATACTGCATGGCCTAGAGCCGGGACCGCTCCTCCTCACCAGGCATCCTGAGATTGTCTGGGCGCTGATTTTCGGCCTGGCGCTTTCCCAGGTGGTTTCAACGGCGATGTTATTCGGAAGCGCCCGGTGGCTGGGAAAAATCACTGTGGTCCGGGTGCCTTACGTAGGCCCGGCGCTTGCGGTGCTTACCTCTGTTGGCGCTTTTGCTGTCCGGGGCAACGTTTGGGACATCATGATCATGTTGTTAGGCGGAGTCCTTGCGTGGGGGCTCAGAAGGTACGGGTTTCCTCTCGCCAGCTTTGGAATTGGATTCGTTCTCGCGGAGATCCTTGAGGATGCTTTCCACCAGTCGCTCATGATCTCCTACGGCACTTATACAATCTTTTTTACCCGTCCGATTGCCCTGATCCTTTTTCTCCTCCTTGTGATTACGGTGCTGATGCCAATCCTGCGCAAGCCGTTCCGGACGGTTTTAGGAAAGATGTAGTGTGGAGGCGAGGTGAAAGACGTGAGACCCGCAGGCTTCTCTAAGACTGGAAGTTTAATATTTTACTTCTTCCTTTTGGCGGTTGTTTTCGGGATGATCTCAGCTTCCCTCGTGTTTCCCTTTAGGGCCAGGCAGCTCCCCCTGCTGATTGGGCTGCCGACAGCTCTTCTGCTGCTTGTTAGTGCCCTAAGTGAACTCAAGCCGGGGCTCGTTCGGCGCTTTCAGGGTGGGATTGGTGCGTTGTTCGCCGAAGGGATAGGCGACAGAACCGGGGCTGTGGTTTCTTCGTTGGTCGAAGCGGAGCTTCCGCCGTTTCGTTGTCTGCTTATTGGCGGAGCCTGGTTCTGTTTGTTGCTCGTTCTTGTTCTATTCCTGGGTTTCTTGGCTGCTACTCTTCTTTTTGTCCCGTGTTTTCTCCTTGCGCTCGCGCGCTATCCATGGTGGCAGGTTTTCGTATACACCGCGGTCCTTTTCCTCGTCGAATGGTATGGTTTCGACGTGCTGCTAGGTCTTACGCTGTGGAAAGGGGCGGCGCCGGAGATATTGCATAATTTTGTCGGGGGCGGCGTCTTGCCGCCGTTCTTTTAGGTCAGCCACTGGTCACGATAATGTTTGGAGCTCAAATCCCAGAACCGAAGAAATCTGAAGTTCAGCTACGACGCATGGAGACGATAAGCAACCGTTACTCGCTCGCCTTTGTAAAAATCTCCGAGAAATTCCTCCTGGGTGGAATAGGGGCGATTGGGAACCAGCCTTCCGGGAAAGGAAACCACGAGGGGATCTACGTCGAAGGGATACGGCTTGACAATGGCGTTTTTGTCGTCGCG
>Ga0209342_10001900_pt1 | contig 22948 bp, 31 predicted proteins | sample RifCSP16_2_FD_184023 | JGI IMG/M metagenome (GOLD analysis project Ga0209342, IMG submission 184023) | Soil microbial communities from Rifle, Colorado - Rifle CSP2_sed 16_2 (SPAdes) (version 2) | ecosystem: Environmental > Terrestrial > Deep subsurface > Rock core/Sediment | place: Rifle... | reverse complement strand
GCAGCGTTGCGAATGCGACGCGCACCCGGACTGCGGCTGGGACGAACGGCAGCCTCAGCCCGCCGATCGAGAAGATCAGCCTGCGTAAGGAGAACGGCCGATGGATGCTGCGCTGTCCGTCTCGTGGCACTCTCGACACCCATAGCTGGCGCGACGCGCACAGGATCATGCTGCGGCTGGCGGCCAGGAGTCCGATGCTCAGCGATGAGGAGGCACGATGCAGATCGAAGATCTTCTACCCGCCCTGGAGGAACTGCGAGCCGACCATCCCATGTGGGCCACCGAGTTCGGTCAGGACATGATCAAACAGATGGCCCTGAGTCTGGTGGGCCAGGGCATGCTCCCCGAGGATGTGCCGCTGTTCCTCCAAGCCATGTTGCTCAACGCCGACGACAAGTTCCCGAGGGAGCCAGGTGCCCACACAGATCCACCCGTTCATCCGGAGACTGATCCAGCGCCGCCTGGACATGGGGCTGAGCCAGGCGAAGCTGGCCAAGAAGGCTGGCCTGGCCAGGGCGACGATCAGTGAGACGGAGTCGGGCAAGACCTCGCCCATCCTGCTGACCTTGGACGCCTACGCCCGGGCGGTGGGGCTCCGTCTGAATCTGGCCCTGTTGGAGGAGGACGATCATCCGCGTGGCTATGTCCTGATGATGGACGATCCAGACTAAACTGCTCGGATGGTGAACCGTCCGAAGATGAAAGGCACGGCTGCGGAGACTGCGGTCGTGTCTTTTTTGCGCCAAAATGGCTGGCCCCACGCCGAACGCCTGGCATTGCAGGGCAAACTGGACAGGGGGGATGTGACCGGCACGCCTGGGGTGGTGTGGGAAGTCAAGAGTCACGCCACCTCGCACTGGTCGGCGTGGCTGCGGGAGGCCGAGGCCGAGCGAGCCAACGCCAATACCTGGCTGGGCATGGTCGTCGCCAAGCCCCCGGGCGTCGGTGTGACCCGAGTGGGCTCATGGTGGGCCGGGATGTACGCCGGGATGGCTGAGCCGCCCTCGCTGCGTCTGGGGGGCTTCAGCTACCTGTGCGCCCTGGCGGGTGTGGACGAGGGCGAGCTGCACCGGGCCAGGCTGCCCGGCCATCAGGTGAATCTGGGCCTGCCGGTGGTGATGCGGGAGTTGAAGACCTTCCAGGCCGGGAAGCCGTTCGGCGTGGTGGAGATTTCCCCTAAAGGGGTCAAAGATCGGACATTGTGGTATAACGTGACTACGTTAGATCAAATGACCCGGTTGCTACGCCTTGCCGGGTTCGGCGAGCCGGAGGTCCGCGATGACTGAGCAGCAGCAACACTCCCTGATGACCGCTCGCGAGGTGGCCGCAGCGTTCCGAGTGGACGTCAAGACCGTCTACAGCTGGGTCAAGAAGGGCAAGCTCAGCAACGTCGGCACCCCGACCGGCGGGGTTCGCATCCTGGCCAGCCAGGTCCAGAACTGGCTCGACGCCGGGCTTGACGCGGGGATCAAGCAAGATGAGTATGTGCTGGTGGATGACGACCTTTAAGCAAATCAGCAATACGGGTTGACAGCACATCATGGTGATGGGGTAGAGTCGTCCTTGTCAGTCAGGGCGGCCAAGTTTTCCTCCAGGTCAACTCAAGCACCTGACTGACACAACGGGATGTAGTTCAGCAGCAGAACGCCCGCTTTGGGAGCGGGAGGCGCGGGGGGCGGCACCTCGCATCCCGACGTAAGACGAAAAACAGTTGACGGCGCGGGGTAGCTTAACGGTAGAGCACAAGGCTCATACCCTTGGAGGTCTCGGTTCAAATCCGAGTTCCGCAACCAATTGAATATGGGGTCGGCGCAGGGCGCAGCTGATTTTTGCAAGATCGGCCCGCAGAGTTCGATTCTCTGCGACTCCACGGGTTCCAGCATCAACCTTCCACGGGATGGCGCTGGCGTCTGTTAGGCCTTCAGGTAAAGCTGGGGCCTTTCCAACTCCATATAGCTCAGTCGGATAGAGCGCCGCGCTACGAACGCGGAGGCCGCAGGTTCAAGTCCTGCTTTGGAGACGCGACACTGAAAACTGAATGGGCCCATGGTGTATGGGATAGCATCTCGGGTTTTCGCCCCGGGGAACACAGTTCGAGTCTGTGTGGGCCTACGTTTGAAGATCATGCTCTGGCATAGGGGTGTCCAGGGGTCCCCATGGTCTTCAATATGCCCCGATGGCGGAACTGGCATACGCGTTGGTCTTAGGAACCAAATTCTGGGGGTTCGATTCCCTCTCGGGGTACGCAAGTCAGGCACTTTTAGCTCAGCGGCAGAGCGGCATCCTCACACGATGCTACGCGGAGGTTCGAGTCCTCCAGGGTGCACGGGACGCCGGAAAACCTGTGGCACCACAGATGGACGGGCGAAAGAGGTTGGCTCAAGCCCAAGATGTGGCCAGCCCCGGAACGAAGATGGGCACTTCCGTCCCACCTCACAACTTCACAGATCCCAGTGGTCTAACGGAAAGACAACCGTCTCCAAAGCGGTTAATCGGGGTCCGACTCCTCGCTGGGGTGCGCAACACAACTCAATGCCCTTGTAGCTTAGTCAGGTCCAAAGCGCCTGGTTGTCAACCAGGAGAACGCGGGTTCGAATCCCACCATGGGCGCGTAGTCGTAAGGTCCCCTCACGAGGGGTGCGCATCTACTTTGAGAACTGAACAGCCACACATGGTCTCCATTCGTCTAATCGGAAAGACTCTGGGCTCTGAACCCGGTAATTGATGTTCGAATCATCAGTGGAGAGCTGTGGCGAGGACAAAACTGCTTCAGTCACATGTATGCCGTGTTCCGTCCTCGCCGCTTCAGCGAGCAGCCCGGCTTGACCGGGTCTGCGCCGCAGCGTGAAAGCCTTGAGAAGGGATAGGCAAAGGATGGCGAGAGTGGACCTCTCAGCATGGCCGGGGGGCTAATCCCCTCCCGGCTCAAGCTGTCCTGCGCTGCGGCATTAGCACGCATAGCCCAACGGTAGAGGCGCTGGTCTCAAAAGTCAGCACAGTCAAGGTTCAAATCCTTGTGCGTGCACCAAGGCAATGACGTCAAACGGTGCGACCCATCCGGGGTGTTCACTCCGTTCCACCCGGATGCGAACCCACCTTAAGTGCGGTCAGTTCAGTGACAGCTGAGATAAACGCCTCTCCTATGCGAGGCCTGCCGCAACTGCGTCATTGCCCAAACTTACTTCGATCCGTCGTGGCCTAACGGTATGGCATCGTCCTGTTAAGACGAAAGGTCCCAGTTCGAATCTGGGCGACGGAGCTGTCGACAAGGCGGGAACATCATCCAGTCGTGCGGGTGTCTCTCCACTCGCCTTGTCGGCTCACGTGTCCATAGCTCAGTTGGCAGAGCACTCGGTTGAAGCCCGAGGCGCGGACGTTCGACTCGTCCTGGACGCACGCGACTTGGCACACATCGCGCCTCCACGCAAATGGTGGAGCAAATCCGTGTGTCATTCGGTGGGGACGGGAAGCCATCGTACGCCCGACCGTCCTCACCGTCTTACGCCCTCGTAGCTCAATGGCAGAGCAACCGTCCTGTAAACGGTTAGGTGCGAGTTCGAATCTTTGCCGAGGGCTCTAGGGGCATCTGCTCGCGAGCATGTCTGCGGGTTCCAGTCGCAACATACTGGACCAGGCCTGGGGTGCCCCTCCCGCCGCCATCCTCTAACGGTAAAGGGACCTTGCTTATATCAAGGGAAATGTAGGTTCAAATCCTGCTGGCGGTACTTGGGTGAGGATGTGAAGCACGGCAACGTCTTCAGGGCTGAGGGGCTCGCAACATCCTCACCCAACTGGGGCTGTAGCTCATCTGGCAGAGCGCCGCGATGGCACTGCGGAGGCAATACCGAATCGGCCGGAAGTTAAGATCAATCTCAGCAGGGAGTCACTGTGGCAAAACTGAATCAACTCATCGCCGTGGCCAAGACGGTCAAAGCGGACACGAACAAGGTCGTCACCGACGCCTACCACGTTTTGCAGAAGGCTCCGCTGCTGACCGGTCTGACCCGGGTGTATCGACCCCGTGCCGACGACGGGGAGCAGCTACCTGGCGAGTCCAGCCGGGTTCAGGTCCGGGTGCCTGAAGTTCTGGACGACGTCAAGGACGCCTGGGTGAAGCTTGTCGACCTGGTGGCGACGCTGGACACCACCAACCAGCTGGCCCGAGCCGACATCATCCTGGCCGACGGCTCCGTCCTCGCCGATGGGGTGTCCGTGTCGACGCTGCTGTTCCTGGAGAAGCAGCTGGTGGACCTGCGCACCCTGATCATGAAACTTCCGCTGCTCGACCCGGCTGAGATCTGGTCGGAGTCGACGGAAGAGGGTGTCTGGGCAGCTGACCCAGTCAAGACGGTGCGGACGAAGAAAGTCCCCCGCAACCACGTCAAGGCCGTCGCCACTGACAAGCATCCGGCTCAGGTGGAGCTGTACCACGAGGACGTTGTGGTGGGCGACTGGACCACGACCAAGTTCTCCGGCGCCATCGCGCAGCGTGACGCCAAGGCGATGCTGGCCCGGGTGGTGGAGCTGACTGAAGCGGTGAAGCGGGCCCGCGAGCACGCCAATGGCACCCAGGTCGTGGACAAGAGGATCGGCGAGCCGATTCTGTCCTACGTGTTCTTCGGAGCCTGACGGCTTCGTGACAAGCAGCCCCGCTTGACGGGGTGGAGCACAAGCTGAAGTTGAGGCTGAAATCTGATGCGCGGGAACAGTGACTCTGCGAGCGCCTTCAAGAAAAAGCTATTGCTCCAGTCTGAACCAAAGTTCCTTCACCGAATCGAGTAGTCGCAGACGATGCTATGCGGGCTGGGGTTCGAATCCCTGCCGGGCCTCCAATCATGGCCCGGTCGTCTAGTGGCAGGACACGCGTCTCTCACAATGATCTGCGACTTTTAAACGCCGTCGGTGAATGTATGAACACTTGAGATAGCTCATCAGCAGAGCGCCTGTCTATTAAACAGGATGTGCCGGGTGCGACTCCCGGTCTCAAAAATTTGGGGGGGCAGCCAGGGTAGGCTGCTCCCCCAGCCAATGCCGACGTAGCTCAAGCTGGTAGAGCGCCCTTAGCTAAGGAGATCCGGGTTCAAATCCCGGCGCGGCAGCTGCGGAACGGTAGCTTAACTGGGAGAGCGCTTCGTTGACATCGAAGCAGATACTGGTTCGAATCCAGTCCGGTCCACTGTGTGCATTCCTTGCTGTAGCTCAGAGTGGTAGAGCGGTGGCATACCGCATCTTCGGATGCGTCCACAGGTCGCGGAACGCCCAACTCCGCCGGGGGGAATGCACGCTTCATGGAAGAGTGCCAGAGCGGCTTAATGGACCCGCCTGCTAAGCGGGTAGGCGAAAGTCTCGCAGGTTCGAATCCTGCTTCTTCCTCTTTGCCCGGTTGATCACTGGGCAGATGCGCCCAGGATCGCAACCTGGGCGAGCGTCGTGGTGTAAGTGGGAGCATGGGGCTATGGAATAGCCCAGGTCGAGGTTCGAATCCTCGTGACGCGCTGTGACTATAGCTCAACGGCTAGAGCGCCTGAATGTGGCTCAGGATATGGCAGTTCGACTCTGCTTAGTCACCCGACGGGGACGGGTCCTCCTTTACCTCAGCCCGTCCCTGCCACGCCCTTATAGCTCAGTCAGGTAGAGCGCCTGCTTGGTATGCAGGAGGTCCGGAGTTCGACTCTCCGCTGGGGCTCGAACGAATGCGACGTCAGCAAAGCACAAGCTGATAAAGACGCGTTGGCCCATGACGTCAGGGCGGTTTTCTTGGCAGGTTTCCTTAAAAAACCTGGCGAAAGTCCTTGTGGCCCAACGGATACGGCATCCCGCTTCTAACGGGAGGTATGCAGGTTCGACTCCTGCCAAGGACGCGGAGGCCGAGCGCCTGTAGGCAACCCCCATGGGGTGTCTCTCGGTGCGGAAAAGCAGGCAAGGCCCTTGTGGCTCAACGGATTGAGCAGCCCTCTCTAGGGGGCGGTTGAAGGTTCGACTCCTTCCGGGGGCACGCGGGGCTCACTCTCCTTGCAGAGCCGGGGTGGCGCATGGTGCCGTTAGGAGATCTACGGACGCAGAACAGCTCCGCTGTCGAGGCATGAAACAAAGCCGCCCCGGCCCTTCCCCCATAGCTCAGTGGACAGAGCGCTGCCCTCCGAAGGCGGTCGTCGCGGGTTCGACTCCCGCTGGGGGAACGCAGCACCTTGGCCCCCGTAGCTCAGAGGCAGAGCAACCGACTCTTAATCGGTAGGCCGGGATTTCGAAACTCCCTGGGGGCACTTCTCCGAAGCACGGGAAAGGAGAATCATGAAAGCCGTCCTCATCGCGGGAATGGCCGGATTGGTCCTAGTGGGGCTGTGCGTCCTAGTTGGAGCCGTGGCCCCCATAGTCAGAGTCTGGTGGAGAAAAATCAGATGAAGCCATCTCGAACCACGGGAGGGCTCACCGCAGTTCTCCTCCTATCGGCAGCCCTCACCGGCTGCTCCAGCGTCACCGAACCCGACCAGGTCGGTCTGTACTACATGCAGGGGAGTTTGGACGGCAACCACTTCGACCACTGCACGGAGCCGTCGCTGACTGACGACTTCGAATGGAACAACCAGATCACCTATCTGCCGAAGAATCAACGGTCCTGGATCGTCGACGACGTCGAAGGCGCGGACAGCGGCGATCTCATCGTCGTCGCGGCGAAAGCGCCCGAGGGCCAGCCGTCGGGGTTGCAGGTGAGATTCTCCCTGAAAGTCTCCTTCGTGCTCAACACGAACTGCGACGGGACGGGCGACGAGGCCGGTGGGGCGCTGAGGAAGTTCTGGGAATCGCTGGGCAAGCGTTACGGGGCCGACACGGACAACGGGTGGAAGGAGATGTTGAAGCAGACCTTCAGCCCCGTCCTGACCTCGGTGACACGCGAAACAGCCCGGGACTACACCGCCGAGCAGATGATCTACAACTTCGAAGGGGCGCAAGCGAAGGCGGCTAAAACCATCGCCGACAGCTTCGGCCTGACACTGAACCGCACCGCCGGGGGCAGCTTCTTCTGCGGTCCGACGTTCAACCGGGCCAAGACCGAGTGCCCGCCGGTCGAGGTCGCTCTGATCGCCGTGGAATACAACGACCCCGGCATCCAGGCGGCTCGCAACGAGAAGCAGAAAGCCATCGAACAAGCTGCGGCGAACAAGGCCAAAGCTGAAGGCGACGCTGCTGCCCTGCTCGCGGCGGCTCAGGGCCAGGTCGACGCGGCTGCCAAGATCGCCCAGCTGTACAAGAACCCCGCCTGGGTGGCCTTGAAGAAGGCTGAGATCCAGCTTCAGATCGCTCAGGCTTGCGGCCAGAACCCCAACTGCCGCATGATCATGGGGGCTGACGGGAACATCATCCTCCAGCCGTGAAGCCTCCGTGAGGACGGGAGGCGCGCGCCCTCGTCCTCACCCGCCCATCTTTGCCCGAGTGGGTTGGTATGCAGCCTGCGCCCGTCGTCCGAGAGCGCGGCAGGGTCAGGTGGTCGAGCACACTTCGAAGGGTTCCGGGGTGGTGCTTGCAGCCTGCGCCTGACCTATCGGGCTCAAAACGTCCAGCCATACGCTGGTCATGACCTCGGCGAACGTTCGGGGTAGCAGGGCCACCTGATGCTCAGGTGGACTAAACGAGGTTGCGTCCCGCCCTGCCAACGCGGTTGAGATGTTACGGAAGCATGCCTGACTTCCAATCAGGAAGCGCCAGTTCGACTCTGGCCTACCGCACGTTCCGTATGCGACATAAGGCAGCATTGGAGTAGCGGACATCTCGCCTGATTCTCAATCAGGAGAACGCCGGTTCGAATCCGGCATGCTGCACATGGAGAAGTTCAGCGAACAGGAGTTGGGGCCGTTCATCGGCCCCGTGGCGCAGGTGAGTCGGCATCCTCGCTCGGCCGAGGACCGCGTCGGCAAGCTGCGCGGCGAGGTGGCCGACGCCAACGCGGCGCTCCGGCGTCTCGGCAGGATCGCAGACGCCCACCACAAGCATGTCGACGCCTACGGCGGCACATGGGGCGAGTGCGCCGAGTGCGGCGAGCAGTGGCCCTGCCCGACGCACGCGTGGGCGACCACGGACCGTGACCCGCTTTCGACCTGGGACCCGGCAGACGACGCCACCACCGCCACTCCCGCCGTCCCGGAGAGCGTCGACGAGCACCCGCAGGCGCAGATCAGCCGACTGGTCGCCTCCATCGCCGCCGTGCTGGACCTGTGCCAGGTCGCGGAGGACGCCTGCGATTCTGCGGGCGCGTGGGTCGCCGCAGCGACGCTGCGCAAGGCGCTGGCCACCACCACTCCTGCCGACGGGCAGGCCGCGTCCGATCCTTGGCTCAGACAGGGGCGGCCACCAGCGCGCAGCGGCGTGCTCGACTAGGTCCGAGTCCTGCCACTCTCACCGGAACACAAGTGTGTGGCTGTTCAGGCGACCCATGGAGTCAGGATGGAAATGACGACCGAATACAATGGACCGCTGACGAAGGTGATATTCCTGGCCCTGCCTGAGTCCATGATCTGCTTGAAGGCGGCGGCCGAGCGGGAAGGCCTGTCGATGACCGACGTCCTCAACCGGGCCTTGCAGCTGTACGGGGAGGTCGGAGCCCGGGCGCACATGGGTCTGACGACGGCCATCACCCCAAGGATCTTCCGAAATTATTGAGTTCCCCGCCCCCGTAGCTCAGAGGCAGAGCAGTGGGCTTTTAACCCATGTGCCGGGATTTCGAAACTCCCCGGGGGCACGTGACAGTTTGCCGAACATGCGGAAAAGAAACGGACCAGCCAGTTCGTGGGCGTCAGTGTCGCCCCTGCTATAACGCCTACATGTCGGCGTATCGTGCCCATAGGCGGCTCACGGACCCTGCGTATCGGGAACAGGATCTGGAGCGCTGTCGCAGGCGCAAGGAGAACCCCTTGTGGCTGGAGGGGCGAAGAGAGTATGCGCGAGCGTATCGCGCCCGCAAGAAGCTGGAGAGGACGATGGGCCGATCCACGCTTGAGCCCTGAGCAGGGGCCGCGTAGACGGGCGACAGTGTCCAGAACAGACAAGACCCGGCCATTCTGGGTCCGGGTCGGCGATCCTTTCAACCGTCCCTTCGTCCACGTCGTTCACGACCACAGATCCCAGGTGGCGGGGACGTGCGAGCCAGCTGCGTGCTTCCAGGGCGAAGGCTGCTACTGGCGCCCGAACTGGGCAAATCGCTACGGCGAGCTTGTGGCGAGCAATTGCGGCTCACGGTGCTCTTGCAGAATCAAATCAGGGGAGGGTACAGTGCGGATGAACCTGATGAGGCTGCGTCGGGAGTCACATAAGACGGCCGCTGGGGACATCGAGGATCTCGACCAGCTGTCCTATGACGACAGCTTCAACAGCCGCAGGCACCGCTACTGACATCCCGGGAAAGGATGACCCCCATGAGCGAGCGACCACCTTCCGCGCCGACGTCGTTGGACGACGTCCTGAAAGACAACCCCCACACCGCCGTCCTCACCCATCCGCAGGATGCGCGGATCAGAGCCCAGTTCGTCCTCGTCACCCCCGAGCTCGCGACGATGATCCTGCGCAACAAGCCGGGCTGGCAGCGCAAGGTCAGCGAGACGACCGTCGAACGCTATTCGGTCGACATGGCCAACGACGAGTTCGCTTTCAACGGCGCGTCGGTCTGCCTCGACGACAAAGGTCATCTCATCGACGGCCAGCATCGCCTGCACGCCATCGCCCAGACCCGCAAACCGCTGGTCATGCTGCTCGTCTTCGGCTTGCGCTCCGAGGCCATCGGAGCCATCGACACCGGTCGCAAGCGGCGGTTCGCCGACTGGCTGGCCATGAACGGCCATAAGGAGCAGAGCTCCGTCGTCTCCGGCATGGTGGTGCGGAGATGGCATTGGGAGCACGGCAACTATGCCAAGAAGGGCCAGCCCCGCGTCCACCGGGCGCAGTTCACCAACGCGACTCCGTCCACCGCCCAACTGGCCTCGACCTGGCAGGCCGTCCAGGACCAGGGCGTCGACTGGGTGGCTGCCGCCCAATGTGGCTGGCGGGCTCATGCCGCGACGAAGACGTCGCCGGGTGTCTGGGGCTTCGCCTACATTCTATTCTCCGAGATCGACCCGTATCAGCGCGAGGAGTTCTTCACCAAACTGGTCCACGGCGTCAAGGACGACGGCAGCAACGACCATCCCATAAACCTGTTGCGCGGCACCCTGTTGCGCCGCGCTGACGAGAATCTGAGCGACGTGACGCAGCTGCACATGATCTTCACCGCGTGGACCGCGTACCAGCAGGGCCGCACCCTGGGCTCCCTGCGTAAACCGATCGCCCCCGTCATGCCGGACTCGCTGGCCGTCCCGCTGGGCTGGGAGCCTCGGGGGGAAGAGGGACCGGCATGAGCCTGCGGCGTTCCCTCGGCCCCCGGGGGCTCGTCATCACCAGCGGCGCGCAGCTGGCGAAGCTGGTCCTCGACGAACTGGGACGGCAGGGGATTTCGAAGAGCCAGTTCGGCCGCGTGTGCGGGCAGTCGGCGACGACGCTTGCCAACGTCTTCGGCAGGCCGAAATCGGGGACTTCCCTGAACGTCGCGCTGGGGTGGACGGACGCCCTCAACCTGAGGTTGACCTTGGGCGAGGACGAGATGAAAGGCGTCGTCCAGGCCTGTCAACTGATCGACGGACGCCGCCTCGCCCTGGACATCCCCATAAGGCGATCGGACGACGAAAGTGAGACATACCCGTGGGAGCGGATAAGACGCCTGGCGCAGGGCAGGACCGCGCAGTATGGCGACCGGATCCTGTTCGCCACGATACTGAGGGTGGCCGACTGTTTCGGCTGTGTCGTCCACCTGCGGACCAGGCCGATAGTCTCCAAGCGGAACGCCCGCCTGGCCGCCATGGGGGTTGATCCCATAGTGGTGAGCAAACTGAATCCATGAGCAGGAAAGGCCCCCGGGCTGAAACTGGGGGCCTTTCTTCATGTCCGCGCCGCCTGCGTCAGGTCGGAATGGTCGATCGTCTCATTCTCGGCCAGCGGGGTGCTGCGCCCGTCCGATGCCCTGGGTCTGGTGCTGCGACGGTCCTCGGGACGATCGACGGCCTCAAGCCGGGCGTCTTTGAGTTGCAGGCCGTTGTTGACCAGGATCGCGGCGACGGGAAAGACGACCCGCTTCTTGATCCACCACTGGTCGATCCCTTTCAGGGTCAGGACCAGCAGGATGTCGTCGCCGTCGAGCTGCACTTTGGCTTCGTCGACGAACTTGTTGTGCTTGCGCACCAGCTCAGCCGTGGCGGCCATGGCCCGCGAGAGCGCCATGGGATTGTCGGGACGCGCCACTCTGAAGGTGTAGACGCGCCTCATGTCCACACCCCCTCAGCCCGTTGTGAGGCTCCGCGTTGGTAGAAAGCCGTGGCCGCCTGAGCCGCGCTGACGGTCAGGACGAACAGGCCGACCCAGCGGGTCTGCACGAACTGCGCCAGGATCGCCCCGCCGGACAGGATGTGCGCGAACACCAGAGCCGATTGCCAGATCAGCATCGGCCTACTCATCGAGGATGATCCAGTCCAGACCGAGCAGGTCAGTTTGGCTGGCCACCCAGGGGACGAAACTGCCGTCTGCGGTCAACATCATCAGGTAGGGCAGGAACTGGCGGACCGTTCCCTCGGGGATGCCTGTGGCCTGGGCGGTGTTGGCGTTGATGGCGATGCCCTGCGGATAGCCAGCCTGGAAGACGACGAACATACCTCTGCCGTTCCAGCCTTCCCGAGTGATCTTGCTGCCCAGGCGAACCTCTGTCAGCGCTCTGCTGAAATCCATGACAACTCCTCTACTTGATCCATGATGCGATGAAAGCCGCAGCTGCCACAGCCGCTGCGATGGAGAACCACATCCCGCTGAACTGGGTCTTCAGGGCCGCCCGCTCCTTGACCTGTTCGGCCCTGTCGGCAGCCACGGCCTGCTCCACGAGCACGACCCGGCGCGTCAGCGCCTCCTGCTCGGCAGTGTAGACGTCCCGGCGGACGAACGCGGTCATCTGGATGCGCCACTCCTCGCGGAAGTCGCACAGGGTCCGGTACATCTCCCGGTTCGTGGGCATGTCGTCGTCGTACGCATGAGCGGGAGTCATCACGGTCATAACCAATGGTCGCAGTTGTTCTCCGACTAAAGCAAAGTGAACGCCATGATTTCGAAGCTGGCGGTGGAAACATCAAAGCTCAACACGCTGCCATACAAATCGACAGGGAACGGCCCCAGCATCGTGCCGGGACAGTTGGCGGGGACGGTCAGGACGACGGGCCCGGGAACCTGGCCGTCCAGCGACTCGACGATGAACGTCGACAGGGTCTCGTCTCCTGCGGCGGCCGAGCGGACCCACAGCGACGACGCCCCGTCGTTGACCATGGAGTGACCGTTGGCGGGGTCACCGGCCGAGGAGGTCGGGGCGCAGAAGACCTGAACCCTCGACGTGCGTGTCACCGGAACTTCAACACGTGGCATGAGCCAACCTCATTTCGTCCTCAGGGCTCCACGGGTCTGCGGCCCGACCCAGCCATCCACCTTGAGCTGATGACGCTTCTGGAAGGCTCTGACGGCCCTGTCGGTGCCAGGCCCGAACCGACCGTCGACAATCAGCGAAGACCGGTGCCCGTTCAGGTAGGCCTGAAGCTGGCGGACCGACATCCCCTTGTCGCCGGAGCGCAGCGTCTTCCACACCGGCGTCGTCTCGATCAGCTCCCACCTGGCAACCGAGTTCTCGGCTTGCTTCGTGTGCTCGATGGAACCGTGGGCGTGCCCGGCATGGTCGTTCGAGCCGGTGTAATCCTTGGGCTTGAACAGGTTGTCGACATGCCAGATCCGCTTGGCGTGGATGACGTAGCGGATCGAGGGATGCAGAAACATCGAAGCTAGGACGGTGGGGACGTGGATCCCGTCCTTGTCGGTGTCGCGGGCCCTGACCACGCCGGTCTTCGGATCCGGGTTGTGGTCGGACCTGCGAGCTCGATGGTCCCTGTCGCCGATCCAGCCGTCTGAGCTGTGGTCGCGCCCCGGCCAGCGCCGGTTCAGCGCCCCGGCCAGGCGTCGCAGGCTCGGTGCCTCGTAGGCCTCAGGCATCGTCGTCGCCTTCGGCCTCGTTGTCGTCAGCCGAGTCCTCGCCCATCAGCTGCTCGGGGTCGTCGTCCTCGGCCCAGGTCGTGACGTCGGCAGGTTCGGTCATAACCGCATCATACTCATAATATGAGACGTTTTGTCACTGCGTCTGGAGGTGAGCTGTCCACTGGACGCTGATATTTGCCCAGGTCGATGATCCGCCGTAGACGAAAAGGGTGAAGCCCGTCGCCGTGACGTTGAAGGCCCGCGACGACCAGCCACCCGCAGCGCCCGTCCCGTTGTTGATGTTGGTCGCCATGGCCGGGGTGGACGCGAAAGGCGTGGCGAACACGACGGCCACAGTGAACGACGTCTGAGCCGTGAAGCTGATCGACTCGTCCCCTGCCTGATGCTCTATCACCACGGGCGTCGGCAGATCCTGCACGTTGCCCATGGCCAGCCATGTGGTCGGGTCTGAGCCCGACTGAGGGGACTGGCCCAGCAGGGGCGTCGTGTCGCCGACGGCAGGCAGATAGGAGCCCAGCACCCCGACGTCGGTGAGGACGGAGCCCTGCACGTCGACCGTCAGGGGCGAGACCGTGACAACTTTTCCGATCCGGACCGTGGCAGGCTGGCCCACTGCCGTGCGGACCTGGGTCGGCAGGGATGACATCACGACACCCGCCAAGTGTGCATCCGGGTCCGGTCCCGAATGGTGGTGTTGGTGGCGCTGCTGGTGCCCTGAGCCGCCTGGAGCTGAAGGTTGCCAGCGGTTCCGCCCATGGTGATCTCGCCTTCGATGAGAGCCATGACGATGGTGCCGACGCCTGCGCCGCCTGCCACTAATGGAGTGCCTGAAACGCTGCTGGTCGCGGCCTGTAGATCGCCCACGGCCGCAGCCGCCGTGGAGGCCAGACCGTGGATGCCCCAGAGCATGGTGGCCCCGGCTGGCATGGTGTAAGCGAATTGTATGTCAGCGGCCGTGGCCGAGTCGTAGAAGACGACGCTCTCCCACTGGAAAATCCCCGTCGCCGGAAGCGCCACGGCCATGCCGACGACGTCGTCCAGGAGGATGTCCGCGTTGTAGGCCGGGTTGCTGACGTTCAGGCGCAGCTTGGAATACAGGCCCCGGGTGAAGTCGGAGATGTACGCCGCGCCCGTGTAGACGTCCCGCCGGTCCTCGGCGGCCAGATCTGTCGCGTCGCCTTCCAACGGCGCGGTGTGACGGGCTGTGCGGTCGGCTTCGTTGGTGTACTTGAGCACCAGGCGTGTTTCGATGTCGGCGAGCATGTCGGTGAAAGCGAGCGGGTTGTCCGCCAGGTCCGCCCCGACGGGACGTGTGATCTGCTGGTCAGGCGTGTTGGTCGACATGGCTGGTCCTCACAGGTCGCAGATGAAGGCGATGGTCATATGGCAGTAGACGAACATCGGGCCGACTGTTCCGCTCCACGTCCAGACGGCCGACAGCGGCGACAACGACGGGCCCAGGACGCCGACGCCGGAGACGTTCATCGGATAGGCGTCGGTGGTGGCGACGCTGCGGGCCAGGCTCCGCCTCGCGATGGGCGCGGCTGTGCCCAGATCCCCGTGCAGCGCGGCGCTCTGAAGGGTCACGGTCGTGACCGCGTTGACGGGGCTGAACTCCGCCGAGCACATGTAGATCCCGTCCCGCAGGGGGAGCACGGCTGGCTTGATCGGGGTCGCGGAGATGAACATGCCGTTGTTGTAGAGCACCTCGTCGAAGATGATCGTCGTCGCCGCCCCCGCAGGGCAGGACATGCCCGCGTCGAAGGTCCGGACTGCCGCCGAAGGTCTGTTCAGGGCCAGGGTCCGCAGCGCTGAGACGTCAGCCAGGGCGGCGTCGACGTCTTCGGCGAAGTCGCGGAAATCGTCGCATTCGATCTGCTCGCCCTGGCATGGGAAACGAATGCCGAAGGTCGGCGTGACTCCTGGCATCAGGTCACCTCCACGATGTCACGGGGGCCGACATAAGTGACGTAGGCGAACGGTCGGGAATGGACGGTGACGTTGCTTGCGGCGTTGGTGTGATAGGAGTTCAGGGTGACGGTGACTCCGCTGATCCCGTCGAGGACCACTTCGAATTTGACGTTCTGGCCGATGTTCCCGCCACCGACCCCGGGGTCGTATGTCTGGTCGACGGCTTCGCGTGGGCCGAGCGGGGGCACCACTGCGGTCGGGTCCTGGACGGTGATGTTCAGACCTCGGCGGCTGAACGCCGTCACCGCGCCCACGGCGGTCATGCGGGTCGTGCCGCCTATGATGTAAACGCCCCTGGGGTAGGGGACGGTGACAGCCGCTCCGGCTGGCGAGCCGATCGTTATCGTGTTCGCGCCCGCCGGGGAGTTCAGCGCCAGGCCCATGAACGTGCTGTTGTTGAAGTGAACGGTGTTGAACAGGGTCGCGATGGTCGGAGCTCCCGTGGTGACGACGGTGTCCAGCGGATTGGTCACGATGATGGTCGGGCGGTCCAGGAAGCTCTGCAACGCGCTGCGCTGAGCGCCGAGCTTGCTGTCTATGTCCTTGCCGAGACATTGCATGTAAAGGGCCAGGGCCGCGTAGTCTTCTTCGCCGACGCAGGCGAGGTCGTGAGTGCCGATGGTCTGCATCAGCTCACATCCGAATGCCAGTAGACGGCCAAGGTCGCCAATTCGATGGTCGCCGTCGCGTTCATGTCGAAAGCCACGATGTTGCGTGGGGCCGGGACGGTGTCGGTGAATTCCCACATCGTCGAGGCGCGGGTCTCGGCCCCCGATGTGGCTGAGGTCCGGGTGATGGCCGTGGCGACCGCGTCGACTGTGCCGCCGATCGCGGGCTCGGTCAGGTTGCCGATCCTGATGTGGGTGGTCAGGCCCTCGTTGTCCCCCCAGCAGCAGCCGAACCGGACGTAAAGGTCGATGAGGTATCTGCCATTTCGGCTTGGCGTGATTCCGGGGAAGACTGTCAGGTCGACCATGTTGTCCGTGTCGGCCAGGACGGTGTCGAAGGGGATCGAGGCGGCTATGGCCACGGGCACAGTCGGCTCGTAGTGGATCACGGCCAGCGGGACGGCTGCGGCTGTCCTGGCCGTCACGTCGTCGCCCAGGACGAGCTGATCCTCGACCAGGCCCACGAAATCGCACCAGAGGGTCGAGAAGTCGCAGGGGCTGCGTGGGTCGCCGCATGGACTGTCGGAGCATTCCTGGTAGGGCAGGGCGAAGTCGGCTGTGCATGAAGCCACTACTGCACCCCTTCCAATGTGCCCAGAACCTGGGACCGGCCTGAAACCGTCATCAAAGCGGACACATCCAATGGTATGCGAAAGTCTGCCACAACTTGCACAATACCGGTGCGTTCCCGAACGTTGAGAGCCACGACGTCGCCCAATTCCAGGGCCGCGTCGGGCGTCATCGTCCAGGACCACGAGTCGACCAGAGCGCTCAACCGGCGCAGGTTGTCGAACGCGGCGCCCTGAGCTGCGGTCTGGGTGCTCGGGGTCTGCAACCGCATCAGCTGATGTCTGCGCCCGAAAGGCCCGTTGACGTAGGTCGGCGAGGACGGCAGGGTGTCCTGGGCGGTGGCGTAGACCGGCGCGTCCCCGTTGAGCCGTTCGCCTGTCACGGTCAGCGAGTTGTATATCGCCTCACGGGAACGGGCGGCAGCCGAGGCGACGACGGAGCCTGCGGAGCCGTCGGAGTAGGCGACGACAGGATCGCCTGGCACCGTCCACTGGTAACGGCGCAGCACGAAATGCCCGTCGGCCAGCGGATACCAGAACGCTCCCACCGAAGCTGCCAGCTCGTCCAGGGCCTGCGAACGGTCAAGCTGCCAGGTCAGGGGCTGAACCGGCTGAGTGAACGAGTCGAAGGAGCCGAATGTCGCGTCGGGCTTGGCGTCGGAGATGAGCCGCATGACCTCGGTCGGGACGGAGACCCCGGCCTGCGAGTTCTGCGGCGACAGGAATTTCACGTCGCCGACGTCGGTGGCGAAGTCGGCGGCATAGACCCGGACCGTGTCGTCCGCGTCGAGCCGGGCCTCCTGAATCCGTCCGATGAAGACGGTCCAGGAGAAGCGGGAATGATCAGCGAATTCGATGCCCCGCTCGGCCTTGAGAATGTTGCCGTACGGGGCGAGCAGATCCGTTGGCCGGTAAGGATAGAAAGACCCGTCGAAGCTGACGTCGCAGGCTCGAGACACCCGCGAGGTCAACGTGGCCGACACCGACCCGGACAGGTAGGTCAGCCCATCGGCGAGAATGTTCTGCTGGCCGTCGAGCACGCTGACGTTGAAGTACGGCTGATGCGAGGTCGCCAGAGCCGCGCGGTACATGTCGTCCAGGCCGCCGGGGAGCATCAGTCGCCCACCTCCAGACCCTGCCAGGTCCGGGTGCCGTCGTTGACGTCGTCCCAGTCGGCGAACTCGGCCAGCACGTCGTCCCAGGTGCGGAAGGCTGTTGTCGGGTCAGGCTGGCCAGCCCTGCCCCGGACCAGGTCGTCCCAGTTCAGCCCAGCGTCCACGATCTCCTGCCAGGTGGCGTAGGTGTCGCACAGGTCTTTGAGGCGTGAGCCGCACACGCCCAGGCTGGGACCTGCGGGGCGAGCCACCTCGACGTGGGGCAACGCCACTGTCCGGACCTGGAACTTGTGGTCGGTCAGGCCACGTTCGAAGTCAGTGTCGCCCACATCCATGTATCGATCGGGGATGCCGTACTGGGGCGGCCCCTGGAACAGCAGCGGCGAGCCGGGTTTGGTGATCGACTTCAGCGCGTCACGGTCGGCGAAGGTCCGGGCGACCAGAGTCAGCGTCGAAGCCACGCCCCGGCGGGTCCGGCTGATCGCGAGGGGGAACTCGGCGTTGGTCGGGTTGACCGACATGCTGTTGGTGGCAAAGGACTCTGTCGACATCGAGGCGAAGAAGACGCCCGAGCCGGGCAGGCAGTCGGCGGAGGCGACCTGGTCGAAACACAGTGGCACCGCCAGATCCCGGCATGGGCGCACCGGATCCTTGAGCCTGAACTTGCCGTCCGAACCCATCGTCAACGGATCCGAAGTGGCAGTGACCTCTTCACATGGGGCGCATGGGTCGGTGACATACAGATTGTCGAAAGTGAAGATGGTGGGGGTGACCTCTGCGGCCTCACGCCTGGCATAGGCGGCTATTTCGTCCCCGGTAGCCAATGAGGTGTCGGCAGCGCTCAGGGTCCAGGCTGTCGGCTCGGTGGATCCGGATGGCCATATCTTCATCCGGATCGTGGTGCCAAGGGCCTGAGCCCGCAGGATCAGATCGCCGCCTCCGCCTGTGGTCAGAGTCGTCGCCAGGGTGCTGATCGTGGTCAGGGAACCGGCCACCCGCTTGGACAGCTGGGCGGAGACGACTCCAGCGGTGCTGATGGAGGCCGTGGCCCGGTAGAAGTTGTTGGTGTCGGCAAGCCGGATGGCGACGCCCTGGGTGCTGCTCCCCCCAGTTGGAGTGACGGGCGTGATCAGATCTATCCTCACGTCCTGATTGGGCTGACCCACGTCAAGTCGCTGCGCGCGGTCGACGGATGTGGCGGTGACGCTGATGGTCCCCCGGGCTCCGTCGACCGCGTAATCGGCTGCGGCTCCGCCCATCTGGACGTATGCCTGGCCCGAGGTGGCAGTGCCCCAACTGGCGGCGACGGTCCGGCCGAAAAGGTCGTATTCGATCGCCTGGGCTGGGACGCAGGGCGCGTTCAAACCTTGGGTGACGTAGAAGACCTGACGGTCCAGGGGCACTTCGGTGTCCCAGAAGATGGCGTGGCCGCAGGAGGCGGCCAGGTAGTCGCCGTCGAAGCAGATGTATGGCCGCAGCGGGACGCAGACTCCGGTGACCGAGTCGACGCGCAGGACTTTGACGAACTCCACGGCCGGGGTGTCGGCCCAGTTGGTCTCGACGCGGACATAGGCCCGCGTCGGGTCGGGGAAGGTCGCGATAACGGGCATCAGATTCCCCGCGTTCCGTAAGCCAGGTCGCGTGCTGACGTGGTCAGCATGTCGCTGACCCGCGAGTCGATGTGGGAGTCGAGCTGGGCGTTGCCGACGAACACGTTCACAACCGGGGCGAACATGGACGACAGGCCCGACTGGTCGAGCAGCTGCATGGCCCGGGCGGGGTCGTTGTTGGGGATGATGGTCTCAGACGACCCGCCTTCGCCGACGCGAACGAGCTGGCCTCCCGGGGTGGCCGGGACGATGCCGCCGGAGGCGTATCCCTTGTAGGTGAAGCCGGTGGCCTTCAGCGCGGCCGAGGAGGCGGCGGCGGTTTTCGCGGCGTTCACGGCGGCTAGAATCGCGTTGGCCAGACTCCGGAAGGCCCCGGCTGAGTTGTCGACCGAATTGGTCGCGGCAGGATTGACGCCGGGGCTGATGGGCGCTGGCACGTCAAGGATTTCCTTCGTCAAATTGTCGAACTCCGCTGCGGTGAGGCCGCCTTCGATGGCAGCCGCACGCAGCCGTTCCCGGTTGGTGGCGAAGGTCGCGTTGGCCGCCTGTGTGGACCCGTCCAATGCGATGGTGTTGGCGCGCTGAACGAGCAGGGCCTGGGCGGCTTTGAGGATCGCTTCCTGGTGGTCCCGACCGGCTTGGGTGTCGAGATTCAGCTCGCCTCGATGCACTTTCAACGCCGCCGTCATGTCGTCGAGCGACTGTTCGAAGTTGATGTTGCTGTTCCACGCGCTGAACGATTTGGTGATGTAGCTCTGGATGGCGTCGTTGACCTGCTTGAGGCTCTCCTCCTCGGCCGCCAGGGCAGCTGCGGTTCCTCGCGCCCCGGTGGCCAGCAGATTGGTCGCCTCGGCTGCCTTCAGGCCGGTCTTCTCGAATCTTTCGAGGTCGGGCTGGAGGAGGTCGAAGAAGTCAAGGAGAAGGGCGACTTTGCGGATTTCGCCATACACGTTGAGGAAGGTCAGGACCAGGGCTCCGGCGAAGTGGATCAGGTCCACCACCAGAAGCAGGATGTCGTTGAGCGCCGCTTTCGCGTCGTCGTCACTGGCGATGACGGCCAGGAAATTGCCCGCCTCCTGGCCGATCGCACGGAAGCCGTCGCCGAGGATGTCGGTGAACTCGGAGGCCTGGTCCAGGGCGATGGCGAGGCCTGGCGCGAACTCTTCGACAAAGCCCAGCAGGGCGTCGACGACGGGGAGAATGACCTTGGCCGCCTCGCCGAACACCCTCTGCCAGATGGGCCGCAGACCCATGAGCCGATCTTCCACCATGATCAGCGCGGACATCATGGGCGCGAAAAGGACCTGGCCGTCTTCGAGGACGACGTCGCGAAGCTCATGCATGAAGCTGACGAACTCGCTCTGGATCTCGCGGAACTGGGAGGCGACGAACACGCCGACCCCAGCCAGCCCGACGGTCAGGGCGGTGACGATGGCGGCTGTCACGGCAGCTGCCAGAAGAGCGCCCGCGATAGGCGCGATGGCCAGGATGGCGGCTCCGAGGATGACTTTCACCTCAGCCGGGAGACCCGACAGGCCGTCGTCGATGGTGTCCACGATGCCTTTGGCCAGGCGCTGGAAGATCCCCGCGTTGGCCATGGGGTCCAGGGCCTGGCCGAGCCCGTCGCCGATCTTCTTGCGCTTGCCCTTGATCCCGTCGCCGACCCCGTCGCCTATCGCTGCCCCGACCCGTTTGCCGGAGGCTTTGACGGTCTTCTCATGGTCGCGCAGGATCTTGTCCAGATCTTTCCCGATTTCGCGGGCGAAAGGGCGCGTGTCGGCATGGACCTCGATGAACGCTTTGCCCAATGCCATGGGCACATCATAGGCGGTTTGGGGTGTCTTAGCCCATTGTGTCCGTTCACATCGCCGAGCGCATGGCCGCCATGAACGCGCGTTCCTGCGCGTCGAAGTCGACCTCGGCCTCCCAGCCTTCCGGCGGGGCTTCGACGCTGCCCACCCAGCCGACGACCCTCTTCGGGTCCATCAGCGACATGATCCTGCTCCAGACCTCGTCCAGCCACCCGGCGAAGCTCGCCCCTGCCGCCTGGTTGACGTGGACGCGGTCCCAGGCCTCGGCCACGCTGGCGACGATGCGGACGGCCACCCACCAGGGCCGATCGGCCGCAGCGGAGATCACGTCAAAGCCAAGTCGGGTGATCTCGCCGTCAGTGGCCAGCTCGTCCCACAGCACGTCCTCCACGAATTCAACCGCGTCCGGACCGGCGAGGACGGGGAAGACGTCATAGGCGCTCAGGCCGGGGATGGTGAGGATGCGAAGCCAGTCCACCGCGTCCATGGCGGGGATGGTGAACGCGCGGTCGAGCAGGATCACTTCCAGGGGGCACGGGACCAGATGCAGGATGAGGTCACTTGCGCCGGACACTGGCCTTGGCCGCCTTCGCCGGTTTGGCCGGGGCCTCGTCCTTCGGCTCAAGGGCTTCGAAAACGCTCCGGAGCAGGCCCGCATGGTCCAGCTTGCCCTGCAGGAACAGCATGTCCACGGTTTCGCGGTCGCCTTCGACGACCAGGGCCTCCAGCAGAATGCCCAGCCGGTCGATCTGCTTGCCCCAGAATTCGCTGGCGGCGTCGTCTGCGCCACGCCGGATGGTGCGGCCGATGCGGTTCAGGGACTCAAGCTGACCGCTGGAGGGCCGGTAGACCCCGATGAGCCGCCCACAGACCGTGGCTGTTTCGACCTCGCGCGTCTCGTCCTGTTCCGCCATGGTCCGATCCTACCGTTTAGTTCGGATATATGACGACTTTGAAACCCCGTCGTTCGGCTGCCAGCTTCAAAGCGTCTGTCAGATACGGCTGGGCTTTCGTGCCCGGGTGGTTCACGGACCGGAAAGTCTCCACCCGGCCGGTTCTGCGCCAGAAGAACCTGAGGTTCTTGGCCCGCTTGGCGGTGATTTTTCTCGCCGGTTGCCCGCCGTGGACCGAGTTGGCGTAGATGAGATCCGAACCGGCTTCGCCCTGGACCCCGCCCCGCCAGATCCGGGTGACCTCCCATTTGATCGAGTTCTTCAACGTGCCCGTCGAGTATGAGCCGCCGGGCGCCAGGCGTTTCGCATGGAGAGCCGTCGCCCGAAGCGTCTCGCGCACCAGGGGCAACGCTCTGGCGTTGGCGAAGGCGGGGACCGCGCCTGGTTTGAACTCAAGCCGGGCCATCAGCCCCAGCCATCCCGGCGGGCCTCGTCCTCGTCCTCGTCCAGAATCTCAGCGACGAAGGTGGCGATGTCTTGCGCGTCAACGGTTTTGCGTCGACTCTTCTTCTTCGGTGCGACGTAGGCAAGGATCTCCTCCACGCCCGCGTCCTGACCCCATGTCGCCCCTGGGGCGATGACTCCACCAGCGGCATACTCTGGCAGCTCGCGCATCAGGCCTACCCGGACGGCGTTGAGCACCACCTGCGGCACCTTGATGAAGGTGTAGGTCTGGCCGAACCGGTAGGAGCCCAGATTGGCCAGGGCTTCAAAGCGTCGCATCGTCGCTCCAATCGTCAACGGGCGTGAACGTCTGCGCCATGGTGTCCTCGCCACACTTTTCCACGCCCAGATCGTAAAGCCAGCGCGGCACGATGGCCCTGAAATCTCCGGTGAGCAAAGAGACTGCGCCTGCCCTGTACGCGTCGGCATACTCCTGCGCTGTCGTCAACAGACAACCGTCGTCGGTTGAAACCTGACCCAATGCAGGCCGTCGCGCTGATCATCGGCTCGGCGGAACATCTGACCGCACGAGCATTGCACCTGCGAGCCGACCCACAGGTCCGCCAGCTCCGCCTGCGCATCCAGCTCCTCATAGCATGGGTGGGGACGGAGAACCTCCTTGATGATCTTAGCCATCAGCACGGCTCGCAATCGTTGATGATCTGCACGGTGACCTGCCAGGTGGAGCCAGCACACCCGCCTGTGGTCG
>Ga0209342_10001899_pt1 | contig 22951 bp, 27 predicted proteins | sample RifCSP16_2_FD_184023 | JGI IMG/M metagenome (GOLD analysis project Ga0209342, IMG submission 184023) | Soil microbial communities from Rifle, Colorado - Rifle CSP2_sed 16_2 (SPAdes) (version 2) | ecosystem: Environmental > Terrestrial > Deep subsurface > Rock core/Sediment | place: Rifle... | reverse complement strand
TGAAATGTATGTAACCCGGCCTTGTTCGTCGAGAGAATCAATGTAGACTTCTAGATCCTTCGGAAGTTCGGGTCGGGTCAAGTCGATGGCACGTCCTCCAATGCTGAGTTGGTTCTCGATGGAGCACCTACTCAATATACTTGTTTCGGATATGGCAAAAGTGGTGACTTGAGCTGTTAGAACGGCTTTCGGACTCAATTGCGATCATCGATACTGAGGCCCTCGGAAACAAGGGAGTTGTCGCGGCCTACCTCCTCTCAGGAAAAGAAAATGCCCTCATCGATACGGGATATCGCTCCTCGGCTCAAGTCGTCATTAGAGATCTCACAGCCCTTGGAATCCGAGACGATGATTTGAACTACTTGCTTCCGACTCATGTACACCTGGATCATTGCGGTGCCTGCGGTACACTTGCCCGGAAATATCCAAACGCTTCTGTGCTCGTTCACCCACGGGGTGAACCACATCTCTCTGATCCAACGCGGCTTGTGAAGGGTGCAGGAGAGCTGTTCGGGGAGCAGCTAATGCAGAGATATGGTTTACCTGATCCTGTTGAGAACAGTCGGGTGCGTAGCGTTGCAGATGATGAGGCAATCGATTTAGGAAATGGGATGACACTCAGGTCGATATGGACGCCGGGACACGCTTCTCATCACTTGAGCTACATCTTGGAAGGGACCGGTGTACTGTTTACCGGAGACGCCGTCGGTCTGCGTCATCCCACCTTTCCAGCTTCAATGCCAACGACTCCGCCACCTAGCTTCAACTTGGACAAAGCGGTTGAGTCGTTGCGCCGACTCAGTGAACTCACTATCAAACGGCTTTGCACGCCGCATTTTGGGACTCTGGACGGCGCGGGTGAATTGTTCCAACGAAATATCTCCGCTTTGATAGATTGGCGGAGCAAACTTGATAGTTTCATTTCCAGAGGGCTAAGCGTTGACCAGATGGCCAGCGAACTCATTGAGAAGGTTTGTGAAGGAATCGGTCGATCGGTCGCCGACGTTCCTCAGTATGTGCGAGTGTCGATTAGGGTTAGTGTCCTTGGCTTCGTGGGCTATTTGAAATGGAAGTCAGAGTAACGCTTTCTTCTGTGAGAAAAGAAGCACGAGATTGGGTCCCCCATCGTTCAATGCAAATTTGATACAAATAGTGACGCCGACCAGACGCAATATTGCGACGAACAAGCTGAGATGTTCCATCTGCGCGTCCATTTGAAGAAATGAGCTATTAAGTAGGCATCGTGAAGTAAAGGGACTGAAGTCTTAAGTAATCAACCTAGGGGTTACCTAGTAGCTAGCCCGAAAAATCGAAAATTGCCCAATTATGATAGCAGATTGAGGCACGTATCAATGAATAGACCTCGTCAGCTGATTGTGTGCCTCGTACTTACACTCACGATCCTCGCACCTATATACGGCGTTGCAAACGCGCTTCCGCCGCTCGCGGCTGGAACATTCCCCACGGGAACTATCGTCGTCCCAATGGACGACAAGCAGCCGGATCGAGTTCGTGTCTACGGATTGATTCATGAATTTCTGAGGAGCGGACCAGACGTTGGATTGGCCAGAGTTATCGAACCGCCAGACGTAACCATGCGAACATCGTTAACGCCGGGAGGGGCTGTCTATCAGGGCGGACCGTTTCTTATCGACCAGAAATATCTGACAAATGTGAACACTCTCCTCGCAACTCCAACCTTCAATAAAGTCTTAGTAACTCGCCTCACCGCGCCATTCACGACTAATCAGGTATTTTTCGTAAGGCAACCCACCAATATTCTCGTAATCAAGGGAATCTGGGGAAGAACAGACTACACTCTCAACCAAATGGGGATCAACTACACGATCGTCAGCCCCGATCAAGTGCTGAACAAACCGTCCATCATAAATCAATACTCGCTCATCGTGGTCGACTGCCCTGGATGGTTTGGAAATCCAGCCAGTTATCCAGCTGACAAGCGCACGAAGATTCAAGCCGTGTACGATGTCCTGCGGGCACACGCGCAAGCTGGCAACGAGATAATCTTTACAGATATCGCGCTTAAGGACTTGGATGCAACTTTCCCTGGTTATGTTCAACTCTTGGGCCCGAATGTGCCTGGGACCTGGGATTCGATCGTTTACAACCCTCCTGGCCCTGCGGGTACTTTTCCTCCTGAATTTCCTAGCCAGTACTATAACGTTGCCCCGGATCCAAAGAGCATCAAGATCTCGACAGAAGGCAGCGGATATGTTGTAGCCGGAGTCCAACCAGCACATGCGTCCGATGTTAGAATACTCATCGACAGCAAGAAGTTCAGCCTGCCTTCCCGATACGCGATTCTGGGTTTCTACTTTCAATTTGGTTCCGGCATTGTGGAAGGACTGGCCTTCCATCCGCAACAGCAGCTTCCTGTAGGAAGCAAAGGATACTATGCAGTCCTGGAGATTTACGGGAACAAGTTCGTTCACGGGCCGCAGATCGATTTTCTGGTTCAGGTGACGCCTAGCACACTGTCAATTGCTCAGAATAATGTTGCGGCCTACAGTGTTAGCGTAATCTCCCTCGGTAGCTTCAGCTCCCCGGTTAGCTTGCAAGTGTCAGGTTTTCCGACGCCATCAACTCCAAACTTGAGTCCAGCTTCCGTTACTCCTCCACCTGGGGGCACAGCGACCTCCACTCTTAGTATAGCCACAACATACAGCACGCCACCCGGTACTTACAATGTGACTGTGACCGGGACATCAACCCTCCCCTCCATAACCCGGAGCCAGACCGTTCAACTCAACGTGACCCTCGCGCGTCCGGATTTCGTTTTGAACGCCTCACCGACATTGCTCATAATCAACCAGTCGACTTGCGGCAACATTTCCGTCTCAGTGCGTGGCATAGGCGCATTTAACGCCCCAGTCAACCTCACCGTTTCAGGCCTTCCACAACAGGTCACCTACCAAATCGTTCCTAACCCTGTGACACCCTCAATCGGTGGGACTGTGTTCACGACACTTACAATATGTGCGGATTCGAATGCGGTCCCAGGCAACTACACGATAACTCTCACTGGCTCTGGGAGCGCACCGGATGGTACGACAATCGTTCACACGATGAACTTGGACCTCAGAATCCAACAACCCCCCTTATTCAACCCACTGATCTACCTAATCGTTCTGCTCCTCCTGTTCCTTGCTCTCGGTTTGGGTCTGCTAGCTGCGTTCCTTTCCAGAAGAAGAGGCCGCGGGCCACGAGCGCGTCCACGGGTACAGTACGTACTGCCTCTTCCCACGATCCGATGCAGACATTGTGGACGATTGGTGCCGCTGCATGCAGTCTACTGTCCTTCCTGTGGTCGACCTCAGGTCATTCTCGCTCGACGACCTCCCAAGGTTATGGTGAGTCGTCCTAGGCGCGTGACAAGAAAAGGTGTTCTGGGATTTGTTCTGTCATTAGTCTCAGGAATCCTCATCATCCTCAATAGCGCGGCGCTCCTAGCGCCGTCGTTCTACGGTCCACCGGTAAACTGGTCTTCAATATTCTTTTGGATGCCAAGCTTGGGCCCGAGCTACGCGTTCGCTATTGGATTCATAATTGGTCTAGTCTTGATCTTCGGTGCAATCATCATGATCCTTGGGCACGGCGCATTGGCAGACGTAGTCATATTCCCATTCGCTATCTTCAGCCTGATCATCGGCGGCGGATTCGTTGCCGGAATGATCCTTGGCATCGTTGGTGGCATTATCGGCGCCCTGAAACGATGACCCTTAACGAAATATTTCGACAGTTTCACTAACATTTCTAATCGCCGTTCGTAGCTTCCATTTTCGGTAACAACACTGTGTTTCTCACCATGCTTGCTTAGTCGAAATTTACTGAAAGACTTCAACGAAATTTCATAGGCAGGAAAGTGAAGCCCCCAAATTCTGCTTCAGCATATCAACTTGAAGCTGAGCCGAGGGGGTATTTTGCAATGAAGCTGCATTTCGACACTACGATTTTCTGCCATAGTGTCGTGAGTTATGACGCGGATCAATGGTGAAAGTCCTAAGACACGAAGGCTACACACTTTCGAAGTTAGGTGCTAAGAAAAATGGAGCTCATGGAATATTATCGCGATTCGAGCGGATTCTGGCGGATAAAGAATTTCCGCAGACGACGCCGGGCCAGAATCTAGACACATTCACTCCTCGTCCGGGTGCGTACTGAAATAAGCTAGAGCCGTCTCTAACCCGTGTGAATTTCGACGACGTCCTCATCGCCGAGCACGTGTTCTGGACCTACGCGCTCGCCTGCAAACTTGCTCGTAGGTCCCCAAATCCGTGAATAGCGATATTTGTTCGCTAATTCCGTATGAATGGTCCGCGCGAGCTCTCCTACAGTCGTTCCAACGCGGACCACAAATGGATATTCAGATGGTTTCGGTTCATTCGGCTCCTTTGTATAGACGCGTATGATCCCCAGGACGCGGAAGATTTTCTCACCGATCGAATTCAACCCTTGACCGGTAAGACACGATGTCCCAACCGCCTCCATAGATTGAGGAAGCTCTTTGTCGAATTCTGAAAGAGCAGCGCGAGCGTTCGGCAAGTCAAGCTTGTTCGCAACGATCACTGATGGTTTGTATATGGTCACATTCTCAAATATGGCGTCCTCCACGTCGCCTATCGAGACATCGCCGTAGATCCTCACAAGTGCGTTCTTGATACCGTAGCCGTGGAATAGCTCGCGTATCTGCTCAGGCTTGCAGGAGGATTGAGCTCCTGACGCAGCAATACGAATCTCTCCGGAGCCTTTCTCCCGCACGATCTCCACTTGTGTTGCTTGTCTCTGGGTCGAAATACGTGCCTCCTCCAATGCTGCAATAATTGTATGGAGTTGGCGCTTTGGATCTGTTGCCAAATCTACGACGAAGACCAACCCGTCGGAGTTTCGAATTAGGTCGATCGCTTCTGGTTGCAGCTCGTAGTTACCAGAGGAATTGATCTGAGGAGCTGGTAGCTCCACCAGTTGTAATTGTATATCCTCGTACTGTAACATTCCTGGAATGGGCCGCTGAGTTGTGTATTCATAAGCGGCAACATTCGCCTGAGCATTTGTGAGGGCTCGAAGCAGGCTGCTTCGGCCTGCGTTCGTTGGGCCAAGAATCATGAGTTGTGCTGCGCCTTCGCGTTCGACGTGCCAGGATGAGCGAGTGCCACCTCGTCTCCCGCGTTGTTCAGTGATCTCCTCTCGTAGTGTGGCCATTTTTGTCTTGATCTGGGCTCTTAGGCGCTCGTTGCCTTTGTGCTTGGGAATTTTGGAAAGGAATTCTTGGAATAGTTGAAGCTTTTCTCGCGGGTTCGTCGCGTTCAGGGCTTCATTCCATTTGGCCTTTGCTTCGGGCGGAAGGTTAGCGGGCAACTGTGGCTCACATGGAGTCTGATGGCCTTCAATGGAAGAGGAACGGTGCAGGTGGAGGATTAACGTCCTTTTCTGGTGTAGGAGAGACTACTGTTTTCGCGATGCGGTCGCCGAGCCGTTGTCTCTTTGATGAGGCCAGAACGCTCAGGCCCCCCAATGCGTAGAGCAGGGGCAGCCAATCGATGAAGCGGATTATGTTTCGTATGAAAGCCGCGGCGAAGGAACAAGGATCTCCATCACTTCCAAGGACGCGAATTTTCAATATGCTTTTTCCCAAGGTGGCGGCGAACAACCCTTCCATGACAAAGTAATACACGAAAGTTAGAACAACAAGGTAAACTGTAATGGACATGTCAGGAGGACTGTTCCAGAGCCCAGCTAAACCTTCTCCCAAAGCAAGTCTCACGAACGCCCACGCTAAGAGGAGGATAACGGAGTCGATGATTCCTGCTGCAATTCTTCTTGTCAGCGGAGCGGGTTTTACTTGGACTGGTGGTGAGGATAACGTTTCGATGGTTATTTCTCGATGTTCATCATGATGGTCGTGTTCGTCATGACTTCCCATTTGGACCACTGACTTTGGAGGGTTGGTGAGTTAGTAAGTTATCCTTCGCGGGTTGTTTTTGGTTGATGAAATTTTCTGGGTTCAGACATATGCTTAAATACTGTGCGAAGGCGATATCGGGTCTACCAAACAGAGGAGTAATAGAACAAAGTTATGGCGGACGTATGCCCCACCTGTGGGCTTCCTAAGGATCTCTGTGTCTGCGGAACCATTAGCATGGAGCAGCAGCTTGTCAAGGTCCGCCTTGAGACTAGAAAATGGGGTAAAGCCACCACAATTATTGAAGGCATAAACTCGAAGAGTGTTGACCTTGGCGATCTTGGCGCGAAATTGAAGACTTACTGTGCCTGCGGCGGCACGTCAAAAGACGGCTTGATAATGCTCCAGGGAGACCACCGTAACAGGGTAAAGCATCTGCTCGTGCAGTTCGGGTTCCCTGAGGGCTCGATCGAAATCCACTGAAGCAGATTCTTGAAGGGAGACTGGTATGAACCGATTTCTTGAAACTGTGAAGAGCCTGAAGCGTTCTGGTCCGGCTCCGCAAATCTGTCCTGCATGCGGAAGCGTTCGGATCAGATTCCAGGGGTCTCTTGACGGATGGCTCCTGCCACCCGTCTATTCGTGTGAGGAATGCGGGTATGTGGGAAGACTAATCCTAGAGATGCAGGAGCCTGCAGAAAAGAAACGTTGAAACATTAATGTCCTGGGGAAGATGAGAGGACGATAGTCGGGAGAATAAAAGAAAGACATGAGACAGCTGTTAAGCCGACTCAGCCGAGTTAGATGTCTAGCTTTAGGGCTTCTTTGAGGCCCTTGTAGCGGTTTCTAACGGTGACCTCGGTGACGTTGGCTACTTCAGCTATCTCTTTCTGGGTTTTCTTTTCACCTTCGAGTACGCACGCAACGTAGAGGGACGCGGCGGCCAGGCCCATCGGGTCTTTGCCCGCGACGATGCCCATCCTTTTGGCCTCGTTAATGATCTTGATTGCGCGTTGCTGTGTTGGCATCGATATCTCGACCTTCGTGGCGATCTTCGAAATGCATTTGACCGGGTCTTCGACAGGCATTCTGAGATCTAATTCTCTGACAAGTAACCTGTAGCATCTTGCAACGTCTTTCTTGCGGATTCTGCTAGCTGCGGATACGTCCTTTAGCGTCCTTGGTGTTTCCGACAATCTGCAGGCGGCGTACAGTGATGCGGCCGCTATTGCAGCGATTGATCGACCTCTGACGAGGCCGTTGTCGAGGGCTTTTCGATAGACGATCGCGGCACGTTCCTTTATTGAGGCTGGAATATGCAGCATGTCAGTGAGTCTGTCAAGCTCTGCCATCGCCTGGGCGAGGTTCCGGTCTGCGGAGGAATGGACCCTAGTTCTGATTTGCCATTTCCTCAGGCGGAGCATCTCAAGCCTTGTGGCTAACGGGAGTTGTCGCCCGTACGCATCTCTATTCACTCGGTCGATAACGGTTGACAATCCTTTGTCGTGGATCGAGAAGGATGTCGGAATTCCAACGCGTCCTCGCGCATCCTTTTCTTCCTTCGTGAACGCGCGCCATTCAGGACCCTGATTAACCGAATGCTCACTGATAACTAGACCACAATCGTGGCATATGATCTCTCCGAGATCATAATCCTCTACGAGGTTAGTGCTACCACATTCGGGGCAGTTAGTTAACTTCCCCATTTTCCTAGTTGTTGCGCTAGTGCTCATTTTTCTTCAATTATCTCCATGCTTTACGCTCGAGCCATCTTCTTCAGTAGAACAACACGCGTCGTTCTCCTCAGGAGTCAGTCATCCGGCCCGAAAGCTATAATAACCCAAACAGTAACGTATTTAAGTCTTGCGTCGGATATTAGCATTTCTCAGTCAAAAAGCCCGAAAAAGACCGCTTTTCACCTCTTTGACGCTGTATTCACGATTCTGATGCTGCCTTACTGTCTCAGCAAAAGTGGAACATTGGGGCAGGTTTCGGAGCGATCAACTGCCTTGTTTTGGCGAAAGAGCCGCGCTTATGATGCGTCGAGCTGTTTTCGGAAGTAGATGCTGTCTGACTCTCGTCGAAGGAATCGGGAATACCGTGCACATTCGGAAACAAGCATGGGTTGCTGATCGTCTGGTGACGTGATGACCTCGATGTTGATGAGCCTAAATCGATCTTGATCTGGGTCTTTGCCAAACAAGGCTCTGAAGTCTTCGAGTGAAAGTTCTGATGCAAGTGGGTCCTTTGTGTCAATCACGATTGGTATGTTGCGTATCGGGACTCTGATGACGATTTCAGCCGGCAAGGAGACCGCTTTCCTCCCTGCCACGTTTTGATAAAACTTCTAACCAGGGATTATTTGTGAAGAAGGATGGTAGTTCTGCTCCAGGTCCTGTGAACTGCCGCTGTGTTTGGACCATTGGAGGTGCGGTAATTCGTTCAGGAGAACTAGGCGCGGTGGGAACGGACTGTTGAAAGGTCTTCAATTCTTCACGAAGATTGGAGATAGTTCGCTCCATCTCAAGGTACATGGATTTGAGGCTTGCAAGTTCAGTCGCGAATGCCGGATCAGTATTCTGAACGATTTGCGTTGTCTGTGGTGGCTGAGTAGGCTGTGGGGGAACGATCTCTTCGATTCTACGATCATCGAACAGGAGCAAGCCTATACCATGCGAACGGAACACATCAGCATCGATCGCAGTGCCGAGTAACTTGGGCGCGGCCAAGTAGAGTTGATGTACTGAGCTCCTTAACGCTGAGAGGTCGAGTATGGACCCCAGGATCTTGTTCCTCTGAATGAACGTATCATTACTCAGAATAGCGACAAAGGTCTTGTCTGGTCCGATTAGCAAAGATAGACCAGGGGGAGAGTTTGGGATGGGCTCAGCTGACTGGCCGCCCATCGCTAGGAAGTAATGAAGCAGCCTCTCCTCTATCGGGAGGTTAGCCACTGAACTTCATCCATCCTTCGAGTCGCTGCCAGTCCCATTCGTATTCGTCTGGTACGGCGAAACCGTAGATTATGCATCCATGCCAGACTGAGAATTGTGGCGATTTTGTCATCTTCACGGAAACGTTCTTGATTCCTTTGTCGCGCAGCAGCAGCTTGATCTTTGTCGGAGCGTCCACTGCGACGGCCTCGAGGGGTTCAGGGACGGTCCAGCTGAAGTTTCCTCCGGACAGGAGTATCTCGCGATAGAGCAATGGTTGAAGTTCTACAGGGCATCTTTCAACTGATGCGATAATGGCGTCTCCGAAGTCGAGCATGCCGCGAAAGACGGTGTCACCCATCTTCACGTCTTTGGGGCGGGGCATTCCGCGGCCGAAGTAGCTCTCGAAAATCTCGTGATTGGGGTTGAAGACGTACTCGCCGATAAGGAATCGAGTCCAAGAATCCTTTTCGAGGTCGATTTCAATGCGAGTTCCGGGAACCTTGTGTCTTGCTCGGAACTTTCTTGGTGATTTCTTTGCTTCTAGAATCGCTGTATCTAGATCGGCAGGGACTAAGCCAATGCTCTCCTTAACCTTCCGAACTAGTGCTTCTTCGTTTGCTAGGTCAGCGTAACCAGCATCCTTCAGGATCTCGGACGTGATGGCGTTGGCATCGCCTCCTCCGCGGTTCAAAGCGACCTGGGAAGTGCGTATTGGATACTTTGAAATCGGGCAGACCTGACTGTTGCCATGCCCCGATTCTATGACAACGCATGTTGTTACTCCATGCCCTATTGCCACGGCGAAGGGTTGTGGGATGACGGTGACGGCTCGGACGGAGCCGGTTGCATTGGCTTGCTTGAAGGTATCTAGAAGCTGCTCGTACATGTAGCGCGGTGATACGGATGAGAGTGAGGCAACTACATTGTAACCTTGGAAGCCGTTGTTCGGTTCCGGTGTGAACGTGCTAAGTCCGTATTCCGAGAGCGCGCCAACGACTCTCCAAGCAGTCTCGTCAGCCTTTTCGATAACTCCGTTGCGCATAGGATAAATTAGACGACTTGACAGGTCCTCATTGGATTGGAGGTAGAGTGGCACCTCTTCGCCTACTATAACATCGGGCGCTGTTTCAAAGGCCTTGTACATCACTGACTTCTTGTCGGGGAAGTAACCTCGATTGTTCACAACTCGAGGAGCATCACCGCATGTAATTGGACCGAATTTGAAATCACTCGTCCCGAAATCCATGGCAAAGGTGTAGTGGCTTCTGTAACTGTCTGTTACCATTACGATCTCACTCCCTCTACGACGAGGTGCTTACCTACAATGCGGACGACGACTTCTTGGTCGGGACCGAATGGGAAAGAGGAATCCTTGACGAGGTCAGCGGGAATGTAGAGGATGCCTGTCTTGCTTCGATCGCTGCGCGTTGGCAGGATTATTTTCGCGGATCCTTCGAGCATGTGATAGTTCACCATGCAAACAACAATGCAAACCAACTGTCGAAAAGTCGCGATATAACGCACCTAGGGATAGGTGTCAGGGGTGAGCCGAGTGAAACTAAACAAGCATGTTACTGCCGTCGGTAACGCTAACAACCTTAGGTAGTTTTCGTGATCGCTACCGGAGAATTGTGCAACGAAAACTCGTCTCCATTGACTCGAATTGGCTTGCGTTGGCTATCTGGTTAAATAATGCATAACATACGTCATATTCACGACTATTCAGCAGGCACCGATCATGCTCGGACAATCCCAAGCCGCATTTTCGACTCTAAGCGTTGATTCGCTATTGGCTGAAGTTGGGAATACCCCGCTGATTGACCTGAGCTTCTTGACCTCCAGAAAACTGGGTGTGCGGGTTTACGGGAAAGCTGAGTGGTTGAACCCAACTGGGTCAGTGAAGGACCGGTCGGCGCTGTCTATAATATCGACCGCTGAAAGTGGCGGTCAACTGACTTCCTCCAAGACAATACTGGATGCGACGTCGGGGAATGCGGGAATAGCGTATGCGATGATAGGGGCAACCAAAGGTTACAAAGTAATGCTCACGATCCCGAAGAATGCCAACGAGGAGCGGAAGCGTATCTTACGGGCCTACGGCGTTGAGTTGGTTTACACGGACCCTCTTGAAGGTTCCGACGGCGCAATACGTAAGGCGCGTGAAATCTACTCCGGGAATCCTTCCAGATATTTCTATGCGGACCAATATTCAAACGAGGCAAATTGGCGTGCGCACTACGATACGACAGGTCCGGAAATCTGGAGCCAAACCTCAAGTTCAGTAACTCATTTGGTCGCCGGAGTTGGAACTGGTGGAACATTGATGGGGGTTGGTAGGAGGCTTCGTGAGTACAATCAGCGCATACAGATCATAGCGGTTCAACCAAGTTCACCTTTCCATGGAATAGAAGGCCTCAAGCACATTCCCACATCGATCCGACCTAAGATCTACGATCCAACTTTCCCGGATCGCGTGGTTGAAGTTGCCACGGAAGAGGCCCAGCAGCAAGTGAGGCAACTCGCCAATGAACATGGAATTCTGGTCGGGGTATCGTCAGGTGCAGCGCTGGCAGCGTCTCGAAAGATCGCTTCAGAGATTGAAGGAGGAACGGTCGTGGCGATCTTGCCCGATAGCGGTGAGCGATACCTCAGCGAGAAATTTTGGGAGGACTCCTGATGCCGGTCCTTATCAGAAACAGTGATCTGCAATTTATCATGAGCCACGCGAAGTCGACCTACCCAGAAGAATGCTGTGGTTTTCTGCTCGGCTTGGATTCAGTGGTTCGAACAGTGGAACGGATCGTGTCGGTTCAGAATGTGAATCAGGATTCGCGGAGAAATAGATACAACATTGATCCAAAGGACTTGATCCGCGCTGATGAAGAGGCCCGCAGATCGAATATGAGTCTGATCGGGATCTATCACTCACATCCAGATACGCCCGCACAGCCATCTCAGTTCGATTTGGAACACGCCTGGCCATGGTACACGTACTTACTTCTCTCAGTCCAGAATGGTCAGCCAAAAGATGTAGCGGCCTGGAATCTCAGCGAAGACAGGTCAGCGTTTCATCTTGATGATCTGAAAGTCACTGGAGACGAATGAGGAAATGTCAATCAAAGTGATGATCCCCACTGCCCTTCGGCATTACGTAGGAAACCAGGAGAGCGTGCTGCTCCAAGGCGGTACGGTAGGGGAAGTGGTAAAGAGACTCGCAGAATCCTACCAGGCACTGGAAAGACATCTGTTCAACGAGCAAGGTAAGATCCGCAACTTCGTCAACATATACCTAAACGAGGAAGACATTCGCTATCTCAAGAATGTTGAGACTCCAGTCAAAGAGGGCGACACGATAACCATCGTCCCAGCTATTGCTGGAGGCGTCACCCAGCTAGAACGATCCACCCAGAAATCTTCTGCTGCGGAGTTGACTCAAGAAGAGATTCGCCGTTATGGCCGGCACTTGATAATGCCGGAAATCGGTCTTGCAGGGCAGAAGAAGCTCAAAGCTGCCAAAGTGTTGTTGGTCGGCGCTGGTGGCCTCGGATCGCCTCTCTCGCTCTATCTTGCCGCGGCAGGCATCGGACGAATTGGATTAGTCGACTACGATCGCGTTGACTACAGCAACCTGCAGCGCCAGATTATCTACTCAGTCCGCGATGTGAACCGTCCCAAATTAGAAGCAGCCAAGGATCGGATTCTCGAAATTAACCCAAACGTCCAAGTGGACACGTACGAAACCAGGCTGACGTCTGAGAACGCTATGGAAATTGTTCGGGACTACGATGTGGTTATCGATGGGACGGATAACTTTCCAACTCGATATCTCGTGAACGACGCCTGCGTCCTGTTGGGCAAACCGAACGTTTACGGGAGTATTTTCAGGTTCGAGGGACAGGTGTCAGTCTTCGATTCCAAACGCGGGCCGTGCTATCGATGTCTTTACCCTGAGCCTCCGCCTCCTGGTCTGGTTCCGTCATGCGCTGAAGGAGGCGTACTCGGGGTGCTGCCAGGCGTGATTGGCACTCTGCAGGCTACCGAGGCGATCAAGCTCATTCTGGGAAAGGGGGAGTCTCTAGTCGGGAGGCTGTTGCTCTTCGATGCGTTGAAGATGGATTTCCGAGAGCTTCGACTTCAGAAAGATCCAAACTGCCCAATATGCGGAAAGAACCCGACCATCAAAACACTGATCGACTACGAAGCTTTCTGCGGACTCGGACGCGGAGGCGTGGACACTGTAAGCGAGGAAAACGAGATCACTGTCACCGAGCTCAAAAGTGCAATGGACCGAGGAGCACATGTCAATCTCATCGATGTCAGAGAACCACACGAATACGAAATCTGCAGAATTGAGGGCAGCAGACTGATTCCAGTCGGCGAAATGTCGAACCGAGTAAACGAGTTCAACCTCACGGATGAGTATGTCTTCCAGTGCCATACAGGAGTCAGAAGCGGATGGGCCGTGAACTTTCTCCGCCAACTAGGCTTCAAGAAAGTGAAGAACCTGAAAGGCGGCATCGACGCTTGGGCTATGGAAATAGACCCAACAATGTCAAGATATTAGGCAACTGACCTTAAGGGAACCTTACCGATTCTTCAACCTCTACTGAAACGTTGACGTGATGTTGCTCGGTGAGGGGTTTCAGAAGCTCTTCGATTCCGCTCTTGTCAGCACTAGGTCCCTCGTAAGTAACCGAGTACTCCTTTCCCGGTTTTATCACGGAAGAAACCTCTTTCTTGAAACCCGCGGCAGCTAGAGTCGCATCAACCTGCTTCAGAACGACAACAGGGACGTCACCTACTGTCATCGACAGACCGACGATCAGAAGCATGATTTCTCAGGGTTGGTTGCAGGGAGCAGAATGATAAACGCTGTCCTAGCCATTGAAACGAAGGAGTTCGTTCACGAAGGGTACTCTCTAGGACCACGGCTAGAATTTCCGGTACCGATAATCGAATTTCCGGTGCCGATAATTCGTTTTTCGACCGCGAAAATTCAGCGACAGCGGACGGCATGTCACGCGTGACACCCCATACTAGTGGCAAGCATTGTTGGTAGCCCGGGGGGAAATCGGCTATGTATTGTTTGTAGCCACCATTCAGAGCAGGGGCGCCGCCCAGTTTTGGGTTGCTCTCTGAGGGGATGCATCTTTATTTATATGTGAGAGACGGAGTGATTTATTCCTGTATTGGGAATAAATTCGGTGAAATGAATGCTGCAAACCGATCTTGCTGCAACAATTCTCTCATATTGCAGCGAGACTAACTTGTCCGTGTCGGAACTGACAAGGAAGGTAAGCGGCAGCCACGATAAGACAATGGCTCTAATCAAAGAACTCGAAGAACGGAGTCTCTTGCTGCCAGAAGTCTCAAGAAAACAAAGCGTAGGTCGACCAAGACAATACCTGCGGACAACACCAATTGGCAGACAGTTCCTAACAGAATACAAACGCCTTCACGATTTGTCTCTGCGCAGCAATGACAATGACATAAGGAAGGCATTGCATCAAGCAGAACTTGCGCAGAGACTAGTTGAGCGCGGTATCTCCCCGTACGCACGATTCCAAGAGATAAACGAACTTGCCCGGAACATCGCGAGCACTGCGAAAGTTAAGCGCAACACTCGATAAGTTAGCCATACCACATATGCTGATAGGAGGATTTGCCCTCACAGCCTATGGTCAACTCCGAACTACACAAGACGTGGACATAGCCATAGCAGCAAACTATGAGAAAAGCGTCGAACTCCAAGTTCGGCTACAGAAATCGGGTTATCAACTAGCATCACCACCAAACCCCAAGGCGCCCTTCTTTTTTGTGACCGATCTCAAAGAGATGCTGGAGGTAGAAATCTGGACAAGGCCCGATGGAGTCGTCTTCGACACAGAACTCCTGCGTCGACGCATTAAAGTACGACCGTTCAACGACAGTTTCGAAATGTTCGCAATCGGCCCTGAGGACTTCGTGGTAAACAAACTCGCAAGAAGTGATAGAGGCGTCCAAGATGAACAGGATACTGTGTCTGTTCTGGCACTACAGAAAGGCAAACTCGATTACGCCTACCTTAGGAAGAGAGCGAACAAGGCAGGCGTAATTGAGCTGCTAGAAACCTTGATGCAGAAGTCGCATACGAACTAGTCACCGTCATAGAGAGCGCCTTATTGAAGGCACAAAGCGGACGCAACGCAATGGATAGACATCGCAACTTTGCGAGTATCAGGATCAAGTCGACCCAACCAGAGACTAACAGGATCCTCAGGAACCCTAGAAGCTGTTGTCTGCAAAACCCTTTGAGCCGGAATGTAGGTTATCAGGAACAGGATTCTGACTTGAAGCAATCAACAAGTATTGTTGGTAGCCCGGGGGAGATTCGAATGCGGGTCTGTGACGACTAGATCTCCCGTCGGCAGGTCTCTCCTCTTCTGGAGGGGATCCAGAGCCGTCTAGTGGCGTTATCCTTTCTGGCGCCAATGCTATGCATAGTCCCATTGCCGGTTTGACCACTACACCACCGGGCTACCAAAGCAAGCCACACAAAGCGACTTATCTTAAAGTTTCGATAACATGCCTTCGATGTCTTGCGTCACCGTGTCATAGCCAAATCTGCAATGTCGACATTGATTTCACACATTGCCTTCAGCGAGGAGATTGCGGACGTTGTCTTGTCCAAAAGTGCAGGCCCAAGACCCAATAGCGCTCGCTCTGCCCCTTTGATTTCATCGAGCGCCCTCTCATGCAAGTCTCCGACCTCCGATACCAGCTCCAAGTTCTTGGAGAGCACCGCCTCGACGGAATTAGCGTACATCAGGTTCGCAGTCTTACCGCACTTCTCCAGGGATCGTGAAAGTTGTTTCGAGAATCCATGCTGTGACTCGGGCACGTTCATCGCAATGGACGCGGAATAATCCCCGAAGTGTTCTATGAAGCTCGACAGAATACGATAATCTAGGCAATCGACCGGGCTCGCATGAATCCGCTCCGCGGTTGACAGTTCCGTGAGCGCATCTCGTACTATTCGAACCAACAAAAAATAGAGGCGGTCAACTTCCTCATCTCTCTCCACGACTGTCTTGGCAAGTTTGGGGTCACAGTTGATAAACGCTGCAACTGCGTCCTGCTGCATAGCTTTGGTTATCATATGGAGGCGGCGGATTATTTTCTCGGGAGCGAGTAATGATGGTTCGATAAGGCATTGGATCACAATCTTGTGTGCGTCCTCTTCGACGATCTCCAATCCCACCAGTTTCTTCAAAATCGTTTTGACATTATCGCGGACTTCAGAGTGCATAACGGTCTGCGATTCAATTTGAATAATGTCGTAGCCCAGAAGATACTTCTCCTCGATTTCCCGATCCAGTGTTGACCCTGGGGTGAGCGTCGCTGACCTGGACGGCCGTTCCTGTTCACCATGCAGACCGAGAGTGAGTTTGCCATCCTTTCCCTCTGCAAAGGTAAGAAGTGTTCCTTTATCGACACCGTGCAAGGTCACCCATGACTTTGGCAGAGTAACAAAAGAGGTGCCATCCGATGTTCGTTGAACCTTTCTTATTTCCAATGACTGCCCCGCTACTGTCTATCTTTAGAGACTCTAAAGTTTGCCCTCTATCCATAGGGAACTTTTAAGTGAATATAGTCGGCAATTCGGGCCGACTCGATTATCAGAGAAAGACGAGACATATTGTCAGCAGATCGACCTGTGTAACTCTATCCGCAATAGGAAAAACTAGGTCTAGGAGAATTGTAACGCTATGAGCGACCGGAAGACGCCCATATCGCTTCAGCTCGCGACGACCGCCATAAACGCCGCAGTATATGCCGGTATTGGAGCGTTGTGGACTGTTTTTCCCATAACTGTATATGGTATCAGGTTCTGGCCTCAGGTTTTCGTGCCCGCCACATTCAGCGTGCTCTTCGGTGCTTGGACAGGTGGCGTAGGAGCGGCTATCGGCATCTTCCTCGCTGACGTGATCTACGGGCACCATGACGTACTCCTCAGCTTGCTGGTCGGCGTCCCATCAAACTTCCTTGGCTTCTTTATCATTGGATGGCTCACGAACAGAACTCAGACTCGAATTATCAAACGAGTCCTAGTTCTTGTGAGCTTAGGTATTCCAGTGGTTCTGGCCGGGTATGGAATGTTGCTTTTGGCAGGACCGACCGGTTTCGCATCCCCCCAACTACTACTTGCGTTCGTCGGACTGGTTGTCGTCGTCGCCATACTCGGCTTCACAGTAATCAGGAATAAGTGGGCCGATTTTGAGGCTGCGGCATCGATTGGCCTTGGCGTCGGTAGTATCATCATCGGCCTTGGTATAGTGGGTTACAGCTCAATCTTTACGCTACCGGCGGTGCTCGGACTCGGCCAGAACGGTCTCCCGACCACCTTCATCTACTCGGCCACGGCATTCACATACCTCTCTGAAATTCCGTTCCTAGTCCTCCTTACGCCGCCAGTTGTCGCGGCGTGCAGAGCCGCCTTTCCGAGTCTTCGGTTAGGCGCACCCTCCAGAGGAGCGAAGCGACACTAGGTCGGCCCGAGCTCCTTGCCAGTTTCGGAGGCAACGTGTCCCGCTGGCATATCGAGCTTCTTCGAAATCTGCAACATTGACCCAGCAGGAACACTCCTGACTGACCCTGCGCGCATCGGAGCACGAGGCGGCGGTTTCGCACTCAAGCGCGGCGTTGACGCTCGCATATCAGTCCGGAAATCACCCAGGACCAGAATCACAATTCGAATCAATTCCAAACTTGCGCCTGAAGCGAACACGACACGATGGGCACTAGAGCGGCTCATAGAGAACAACAAGACAACGCTTGATGTCCAAGTAGATCTGAAAGTCAGCGTCCCCATAGCGGCTGGTTACGGAACAAGCGCTGCAGGAACAGCCGCTTCATGTCTAGCTTTGGCCGAGGCAGCGGACTTGGATGTAACCTTCAATGAGCTTGGGAAGATAACGCATGTGGCTGAGGTGATCAATCGAACCGGGCTTGGAACTGCCTCAGCCATGTTTGTTGGAGGCTTCGTTCTTGTCACTGAGCCAGGTGCTCCAGGCATCGGTTCTGTGGACAGACTAATCTTCCCGACCGATCACGCGATCGTTTGTGCCTACCTTGGACAAATGCAAACTCGCGAAGTACTCTCACAAACAGATCTGGCCCACAGAATCAACCCTCTCGCACAAAGGGCCATGCAAGAAATCCGCAAGAAGCCCAACCTGGCAACATTCCTAGCTGAATCGCGCAAGTTCAGCCAGGAAATTGGTTTTCAAAGTCCCGAGATAACCAACCTCATTGAGACAATGATCTCAGCTGGAGCTGTGGGGGCGGCTCAAAACATGATCGGGAAAGCGGTTCATGGTGTGACTGAACGTAAGAAGGCTCGTCGTATCCTTCGACTTGTGCGAAGAAAGTTCCCGTCGGCGATTGTGTTTGTGACCCAGCTTGACGAAAGAGGCGTCCGGCTGACAACGAATCCGAAACCAAAGCACTAAATGCACTCACACGGCAAGATGCCAACTCGCACAACGATTCGCGGCTGGGAAAACTGACGGCACGTACCAAGACAAAACCACGACTCGAGAAGAAATATGATATTGTTGCAATGGGTGGGACTTTCGATGTCCTGCACCGTGGTCACAGAAAACTCCTCAAAAGGGCTCTATTAGTGGGGCGTAGGGTGTTGATCGGTGTAACCACAGACAGGTTCGCAAGGACATTACACAAGCCTCACAGATTCGACACCTATGCGAAGAGGAAGCGGGATCTTGCGCGTCTGCTTGTCCGTTGGGGCGTCTCATCACGCTCCAAAATTGTCCCTCTAGATGATCGGTATGGCCCTACCGTCCGTAACTCCAAGATTCAGGCGTTAGTTGTGAGTAGGCGAACCTTGGGGACCGCGCGGGAAATCAACGCCAGACGAAGGGGGAGAGGATTGAAACCGCTCGCCATTGATCCCATCGACCTAATCCTAGCCGATGACAGCCGTCCAATCTCGTCGACTCGAATAAGGCGAGGAAGAATCGATCGAGAAGGCCGTCTCATTAAAAGTGGCGAACGCAAAGAGCGTTCAAAACAACTTGAATAAGACTTACACGCTAAAGAGAGTTCACTGCCGCAGAAACACCCATCAGAACTTCATATAATACTCGCCTTGGTGGGCAAAAAGTCCGGTCAGGCCTGGGCCCAGAGCTTGTATGCGGACGACTGCTTGCAGATCTGGGTGCACGTGCACAGGGGTTTCGGCGCAAACTCAGCCGGGACCCATGGTTCTAGGGAGAACAGGGGCTCCTGAAGTCCGCATTTCAAACAGAACACACCCTCCATCGTCCAGGCGAAGCGGTCGTTGCCGCAGGTGCAAATGGGCTCCGCGTATTCGAAATCGGCCGCAGAGAGCCTTCTCGTGCGGGCAATAAGCTGCAGGTTCGAATAACGACGCCTCTTCCACTCCAGATAACAGGACTTGTTGCCGCAGAGCCTTCGCGGTCTACCGAAGACGTATTGCATCTGCTGTCCGCATATGACGCAGCGGCTCGTTTTCTCCATGAACTTGAACTCCAATTCTATTGTGTCATTGCCTGCCTGCCGGATGCTGACTTTCTGTGACTAACTGACCCCTGGCGCTCTTTCCATTCAACCATAATGAAAACGGAGCGTAATATTCCTTGTTAGCAGAAGTTTCCCCATTGCAAAGCAAAGTCCTTTCCCTCGGAGCCACCGTCTTTTCGCAAGACTCTTGCTTAGTAAAGAACCTACGGAGATTAGAGCCTCTGACTGTACACTGAAAATGCGCCACTGAATACGCAATGTCGCTCCCCCGCAACGTTGCTGAGCAAGTTGACAGAGCCATCCGGTGAAAGGTGGCTCCCACCCATGTGGGCCGCAACGAAAACAGGGTGGGCCTCAACTTGGGTTGAGTTTCAAGTCACTGGTGAAAGCAGGGAGCGAAGTGGCACCCCTTTCTCCCCGAAGAGCTGCACCTTTTCGGCAATGAGCGAGTATCTTGCCTCCCTCGACGAGCCTCTCTAGCCCTTCAGGTTCATCTTCTCGGGCCTTTTTTCGATCTTTCTTTCTCGTCTCCCCAACTCTCACCTCGGTTGAGTAAGGAGTGAAATCTTCCGTCGGAATTTCGGCTCTGTTTTGAACCGGAATTTGCACCCGACGTACACGATGCCATGGGCCGCTCGCGTGCCACCCTTTCCTACTAGTTCCAATTTGTTGGAGGGCAGAGTAGTTGCAGCGTAGTGGAGTTTTTGTATTTGGGAGGAACGATGTAGTTGGACGATTAGCAGTACGGAGTGAATTTCAAAGTTGAAAGAGGGAGAACCTAGCGGGATTATTGTCGAACGGTTTCGAACTGGAGGCGACATACTTGAACGCCTCAACGCGCTTGTACGAGGGAACAATGTCAGCGCGGGGAGTTTCAGTGCGATCGGGGCCGTCGAAAAGGCCACTGTAGGAATATTCGTCGGTGAGGGGCAGTACTCCGAAATTGAGATTGAAGGACCCTTGGAGATCCTCTCATGTGTCGGAAATGTGAGTCTCAAGGACGGTCTTCCATTCGTTCATTCTCACATAACTCTGGCAAACACCAAAGGGAGAGCGTATGGCGGGCATCTGATGCAAGGATGTATTGTCGGCGCTACATTCGAAGTTAGTCTTCTGAGATACGACGATATTGAACTTGGCAGAAAATTGGACGCGCAGACGAAACTCTACCTGTTGGATACATGATTATCAGCGTGCAACTCAAGCATACGCACTAATGAGGCGTGCATTTGGTCTAATCTGATGTGTAACACAAAATGGGTGAAAGAGGTAGGTGTACTAAACACTGCAGGTGGACTCAAAAAAACGGTTTTCCAAACGAGCAGACCATTATGCGAAGTATCGCCCACGATACTCAGATGCGGTTCTGCATTATTTGGAACGCGAATTATCCTTTTCACAAGCGTCAATAGTAGCAGATGTGGGATCGGGAACGGGTATTCTTTCTGAGATGTTTCTCAAGAACGAGAACATGGTATTCGGGATTGAACCCAACGAAGACATGCGGAAGATGGCTGAAGCAAATCTCTTGATGTATCCCAACTTCAGAAGTATCAATGGTTCTGCTGAATCAACGACGCTCGCAAAGGATAGTGTCGATTTCATCACTGCAGCCCAATCATTTCACTGGTTTGACGCACCCCTGGCAAAAGTAGAGTTTCGCAGGATTCTAAGAAATGGGGGATGGGTAATTCTAATCTGGAATACCCGGAAGACTTCAACTCCATTTCTTCACGCGTATGATCAGATGGTTAGGGAAGCATCTAAGGAGAAGCGGAGAGTGCGGCATGAGGATTTGGATGACACAGCTCTAAGTAACTTTCTCGGAGACCATCGGGTCGTGAAGTTGCCAAATTTCCAGGAATTGGGCTATGAGGGCCTGGTTGGCCGTTTCCTCTCCTCGTCATACGCACCACTACCTGGCGAACCACGGTACGAACAAAAACTCGCCAAGTTAACCAAGATTTTCAATCGCTACCAAGCCAATGGAGCTGTGAGGTTCGAATACGAGACTGAAGTGTACAGTGGTCAGCTTTTCTAGTATGGTGTATGAAATCCGCAATCAACACGCCGTTCAACCTTGTAAACCCCCAAGCTGTGGCTCCGAGGCATGATTTCTTGACCGGAAACCTAGGGGTCAGACGGGCAAAGATCCAAATGCATTATCGGCGATGGAAAGGAAAGGGGGCTGCTTCCACATTGGGATCTTATGAAATTGAATCAGCCCTTGTTGACCTCTATTCTTATTTGATACAGAATTCGGCAGGAATCGAATGCCTTGCATGGGAGATGAGGATTCTTTGCCGCCCAGACCCCTCTATTCTACTATCGATAAGAGATTGTTTCGATACTTGGAAAATCAGCAAAACCCAAAGCGTATCAGAATTGAACTGTTTGAGCAAATTCTGTCGTTTTGTTATGAGTGTTCTATCCCGTTTCGTGTTCTGAACCGCTTTCTTCTTCCGCAGGGAGTCGCTGTCAGGATGGGCAATGGCAAGTAAGACAAGAGCTTCAGTTGTGTTCGATCGACCAAAGATTGGTCAAATTCCTAGAGAGGACTACTATGCTGAGCGCCAGAGGCGTTGGGTCTGGATCTTTCCGAAAATTGACAAACACTCGACCCTGAACCAGATCGTGGACTTGGACATTTTCTGTGGGATTCTCTTTTCACACAGCGTCAAGAAGCAGGGCGTGGCGAAAGCAATCATTCAGATTCTAGTTGAGGAAAAAAGAGCCATGTACCTCAGGGATCTTCACTTCAAAGTGCTAGAGAGAATCAAGGTGAGCGCCCAAACGCTCAGCGACACCTACAAAGCGATGCTGAGAAGTGGTCTCTTGGAAAAGAAGTACAGGAATGAGCCGACCAAGCTCAGCGTTCAGTTCTCAAATCGACTGAGAGATCTAGCTTCCTATTGGGACAATTACCTCATAGCCAAGAAAGCGAACTAGCTATCCAATTTTTTGGAGTGTTCATGATTACTCCAATTTTTTGGACGCTTAAGCGGTGTATCTTGTGTCCGCTTTAGTTGGCGGGGGTGGGGCTTGAGGCTGTGGAATCGGTGGCAACGGTGGAGGGATATTCAGACTTCTTGAGATCAGGATCGCGTCCGCCATCGCTGCATTAGAAACGGCCTGAACCAATTGGACGGGCGGAGCTTTCTGCGCCTTGTGATCTTCAATGATCTTCTGTGTTTCCTCACTTGCGCCACTAATCTTCGCCTTGCCCTTGATGCTGATCTGAGCAATGGATGGTACGAAGCTGACGGTAAAGATAAAGGGCGCATCCAACGACCCGTCTGAGCGTTGGTTGATATCGAGCATATTGATGTTGACCCCTATCTGGACCTGTGGCGGCATGGGTCGGTCGATCTCCCAGAATCTCTCGGCTGACATGCTTGTCACAAAGATGTTCACTTGCAGCAAGTAGCTTACACGACGAGTTTCATCGGAAGCGTCAATGCCGCTTTAAACGTTGTCACCTGTCTGCCATGAGTTCACATTTTGACTGCGCGAAATTGACTAGAACTTGCATGGAACCCCTTTAGGGGGA
>Ga0209342_10001898_pt1 | contig 22963 bp, 34 predicted proteins | sample RifCSP16_2_FD_184023 | JGI IMG/M metagenome (GOLD analysis project Ga0209342, IMG submission 184023) | Soil microbial communities from Rifle, Colorado - Rifle CSP2_sed 16_2 (SPAdes) (version 2) | ecosystem: Environmental > Terrestrial > Deep subsurface > Rock core/Sediment | place: Rifle... | reverse complement strand
GGCGCGGGGAGGCGCCGCCCACTCGCGCGTCCCCGCGCGAGACCTCACGCCTGGGGAGGTGCAGCCGTGCCATCCGCCCGCATCGTGCCTCGTGGTCTGCTACCGCTCCTGGCGCTGCTCCCGCTGCTGCCGCTCGCCAGCCAGGAACCCCATCGCGCCATCCTCCGCGACAAGCTCCGCGCCGACCTCGAGGCGATCGCGGAGGACTTCGACGGTGTCCTGGGCGCACAGATCGTGGATCTGACCGATAGCACCACCGTGGGCGTCAACCAGCGGCTGGTGTTTCCGCAGGGCAGCGCCATCAAGATCCCCATCCTGATCGAGGTGTTCCGCCAGGCGGAGCGTCGGCCGGGCATGCTGCAGGAGCGGCGGCCGGTTACCCGGGCGGCGCAGGTGGGTGGGAGTGGCGTCATCCAATACTTTGGCGACGGCTCGTCCACCCTGTCGCTGGAAGACCTCGCGGTCCTGATGATTACCCTGAGCGACAACACCGCGACCAACGTGCTGATCGACGCGGTCGGGATGAACGCCATCAACCAGACGCTCGCCGACATGGGGTTCCGGGAGACCCGGCTCCAGCGCAAGATGATCCAGCCCGAGGCCTCGCTGCGCGGGGAGGAGAACCTTTCGACCCCCGCCGAGGCCGCGGAGGTGATGACCCGGCTGGCGCGCTGCGACCTCCCCGTCGGCCAGGCCTCGTGCCGGCGGATCACGGAAATTCTCGAGATTCCCAAAGGTGGCGCGGTGCGGGAGCCGGTCCCCGGCTCGGTTCGGATCGCGTTCAAGCCCGGGACCCTGGAAGGCGTCGCGACGGTGTGGGCCTACGTGGAGCTGCCGGATCGGCCCTACGTGGTGGTGGTGATGACCAACTATGGCGGCAACGGGGACGAAGCCATCCGGATGGTCTCGGAGGTGGCGTACGGGTACTTCGCCAAGTTGGCGCGGGCGACGCCGCACGGCACCAGAGTCCCGCCGCCGGTGATCCGGCGCCGGCCGTGATCATTCCCATCGCCTTGCGCCGGCTCTGAGCCGGGGCCACTTTCTGCTGCGCTCCGCGCGAGCAAGGAGGCAGGCATCAGGCGCGACATGCTGTCCATGGTCCGGGAGGCGCTGGGCGACCGGTACACGGTGGAACGGGAAATCGGCCGCGGCGGCGCCGCGCGGGTGTTCCTCGCCCAGGATCGCGAGGGCCGGAACGTCGCGCTCAAGATCCTCCATCCCGAGCTGGCCTTGAGCGTGACGGCGCAGCGGTTCCTCCGGGAAATCAGCATGCTGGCCAAGCTCCAGCACCCGCACATCGCCCAGATGCTGGATTACGGCGAGCTGGACTACCTGGTGTACTACGCCATGCGGTTCATCGAGGGCCAGAATCTCCGGGTGCACATCGACCGGGCCCGGCGCATCTCGGTGCCGGATACGGTCCGCCTGGCGTCCGACCTGCTGGACGCGCTGGCGACCGCCCACCGCGAGGGCATTGTGCACCGCGACGTCAAGCCGGAGAACGTGATCCTGGCCCGCGAGGGAGCGGTGCTGCTCGACTTCGGCATCGCCCGGGCCATCGCCGCGTCAGGGACCGAACGGCTCACCCGATCCGGCTTCACCGTGGGGACCTCGGCGTACATGAGCCCCGAGCAGGTGAACGGCAGCCAGGAGATCGACCACCGCAGCGACCTCTACTCCCTGGGGTGTGTGCTGTTCGAGTGCCTGGCTGGGAACCCGCCCTTCCACGACCCGCTGGAAGAGGCGGTGCTCAAGATGCACGCCGTCCGGCCCGCGCCGGACGTGCGCCGCCAGCGCGAGGACACGCCTCGACCCCTGGCCGACGCTATCGGGCGCGCGCTGGAAAAAGAGCCGCGAGACCGCTGGCAAACCGCGGGCGAGATGCTCGACGCGCTGGTCGCGGTCAAGGCGTAGCGGCGGTCTTCGGAATCGCGGCGCTCGCCGCCGCGCCCAGGATCTCCATCCCCCGGAACAGGTTCCCCAATCGCACGTTCTCGTTCTCCGCGTGCTGGTTGTTGTCGTGGTTCACAATGGGAATCACCACGAACGGCTGCTGGAGAATCTCGGTGAACACGTACGCCGGGCCGCTGCCTCCCATGGTGGGCACCACCACCGGGCGCCCCAGCCCGGTGCCGGCCAGCGCCGCGATGACGGCCTGCGCCACCGGCTGGTCAAGGGGGGTCCGCCCGGCCGGGTAGCCCGAACCGGACGTCACCTTCACCAGCCGGGGCGTGTTGACCCGCGTGGCGGAGTCAGGGTCCTCCCGCACCACGGTGTACCCCTGCCGCTCGATGTGCCGCACCAGCTTCTCCGCCTGCCGCTCCGGCGTGTTGCCCGCCACCAGGCGAAGGTCCAGCTCGGCCACGGCGACGTCCGGAACCAGGGTCCGCGCCTCACGTCCCACGAACAGGCTCCGCATGCCGCGAAGGTTGAGCGACGGGTGCGCGATCAGCTCGTGCCGCGTGCCGCCCCCGCCATCCACCGCGCCTAACTGGAACTGGAGCCGCTGCTGTTCGTCGTCGTGGGGGAACACGGCCAGGGCCTGCCGGTCCGCGTCGCTCAGGGGGACCATGTCGTCCTCCCAGCCCTGCACCAGCACCTCGCCGTTCGGCCCCTTCATCGAGGCCAACAACTGCGCCAGGCGCATAGCGGGATTAGGAGCCCAGTTGCCGTAGTGCCCGGAATGGAGGGGACGGAGCGGTCCATAGACGGTGAGCGTCACGCCGGCCATCCCGCGGAGGCCAAAAAAGGCCGAGGGCCGCCCGGACTCGTGGATGGGGCCGTCGGCCATCACGGCCAGGTCCGCCCGCAGCAGGTCCCGGTGCCGGCGGGCGGTCTCCGCCAGGTACTTGGAGCCGGCCTCCTCGTCGCCCTCGAAGATGAACTTGAGATGGTTGGGCGGAGCGATCCCGGCGGCCTTCCAGGCGTCGAGGATTTGCAGGAGCACGACGATGGGTGACTTGTCGTCGCTGGCGGACCGGGCGTAGATGCGCCAGTCGGGATCCACCTGGGCCGACGCGGCGGGCCACTGGTTGACCAGCGTTCCGCCCGCCTCCAGGGCCCGGGTTCGCAGGGCAGGTTGCCAGGGGTCCGGCTGGTGCCAACTCGCCGGGCTGACCGGCTGGCCGTCATAGTGACAGTAGAACAGGATGGTCGGCTTTGACGGATCGCCGATCTCACCGAAGACGATGGGCTCCGCGCCGGTCTCCAGGACCTGGGCCCTGGCGCCCCGCTTTTCGAGCATGGCCACCAGGGCCTCGGCGTTCCGCCGGATGTTGGGGAGGTTGCCGGCGACGTTGGTGAGGCTCAGGAAGTCCCGCAGTTCGCCCACCAGGGCGCCCTGGTGGGCGTCGCGGTAGGTCCTGATGGCGGTGAGCGGGTCCTGGGCCTGGAGGGGGCCGGCGAGGCCAAGCAGGGCGATGAGGCGGATCAGGTGCATGCGAGGGCTCCCGGGTATCGGGGTTGGGATCGGGGCCTGAAGCCTGGACGAGGAGCGGCGAACGCCATAGTAGTCGGACGGCCCGCTGACCGGAAGCCGGGCATTGACCTAACCCCAGACCCCGCCTACCTTTCCCAGGCTCCGGCGACTAGGAATTGATCCCGGTCACAGAGCCCTTTTTTTCATTCGGTTTCCGGACGGTCATGCCGACGATCAACCAGCTCGTCCGCTTCGGGCGGCGAGAAGTCGAGAAGAAGGAAAAGGCCCCAGCGCTCCGGAGCAATCCGCAGAAGCGCGGCGTCTGCACGCGGGTGTACACCACCACGCCCAAGAAGCCCAACTCGGCGCTGCGGAAGGTGGCGCGGGTGCGGTTGACGAACAGCCTCGAGGTGACGAGTTACATCCCGGGTGAAGGGCACAATCTCCAGGAACACTCGATCGTGTTGATCCGGGGTGGCCGCGTGAAGGACCTGCCGGGGGTGCGGTATCACATCATCCGGGGGACGTTGGACGCGGCGGGGGTGACGGACCGGAAACAAAGCCGGTCCAAGTACGGCGCCAAGAGGCCCAAATGAGTCGCCGCCTCAAGTCCATCAAGCGGCACATCCCGGCCGACCCGCGCTACGACAGCCAGACGGTGTCGAAGTTCATCAATAACGTGATGAGCCGTGGGAAGAAGTCCACGGCAGAGGGGTTGGTGTACAAGGCGATGGACCTGGTGGAGCAGCGCACCGGGCAGCCGGGCGTGGCGGTGCTCAAGCAGGCGTTGAACAATGTGAAGCCGACGCTCGAGGTCAAGAGCCGGCGGGTGGGCGGCGCCACGTACCAGGTGCCGGTGGAGGTGCGTCCCGAGCGGCGGACGGCGCTGGCCACGCGCTGGATTCTCCAGTACGCGCGGGAGCGCAGCGAAAAGACCATGGCGGACCGGCTGGCGGCGGAAGTCATCCTCGCCTCGAAAGGCGAGGGGAACGCGATCAAGAAAAAGGAAGACACGCACCGGATGGCGGAGGCGAATCGCGCCTTCGCGCATTACCGGTGGTAGGCTAGGACTCTAGACCGACAACTTCGGGACCCTGCGCGAAGGGATCCTGCGTCGCAGGGGCTTGGAACCGGCCCCGGACGGTGGCGGAGCGAGACCTGCCCTTTGGGTGACGGTCGCCCCGCTTTTTCGCTGCTTCGCAGCGAGCGGCATGATTGGGACAACGGCATAACGGCATAACGCCATAACGGCATAACGGCGTGCCTCTGAACCTCGGACATCGTGAGACTGAGTGATAGACCGGTAATGATATCTATGTCACGCATGACGGCGCTCGATAAGATCCGGAACATCGGCATCATGGCGCACATTGATGCCGGGAAGACGACGACGACCGAGCGCATCCTGTACTACACGGGGCGGACCTACAAGCTGGGCGAAGTGCACGACGGGACCGCCACCATGGACTGGATGGAGCAGGAGCAGGAGCGGGGGATCACCATTACGTCCGCCGCCACCTTCTGCCAGTGGAAGCGGTTGGATGAAGATTATCAGATCAACATCATCGATACGCCGGGCCACGTGGATTTCACCGTGGAGGTGGAGCGGTCTCTCCGGGTGCTGGACGGCGCGGTGACGCTGCTGGACGCCGTGAGTGGGGTCGAGCCCCAGACCGAGACGGTGTGGCGCCAGGCCGATCGCTACCGCGTGCCGCGCATCGTGTTCGTCAACAAGATGGATCGGGTCGGGGCGGATTTCGATCGCTCGGTGCGGATGATCCGCGAGCGCCTGGGGGCCCGGCCGGTCCCGGTGCAGTACCCGTTGGGCACGGGTGAGCTGTTCACCGGCTTGATCGACGTGATCAAGCAGGTGGAGGTGGTCTATAACGAGGCCTCGTTGGGCGTCGAGTGGGTGGAGGGACCCATCCCCACCGCGTTCCGGGAGAAGGCGGCCCAGCTGCGGCACGAGCTGATCGAGGCGGTGGTGGAGCATGACGACGAGCTGCTCCACAAGTATCTGGAGGAGCACGAGCTGACCGAAATGGAAATCCGGCGGTGCGTGCGCAAGGCCACCGTGGCCGGTGCGGTGATCCCGATCTTCTGCGGCGCGGCCTTCAAGAACAAGGGTGTGCAGCGTCTGCTCGACGGCATCGTGGATTACCTGCCCAGCCCGCTGGATGTGCCGGCGGTGAAGGGGCATCTGCCCCACCACGACGAGACCTTCGTGGAGCGCAAGGCGTCCGACGACGAGCCCTTCAGCGCGCTGGCCTTCAAGATCGCGACGGACCCCTACGTGGGGAAACTGACGTTCTTCCGGGTGTACTCGGGCGTGCTCAAGTCGGGCTCGTATGTGTACAACGCCTCCAAGGACCGGAAGGAACGGATCGGCCGGCTCTTGCAGATGCACGCGAACAAGCGCGAGGAGATCGCCGAGGTGCGCGCGGGCGACATCGCGGCGGCCATTGGGCTCCGGGATACCCGTACCGGCGATACGCTGTGCGATGAAGACCATCCCATCATCCTGGAAACGATGCGCTTCCCCGAGCCGGTGATCTCGGTGGCGATCGAGCCCAAGACCAAGGCCGACCAGGACAAGCTGGGGATCGCGCTGCAGAAGCTGGCGGAGGAAGATCCCACGTTCCACGTCCGGCAAGATGCCGAGACGGCGCAGACCATCATCTCCGGTATGGGCGAGCTGCACCTGGAGATTCTGGTGGAGCGCATGCGCCGCGAGTTCAAGGTGGACGCCAACGTGGGGCGGCCGCAGGTCGCCTACCGCGAGACCGTCCGCCAAGCGGTGCAGGAAGTGGAGGGGAAGTTCATCCGCCAGAGCGGCGGGCGCGGTCAGTACGGTCATGTGGTCATCAATCTGGAGCCGGTGCCGGCCGGGCACGGGTTCGTGTTCGAGGACAAGATCGTGGGCGGCACGATCCCGCGGGAATACATCGGGCCAGTGGAGCAGGGCATCAAAGAGGCGTTGGAGAACGGCGTGCTCGCGGGCTACCCGGTGGTGGACGTGAAGGTGGAATTGGTAGACGGCAGCTACCACGACGTGGACTCCAGCGAAATGGCGTTCAAGATCGCGGGCTCCATGGCCTTCAAGGAGGCCGCCAGCCGGGCCAGGCCGGTGCTGCTGGAGCCCATTATGGATATCGAGGTCGTCACGCCCACCGAATACATGGGCGAGGTGCTGGGCGACCTGAACAGCCGCCGGGGCAAGATCGGCGGCATGACCCAGCGGGGCGAGGCGCAGGTGATCGGCGCCAGCGTGCCGCTGGCGGAGATGTTTGGCTACTCCACCGTGTTGCGCTCGGCGACGCAGGGGCGCGCGGTGTACACCATGCAGTTCTCGCATTACGCGGAAGTGCCCAAGGCGAAGGCCGAAGAGATCGTGAGCAAACTGAAGGGCTAAGGGACCCGACACCACACTAAGGATGCGGAGCAATGGCTAAGGCGAAATTCGAGCGGACCAAGCCGCACGTGAACGTGGGCACCATCGGACACGTGGACCACGGCAAAACCACCCTGACCTCGGCGATGACCAAAGTGGCGTCTGAGAAGGGGCTGGCCGACTTCGTGTCGTACGATCAGGTGGCCAAGGCGTCGGAGTCGCAGGGTCGCCGCGACGCTACCAAGATCCTCACGATCGCCACGGCGCACGTGGAGTACAGCACCGACCAGCGCCACTACGCTCACGTGGACTGCCCGGGCCACGCCGATTACGTGAAGAACATGATCACGGGCGCGGCGCAGATGGACGGGGCGGTGCTGGTGGTGAGCGCGGTGGACGGGCCCATGCCCCAGACGCGCGAGCACATCCTGCTGGCCCGTCAGGTGAACGTGCCCTACATCGTGGTCTTCCTGAACAAGTGCGACGCGGTGGACGACCCCGAGCTGCTGGACCTGGTGGAGCTCGAGGTGCGGGAGCTCCTGTCGCAGTACGAGTTCCCGGGCGATCAGGTGCCGGTCATCCGCGGCTCGGCGCTCAAGGCCCTCCAGGGCGACGAAGAAGCGAAGAAGAAGATCTGGGAGCTGCTGGCGGCGCTGGATGCGTACATCCCGATCCCGCAGCGCGACGTGGACAAGCCGTTCCTGATGCCGGTGGAGGACGTCTTCTCCATCACCGGCCGCGGCACGGTGGCGACCGGCCGCGTGGACCGCGGCAAAGTCAAGGTCGGCGAGGAGATGGCGCTGGTGGGCTTCGGCAGCACCAAGAAGACCGTGGTCACCGGCGTCGAAATGTTCCGCAAGCTGCTGGACGAGGGCCAGGCCGGCGACAACGTGGGGCTCCTGCTCCGCGGCACGGAGAAGAACGAGGTGGAGCGCGGCATGGTGATTGCCAAGCCGGGGTCGATTACGCCGCACACCAAGTTCGAGTCCGAAGTCTACGTGTTGACCAAGGAAGAGGGCGGCCGCCACACCCCGTTCTTCAAGGGCTACCGGCCGCAGTTCTATTTCCGCACCACGGACGTGACGGGCTCGGTGGAGCTGCCACAGGGTGTGGAGATGGTCATGCCGGGTGACAACACCCGCATGACGATCGAGCTGATCACGCCCATTGCGATGGAAGAAGGACTGCGTTTCGCGATCCGGGAAGGTGGACGAACTGTGGGCGCTGGGGTGGTGACGAAGATACTGGCATGATGGGGGCAACGGCATGACGGCATAACGGCATGCCGTCCATGCCGTCCATGCCGTGGGGCTGGGCGGTGGGGAGTGCGGGGATGCCGTTCACGAGGTCGAGGAGCTATGGCAGGACGAATTCGCATCAGGCTGAAGGCCTTTGACCACGCGGTGCTCGATCAAGCCGCGGCGGACATCGTGCGCACGGTGGAGAAGAGTGGCGCCCGGGTGTCGGGGCCCATTCCGTTGCCCACCAAGATCCAGCGGTGGACCGTGTTGCGCTCGCCGCACGTGGACAAGAAGAGCCGCGAGCAGTTCGAGCTGAAAACCCATAAGCGGCTCATCGACATCCGGGATTCGCGGGCCCAGACGGTGGACGCGCTCACCAAGCTGGATCTGCCGGCCGGCGTGGACGTGGAGATCAAGGTCGAATAGCGATGGACGGGATCATCGGTCGGAAACTGGGCATGACGCGGCTGTTCGAGGAGGACGGTCGTGTGGTCCCCGTGACGGTCATCGAGGCGGGGCCCTGTCCGGTGCTGCAGGTCCACACGCCGCGGAACGGCCGGTGGGCGGTGCAGCTGGGCTTTGGACAACGGAAGCCCAAGCGGGCGGCGAAGGCCCAGGCGGGCCACGCCAAGAAGGCGGGGTTGGAGACGGTGCCGTTCGTGCTCAAGGAGTTCGGCCTGGCGCCGGGGACCGAGGCGGCGCCGGCGCCGGGGCACGTCGTGACGGTGGACATCTTCCAGCCGGGTGAGTGGATCAAGGTCACCGGGATCAGCAAGGGCCGGGGCTTCCAGGGGGTCGTGAAGCGTCACGGCTTCGGCGGCGGCCCGGCGACCCACGGCAACACGCGGCACCGCAAGCCGGGCAGCGTGGGGCCGGGCACGGATCCCTCGCGCGTGATCAAGGGCAAGCGCATGCCGGGACACATGGGCGCCAGGCGGCATACGGAAGTGGGGCTCAAGGTCGTGAAGGTGGACGCCGGACGGAACCTGTTGTTCGTGCGCGGCGCGGTTCCGGGGCCCACGCAAGGGATCCTGGAAGTGCGCAGGCAGGGAAAACGGAGCCGGTATGCTTGAGGCGCTCCACTTCACGGCCGCGGGTCAGCGGAAGGGGAGCCATCAGCTGCCCGCCGAGTACGACGGCGTGGTGAACCAGGCGGTGCTGCACCAGGCGGTGCGCACCTATCGCAATAACCAGCGGCACGGCACGGCGGCAACCAAGACCCGGGGGTTCGTCTCGGGCGGCAATCAGAAGCCCTGGCGCCAGAAGGGCACCGGCCGGGCCCGGCAGGGCTCCACCCGGGCGGCGCAGTGGCCCGGCGGTGGCACCGTGTTCGGCCCGATGCCGCGAAGCTACCGCACCGACATCAACCGCAAGGTGCGGCAGCTGGCGCGGCGCTCGGCGCTCAACGCGCGGGCCGCGGGCGGGCAGATCTACGTGATCGAGCAGCTGGAGTTCGAGAAGCCCAAGACCAGCCAGATGGCGAGTCTGCTGGAGAAGCTCGAGCTCAGCGGCCGGAAGGTCCTGGTGCTGACCGACGGGCACCGTCCCGAGGTCTACCGGTCGGGCCGCAACATTCCCGACCTGGAGGTCATGGCGTACCGGGACGCCGCGGCGTACGACGTGCTCTGGGCGGACGCGGTGGTGGTGGAGGAGGCGGCGGTGGGCGGGCAGGCCGTCGCCGGGAAAGCGACGACGGCGCGCGCCAAGCGGGCGGAGCGGGCGGCCCAGGGCGCGGCGCGGCCCAAGGCTGCCGCCAAGCAGTCCGCCGCCAAGGCGAAGAGCGCCAAGCCCAAGAAGCCTTCGGCGTCCAAGAAGAAGGGGACTGAGTGATGTCGGTGCTCCACCGGACCGTAGTGCGGCCGATCGTCACCGAGAAATCGTCGGCGGCCTTCCAGGCACGGAAGGAATACGCGTTCATGGCCGACCCGCTGGCGACCAAGCGGGAGATCAAGGCCGCCATCGAGGGGCTGTTCAGCGTCACGGTGGTGTCGGTGCGCACGCTCCAGCAGCGGAGCAAGCGCCGCACGATGGGGCGCCGGCCTGGACGGAAGCCCCGCTGGAAGAAGGCCTACGTCCTGCTGAGAGAGGGTGACGCCATCCAGGGCGTCTTCGAGGGATAAGCCATGGGCATTCGGCAATATCGCCCCACCACCGCAGGCACCCGGTTCCGCTCCGTGCCGGACTTCGTGGAGATCACGAAGACGGAGCCGGAGCGCTCGCTGCTCGAGCCGCTGCGCCAGAAGGGTGGCCGGAACAATCAGGGGCACGTGACGGTGCGCTACCGGGGCGGCGGGCACAAGCGGCGCTATCGGGTGATCGATTTCCGCCGCGACAAGCTCAGCATCCCGGCGCGGGTGACGGCGGTGGAGTACGACCCGAACCGCACGGCCCGGCTGGCGCTGCTCACGTACGTGGACGGCGAGAAGCGCTACATCCTGCACGCCAAGGATCTGCGGGTGGGGGATACGGTGGTGGCGGGGCCGGGCAGTGACATCCGTACGGGCAACGCGTTGCCGTTGGCCGAGGTACCGTTGGGCACGTCGGTCCACTGCATCGAGCTCCGACGGGGGCGCGGCGCACAGCTGTGCCGCTCCGCGGGTTCCAGCGCCCAGGTGGTGGCCAAGGAAGGCGTCCACGTCACCATCAAGCTCCGCAGCGGCGAAGTCCGCATGGTGCGGGGCGAATGCCTGGCGACCGTGGGTGAGGTCGGCAACGCGGACCACGAGCTGGTGCGGATCGGCAAGGCCGGCCGGACGCGCTGGCGGGGGCGGCGGTCCCGGGTGCGCGGCGTGGCCAAGAACCCGGTGGATCACCCGCTGGGCGGTGGCGAGGGTAAGTCGTCGGGCGGCCGGCCAGCGTGCTCCCCGTGGGGCAAGCCTGAAGGGAAGAAGACCCGGCATCACAAGAAGGCCAGCACCCGGTTGATCGTGCGCGGGCGGAAGCGCGGGAAGGCGACACAGTAATGGCACGCAGCGTCAAGAAGGGCCCCTTCGTTGAAGCCTCGCTCCTGAAGAAGATCGAGACGCTCAACGCCTCGAACGAGAAGCGGGTGTTCAAGACCTGGTCCCGGGGCTCGACCATCACGCCGGACTTCGTGGGGCACACCATCGCCGTGCACAACGGGAACAAGTTCGTCCCGGTGTACGTGAGCGAGAACATGGTGGGGCATAAGCTGGGCGAGTTCGCGCCCACGCGGCTGTTCCGGGGCCACACCATGAAGGTGGCGGCGGACAAGGCCGCGGAGGCCGGCGCGCCGGCGCCCACGGAAGCACCGCGGAAGGGCCCGCAGAAGAAGTAACATGGCGGCGAAAGCGATTCAGCGCGGTGTGCGCCAATCGGCGCGGAAGATGCGGTTGGTGATCGACACCATCCGGGGCAGGGACGTGAACGAGGCCTATGCCTTGCTCAAGTTCTCCAAGAAGCACGCGGCCAAGCAGATCGAGAAGGTGCTGCGGTCGGCCGTCTCCAACGCGGAACAGGACGCCCAGCGCGAGAACCTGGGCTTTGACGTGGACCGGTGGTACGTGGCCTATGCCGTGGTCAACGAGGGCCAGACCCTGAAGCGATTTACCTCGGCGGCGCTGGGCCGGGCCACGCCGATCCACAAGCGCACCAGCTCGGTGGAAATCCGCGTCGCGGCGCGGGAGGAGAGGTAGTGGGCCAGAAGACCCATCCCTACGGATTCCGGCTGGGCGTGATCAAGCCGTGGCGTTCCCGCTGGTACGCGGGCGGCGAGTTCGCCGATCTGCTGCGCGAGGACGAGCTGATCCGCAAGTACCTGAAGACCCGCCTGGCGCACGCGGCCATCTCGGACGTGCACATCGAGCGCAAGCCCGGCAAGGTGACGGTGACGGTGTTCACGGGGCGGCCGGGGGTGGTAATCGGGAAGCGGGGCGCCGAGGTGGACAAGCTGCGCGACGAGTTGGCGCAGCTCACCGGCAAGGAAGTGGGCATCAACGTCGAAGAGATCAAGCGACCCGAGCTGGACGCCCAGTTGGTGGCGGACGGCGTGGCGCACCAGCTCATGCAGCGGGTCTCGTTCCGCCGGGCCATGAAGCGGTCGGTGCAGAGCGCCATGCGCATGGGGGCCCACGGGATCAAGGTGCGCACCGCGGGGCGGCTGGGCGGGGCGGAAATCGCGCGCACGGAAGGGTACCACGAGGGCCGCGTCCCGCTGCACACGCTGCGCGCGGACGTGGATTACGCCACCAGCACGGCCAAGACGACCTACGGCACCATCGGGATCAAGGTGTGGATCTTCAAGGGTGAAGTCGTGGAAGACCGTCGCGGCCGCACCTACAGCACGGGGGCGTAAGCCATGCTGGCGCCCAAGCGGGTCAAGTACCGCAAGATGATGAAGGGCCGGACTCGGGGGCATGCGACCCGCGGGCAGACGGTGGCGTTCGGCCAGTATGGGCTGATCGCGCTGGAGCCGGGGTGGATCTCCAGCCGGCAAATCGAAGCCTCCCGCGTGGCGCTGACCCGGGAAATGAAACGTGGCGGCAAGGTCTGGATCCGGTTGTTTCCGGACAAGCCGATCACCAAGAAGCCGGCGGAAACGCGCATGGGAAAGGGGAAGGGCAACCCCGAGGGGTGGGTGGCGGTGGTGAAGCCGGGCCGGGTGCTGTTCGAGGTGGAGGGGATCCCGGAGGACCTGGCCCGGATGGCGCTGAAGCTGGCCTCGGCCAAGCTGCCCATCCGCACCAGGTTCGTGAGCCGGGAGGAATAGGCCCATGGCGCTGAAGGACCTGGAAAACAAGCCGCTCCGGCCCGCGCTGGCGCGCGAGTTGAGCGTGGACGAGCTCACGCAGGAGCTGGCGAAGCTGGAGGAAGCGCAGTTCCGGCTGCGATTCCGGTCGGCCACGGAAGCCATCGAGAACCCGATGCAGTTCCGGAATATCCGGCGCAACATCGCGCGGATCAGGACGATGATCAAGGAGAAGGCGACCCGATGACGGAGCCGGCGGCAACCCGGGGACGGCGCAAGGCGCGGACCGGGGTGGTGGTGAGCGACAAGATGCAGAAGACGGTCGTGGTGTTGCTGACCCGCCGGTTCGCGCACGGGTTCTACGGCAAGCAGGTCACGCGCTCCAAGCGGGTGGCCGCACACGACGAACAGGGCGCGCGCGCGGGCGACAAGGTGCGCATCGTGGAGACTCGGCCGGTGTCCAAGCGCAAGCGCTGGCGGGTGGTCGAGATCCTCGAGCGGGCCAAATAGGTGAGGTGGGGCCGTGGTACAGCAGGAATCGATTCTCAAGATCGCCGACAACTCGGGGGCCCGGAAAGCGCTGGTGATCCGGGTGCTGGGCGGCAGCCGCCGGCGCTACGCGGGCCTGGGCGACGTGGTCGTGGTGGCCATCAAGGACGCGCTGCCCACCGGGCAGATCAAGAAGGGCGAGGTGGCCAAGGCGGTGATCGTGCGCACGGCCAAGGAGACGCGGCGGCGGGACGGCAGCTACATCCGCTTCGACGAGAACGCGGCCGTCCTCATCGACGACCAGGGCGAGCCCCGGGCTACGCGCATCTTCGGACCGGTGGGCCGCGAGCTCCGGGACAAGAAGTTCATGAAGATCGTGTCGCTGGCGCCCGAGGTGATTTGAGATGAAGCCGCTGGTCTTCAAGAAGCGCCGCAGCGCGCCCACGCCGTTTCGCCTGCCGCAGCCGGTGCTCCACATCACCAAGGGAGACACGGTGCGGGTGATCAGCGGCGAGTTCAAAGGCAAGGAGGGCAAGGTGCTGCGGGTGCACCCGCGCGAGGGCAAGGTGGTCATCGACGGCCTCAACGTCGTCAAGAAGCACAAGCGCGGCACCCAGACGGACGAGGGTGGGATCATTCAGTTCCCGGCCCCGATCCACGCATCCAACGTGATGCTGCTGGATCCCAAGAGCGGGGAGCCCACCCGGATCCGACGGCGCAAGGACAAAGACGGCACGGTGGAGCGGGTGAGCCGGAAGTCCGGCCAGCCGATCCCGCGGAACAGGTAAGGCATGGCGACCGACGAACAGGCTGAACAGACGACGCCGGCGGCGGTGACGCCCACGGAGCAGGCTGCGCCTGAAGGACCGGCCAAGCCGGCGGCGGCGAAGGCGGAGCGGCCCAAGCCCGAGCCGAAGAAGGGCGAGCACCCCAAGGGTCAACAGAAGAAGGAGAAGGGGCGGGAGAAAGGGGCCAAGCAGACTGAGGCCGAGCCCGAGGAGGCCGGTCCGCCGCCGCCCCCGCCGAGGCTCCGGGAGTACTACCACCGGACGGTGGAGCCCAAGCTGATGCAGCAGTTTGGGTTCACCAACCCCCACCAGGTGCCGCGGTTGGCCAAGATCGTGCTCAACGTGGGCGTGGGGCAGGCGCCCAAGACGCCCAAGTTGCTCGACACCGTGGTGGATGAGCTGGGGTCCATCACCGGCCAGCGGCCGGTGGTGACGCGGGCCAAGAAGTCCATCGCCAACTTCAACCTACGGCAGGGCATGGCGATCGGCGCCGCGGTAACGCTGCGCGGGTCCCGGATGTGGGAGTTCCTGGACCGGTTCATCAACGTAACGGTGCCGCGGTTCCGCGACTTTCGCGGACTGTCCACCAAATCGTTCGACGGGCGGGGCAGCTACACCATCGGGATCAAGGAGCAGATGGTCTTTCCCGAGATCGACTACGACAAGGTCGAGAAGATTCACGGGATGGACATCACGTTCGTGACCACGGCGCGCCGGGACGATGTGGCGATGGCGCTGCTCCGGGAGCTGGGGATGCCGTTCCGGGGCGAGACGCCCGTGGCCGTAGGCTAGGAGCCCTGGCCCGACTTACGATGAGTCTTCCACCGCAGAGAGCGCAGAGAACGACATGAGTGGGTTTACCGAGCTGATGACCGGGGCGGTGTGGGGCTTTTCAAGACCCACCTCTGCGCCCTCGGCGCCCTCTGCGGTGAACCCTAGATGCGGGAGCAATCTACGTGGCTAAGAAGTCGTGGATCGAGAAACAGAAGCGGACGCCCAAGTTCGCGGTGCGGAAGTACCACCGTTGCCAGCGCTGCGGGCGCGCTCGGGCATATCTCCGGAAGTTCGGGCTGTGCCGCCTCTGCTTCCGCGAACTCGCGCTCAAGGGAGAGATCCCCGGGGTGCGCAAGGCCAGTTGGTGAAAGGACGTCGCCGGACATTATGAGCATGACTGACCCGGTCTCCGACATGCTGACCCGGATCCGCAATGCCTGTCTCGCCGGGCATCGGCGGGTCGACATGCCGGTCTCCAAGCTCAAGAGCGAGATCGCGCGGCTGTTGCGCGACCATCACTTCATCCAGGACTACAAGGTCCTGGACGACGGCCAGCACGGCCTGTTGCGGGTGTACCTCCGGTATCACGGCGACGCGCCGGTGATCCGGGAGATGCACCGGGTCTCCAAGCCGGGCCTGCGGCGCTACGTAAAGGTCCGTGAGATCCCCCGCGTGAAGAACGGCCTGGGGATGGCGATTCTGTCCACGCCGCGTGGCCTGATGTCGGACCGCGAAGCGCGCCGCCAGCGATTGGGCGGCGAGCTGGTCGCGGTGGTGTGGTGAGGAGGGGCTGTGTCACGCATCGGTAAGCGTCCGGTTCCCATTCCCGCCGGCGTGGCGGTGAGCGTGGTGGGACGAGACGTCACGGTGAAGGGTCCCAAAGGGGAGCTCAAGCGGCTGGTGCATCCGGAGATGTCGGTCGCCGTGGAAGGCACCCAGGTGACCGTGGGACGGCCGTCGGAGGAGACCCGGCACAAGGCGCTGCATGGGCTCACCCGCACGCTAATCCGCAACATGATTCAGGGCGTGAGCCAGGGCTACAGCAAGACGCTGGAGATCCACGGCGTGGGGTACAAGGCGGAGCCCCAGGCCGGCGGCCTCAAGCTGACGGTCGGGTTCTCGCATCCCGTGGAGTTCAAAGCGCCGGCCGGCATCAAGTTCACGGTGGACAACCCCACGCTGGTCCGGGTTGATGGGGTGGACAAGGAGCTGGTGGGTCAGGTTGCGTCCGAGCTGCGCAAGGTGCGCCCGCCCGAGCCGTATCAGGGCAAGGGCATTCGGTACCAGGGCGAGCACGTGCGGCGGAAGGCCGGGAAGACCGGCGCGACGGCGGCCAAGGCATGAGAGCGATCCATAAACCCAGGACCCACGCGGAGCGGCGCTACCGCCGGCATCTCCGGGTGCGGCAGAAGGTGGCTGGGACGGTGGAGCGGCCCCGGCTGGTGGTGTTCCGCTCGCTCAAGCACATCTATGCCCAGCTGGTGGATGACGATCAGGGCAAGACGCTGGCGGCGGTGAGCGACCGGACCAAGGAGCTGGTGCGCGAGAAGCCCGGCAAGGTGGGCGCCGCGCGGGCCGTGGGGAAACTGTTGGCCCAGCGGGCCAAAGCCCAAGGGGTCACGAAGGTGGTCTTCGATCGGGCCGGATACCTGTATCATGGGCGCGTTCGCGCGGTCGCCGATGGCGCGCGCGAGGGCGGCCTGGAGTTCTGACATGGCGGACGACGCGCAGCAGCAACCACAGGCACCAGCTCATCCGCACCAGCGGCCGCCGCGACCGCGCCGGGAGCGGCGGGACCGCGACCGGGACCGGGAGCGCGATTCCGAATTCGTCGAGAACGTGATCGGGATCAATCGCGTGGCCAAGGTGGTGAAGGGCGGCCGGCGGTTCTCGTTTAGCGCCCTCGCCGCGGTCGGCGACGGCAACGGGAAAGTGGGCGTGGCCACCGGCAAGGCGAACGAGGTGTCCGAAGCGGTTCGCAAGGCGGTGGAAGCGGCCCGTCGGTCCATGGTGACGGTCCCGCGCGAGGGCACCACCATTCCGCACGACGTGGTGGGCTCGCACGGCGCGGGGAAGGTGCTGCTCAAGCCCGCCAGCTCCGGCACCGGCGTGATCGCCGGCGGACCGGTACGGGCGGTGCTGGAATGCGCCGGCGTGAGCGACATCCTGACCAAGTCTCTGGGGTCCGCCAACCCGCACAACATGGTGTGGGCCACGATGGACGCCCTGCAGCGTCTGCGCACGGCCGAGCAGGTTGCGCAGGAGCGCGAGGTGGACGTCGCGGAGCTCGGGTATCGGTCGCGGCAGGAGAGGACGCGTGCCTAAGAAGAAGACGGCGGCAGGGGCGGGAGAAGCGGCACGGGCGGCAGGGAAGAAGCCCGCGCGCCGCAAGACCGGCACCGCCGGCAAGACCGGGCGAGGCGTGGCCCCTTCTGCCGCCGCTGCCGCCACTCCGGCTGCTGCCGCCCTTCGGGTCAAGCAGATCCGCTCCGGGATCGGCCACGCGGCCACGTACCGGCGGACGCTCGAGGCGCTGGGGTTGAAGTACCACCAGCACGAGGTGGTGGTGCGCGATCATCCCGCGGTGCGGGGCATGCTGCGGAAGGTGTGGAACCTCGTCAGCGTGCGCCCGGTGGAGGGCTGATGGCTGAGACGGGAACAGTCGGCTTGCACAACCTCCCGCGCCCCAAGGGCTCGACCACGGTCCCGAAGCGCAAGGGTCGCGGGCCGGGCTCCGGCCTGGGGAAAACGGCGGGACGCGGACACAAGGGCCAGCGGGCTCGGAAGTCGGGCAACGTGCGTCCCGGCTTCGAGGGCGGCCAGATGCCCCTGATCCGGCGCCTGCCCAAACGCGGGTTCACCAATCCGTTCCGGACGCCTTCGCAGGTGGTCAATGTGCGGGAGCTGGTCAAATTGTCCTCGGAAGAGGTGACCCCCTCCACGCTGGTGGCCGCCGGGCTGGTGAGCCGGGCGGACGATCCGGTCAAGATCCTGGGCCTCGGGGACGTGACGCGCGCCTACGTGGTCAGGGGCTGCGCCGCGTCGGCGGGGGCGCGGCAGAAGATCGAGCAGGCGGGCGGCCGCTTCGAGGGGTGAGCCGGAGATGACCGGACCACGCATACCCAATCTGTTCGCGGTACCCGAACTCAAAGAGAAGATCCTGTTCACGCTGCTCGTCCTGGTGGTGTACCGGGCGGGCGCGCACATCGCCACCCCGGGCGTCAACGTCCAGGTATTGAGCGACTTCGTGCGCAACCAGGGGGCGCAAACCCTCTTCGGCGTGTACGACATGTTCGTGGGCGGCGGCCTGTCACGCGCCACGATACTGGCGCTGGGGATCATGCCGTATATCTCCGCGTCCATCATTTTCCAGCTCGCGGGCGCCGTCTTCCCCTACGTGGACAAGCTCCAGAAGGACGAAGAGGGCCGCAAGCGGATCACCCAGTGGACCCGCTACCTGACCGTGGTGCTGGCGGCGTTCCAGGCCTACGGGTTCGCCATCTTCACGGAGTCGCTCCAGGGGGCGGTGGCGGATCCCGGGATGGGCTTCCGGATGTTGACCGTGTTGATGCTCACCACCGGCGCGGTGTTCGTGATGTGGCTGGGCGAGCAGATCACGGAGCGGGGGATCGGCAACGGCATGAGCCTGCTGATCTTCTTTTCCATCGTGGAAAGCCTGTGGCCCGGCACGGTGCAGACCATCCAGTTCATGCAGACCGGGGTCCTGACCGTCCTCGGCCTGGTGGTGCTGATCGCCGTCATGGTGGGGGTGGTGGCAGGCGTCATCGCGATCACGGTGGCCGCGCGGCGCATCCCCATCCAGATTCCCCGCAAGGTCATGGGCCGCGGCCGGATCCGCGAGGGGCAGAAGACCTTCATTCCCATCCGGATCAACTCGGCGGGCGTGATGCCGATCATCTTCGCCCAGTCCATCATCATCGTGCCCGGCACCCTGGCCACGTTCAGCAACCTGCCGTGGCTCCGGGGCCTGGCGGATACGTTCGCGCCCCAGACCGTGCCGTACTACGTGAGCTACTCCCTGTTGATCGTGTTCTTCACGTACTTCTATACGTCCATCATTTTCAACCCGGTGGACCTGGCGGAAAACCTGAAGAAGCAGGGAGGCTTCATCCCGGGCGTGAAGCCGGGAGCGCCCACGGCGGACTACATTGACGAGGTCTTGAGCCGGGTCACGCTGCCCGGGTCGCTGTTTCTGTGCACCATCGCGTTGCTGCCGTTCTTCTTCTTTGCCTACTTCAATGTGCCGTTCGGGTTCGGCGGCACGGCGCTCCTGATCGTGGTCGGCGTGGCGCTGGACACGATCATCCAGGTCCAACAGCACCTGCACCTCCGGCACTACGACGATTTCATGAAGCAGGGGCGGGTGCGGTTCCGCGGCCGGCGCCGCTACATGTGAGGCATCGCGCGACCGTGGGAGCCGGACGATGAGGGGGCCGGTGGGTCCTTCCGGGCGCCCCGGTGCGGGTGGACTCGACGGACTCGCCGCCCGCTCCCAACCCCGCACCCTCGTCGCCGGGACCACGCCGCACCGGAAGCGCCCTCCAGGACCCACCGGCCCCCTGGCCATCCACGCCCCTCCCGCCTCGCCCACGGAAGCCACCACATGAACATCATCCTGCTGGGACCACCGGGCTGTGGTAAAGGCACGCAGGGCGAGATGCTCGCCAAGCGGACGGGCTTGATGCGGGTCTCCACCGGGGACCTGCTCCGCGAGGCGGCGGGGAAGGGCACCGCGTTGGGACAGCGGGCCAAGTCGTATATGGACCAGGGGCAGCTGGTGCCGGATGACGTGATCGTGGGGCTGCTGGAGGAGGTGTTGGCCAAACCGGAAACCACCGGTGGCGTCCTCATGGACGGCTTCCCCCGTACGGTGGCGCAGGCGCAGGCGGTTGACCGCCTCCTCGAGGCGCGGGGTCGCACGCTGGACTGGGTACTCTTCTTCGACGTGCCTGACGAGGAGCTGCTCAAGCGCATCATGGGCAGGGCGGCGGCGGAAGGACGGAGCGACGACAACCCGGAAGCCTTCCGGCAGCGCCTGGTGGCCTACCGGGAACAAACCCAGCCGCTGGTAGCTTTTTACCGTGCGCGGGGTAATCTGGTGGATATTGAAGCCGTGGGCTCCATTCCGGAGATTGCGGCGCGGGTCCAGGCCAAGGTGGGGATGTGATCACGATCAAGTCGGAGCGTGAAGTCGAAACCATGGCCCTGGCCGGCCGCATCGTGGCCGACACGCTGGCCACGGTGGCGTCCGCGGTCCGGCCCGGCGTGAGCACCGAAGACCTCGATGGCCTGGCGGAGGAGTTCATCCGCAGCCATCCCGGGGCCCGGCCGTCGTTCAAGGGCCTGTACGATTTTCCCAAATCGCTCTGCACCTCCATCAACGACGAGATCGTGCACGGTATCCCGTCGCGCCGCCGGGTGCTGGAGTCGGGCGATATCGTGAGCGTGGACTGCGGTGTCTGCGTGGATGGACTGCACGCGGATTCGGCGGTCACCGTTCCCGTGGGCGAGGTGAGCGACGAGGTGCAGCGTCTGCTGCGGGTGACCCGGGAGGCGCTGGACGCTGGCATCGCCGCCGCGGTGCTGGGGAACCACGTGGGGGACATCGGCCACGCGGTGCAGGCGGTGGCGGAAGGGGCCGGCTTCAGCGTGGTGCGGGAATTGGTGGGGCACGGGATCGGCAGCTCCTTCCACGAGGAGCCCCAGGTGCCCAACTACGGCAAGCCCAAGCGGGGGCCACGGTTGATGAAGGGGATGACTATCGCCATCGAGCCCATGATCAACATGGGCCGGCCGGACATCCGCACGCTGGACGACAAGTGGACCGTGGTGACGGCGGATGGGTCCCTGTCGGCCCACTTCGAGCACACGGTGCTGATCGAGCCCGGCGGGCCACGGCTCCTCACCATGGCTCCGGTGACGACTCCAGTGTAGTACGCCCTACGGCGCCCGCGTTCCGCGTAGCCGGAGTCTCACCACGGAGTCCGCGCCGGCGGCACCCCGGTAGCGCGCCGTGGACCAACCCTCCAGCTGGCCATTCACCAGCCGGGCGACGTTCTCGGTCGTCACCTGGAGGCCCGGACGGAGCGCACTCTCGAACGGTCCGGCGTGCGTGACGACGCTGTCCCCTCCCAGGATGACGTGGATGGGCACGGGGTCACGGCCCGGGAGCACGAAATTCCAGCCGTCCGTCGTCGCCGTGGCGTTCAGCGCGTAGGTAATGACGACGCTGTCGCTCCCCTCCGCCATGGTCTGGACCGTCCAAGCGCCGGCGACATCGGCCAGATTCAGCGTGGCGGCGGCCTGCTCGCCCGCCCGCTCCCCGCCTCTAGCGCAAGCGGTGAACGAAAGGGCAAGGCAGAGCATCAACGTGGGCCGCATGGGAGCCTCCGTGGAAGGTTCGCGATGACGTTGGGACGAATGGAACGTAGCCGCGCTGAGTGGAGGGGACAAGCAGGTGCCTGGCGGGTCCGGGCGGGGACGTGCTATTGTCTGTGGACCGATTTCCAGGCAGCCAGATGCCAAGACTCCCCTCCGTCTTGCGCTTCGCGGTGGCGCTGACGGCCGGATGGCGGCCGGCCCCGGGGCTGGGGCAAATACCGCTTGCGCCGGCCACGGCGTCTGGGCGTACCGTGACGCCCGTCTTCGAGGGCTGGTACCGGAACGCCGATGGTACGTACAGCCTCTCGTTCGGCTATTTCAATCGCAACACGCAGGAAGTGGTCGAGATCCCCATCGGGCCGGACAACTTCATCGGGCCGGGGGACGCGAACCAGGGGCAGCCCACGACCTTTGCGCCGCGCCGCCATTGGGGCGTGTTCGCGGTGAAGGTGCCGGCCGATTTCGGGGCCGGGAAGGTGGTGTGGACGCTCCGGCTCCGCGGCGGGACCTTCGCCATTCCCGGGAGCCTCCAACCCGACTGGGAGATTGACGCCCTGGAAGGGGAAGCCGGAGGCAACACGCCGCCGGCGCTCAAGCTCGAGGACGACGGTCCGGAGGGGCGCGGACCGCTGGGTGTTACCGCGGGGCCGGTTGCCGCGACGCTGAACGCACCCCTCTCTCTGAGCGTCTGGGCCGCCGACGACGGACGTGCATGGAGCAGCATCGGCAGCGGCGGCAAGCCGGGTGTGCCGGTGACGCTGACCTACTTCAAACACCAGGGACCGGGGAGCGTGGGGTTCAGCCCGGCCAGCGATTCGGTGGATTACCATGGGGGCAAGGTCACGGTGAGGGTGACGTTCGGCGAGCCCGGGCTCTACGTCCTGCGGGTACGCGCCAACGACGCCTCCGGTGTGGCCGACGCGGGACACGCCCAGTGCTGTTGGACTAACGGATTCGTAAAGGTCATCGTCAGGCCAGGAGCGGATCATGACCGGATCTAGGACGCTAGGGGTTGCCGCCGCCACTCTGCTGCTGGTCCCGGCCACCGCGCTCGCCGCGCCTCAGACCGGGGATCCCATCACCTACGCCAGGCACGTAGCACCCATTCTCCAGGAGAAGTGCCAGGTGTGCCATCAGCCCAACTCGGTGGGGCGGATGGCGCTCATGACGTACGAGGATGCCAAGACCTGGGCGCCGGTCATCAAGCAGAAGGTCGTCGCCCGCCTCATGCCGCCGTGGCACATTGACCGCACCGTGGGGATCCGGGAGTTCAAGAACGATCGCGGGCTCACGGACGACCAGATCGCCACCATCGTGCGCTGGGTGGACGCGGGGGCCCCCCTGGGCAATACGAAGGACCTGCCGCCGTCGGCCACATTCCCCGATCCCGCCCGTTGGCAGCTGGGACCGGCGTTCGGCGAACCGGACCAGATCGCCACCATCGTGCGCTGGGTGGACGCGGGGGCCCCCCTGGGCAATACGAAGGACCTGCCGCCGTCGGCCACATTCCCCGATCCCGCCCGTTGGCAGCTGGGACCGGAGTTCGGCGAACCGGACCTGATCGTCAGGTCCCAACCGTACACGCTCAAAGCCGTGACCCAGGACAAATGGTTCCGGCCCGAGGTGGAGACCGGCCTCACCGAGCCCCGCTGGGTCCGCGCCATCGAGATCAAACCGTCGTATCCCGACGGGCGGCGGATCGTCCACCACGCGCTCACGTTCCTGGTGCAGCACGAGGACGGCGTCACCGGG
>Ga0209342_10001897_pt1 | contig 22966 bp, 21 predicted proteins | sample RifCSP16_2_FD_184023 | JGI IMG/M metagenome (GOLD analysis project Ga0209342, IMG submission 184023) | Soil microbial communities from Rifle, Colorado - Rifle CSP2_sed 16_2 (SPAdes) (version 2) | ecosystem: Environmental > Terrestrial > Deep subsurface > Rock core/Sediment | place: Rifle... | reverse complement strand
GTGGCACTCATGGTCTAATCGCCGAGCCTCCGATTTCCCCTGCTTTCCCGTTCCGGATTGCCCATGACAGAATCTGCAGCAACGGATTGGAAGGCTGACGTACGCGAGGCAGCCCGGCTCTTGATTCGCCGAAGCTGGCTGCTGGGCCTCGCGCCGCTGATTGCGGCCGGGCTGACGGCGCTGGTGCTGGCGTTGCAGCCGGCACGCTACTCGACGCATGCGCTGGTGGCTGGCGGCGCGCAAGTGCCGCGCGAAGCCGTAGCCGCCCTCGCGGCGAGCACCGAGATGGAGCGCCGGCTGGTGGGCGGGCTTGGGGATATCACAACGGTGGATATCCCCGCGGTGCTGGGCGCGGGCACGCTCGAGGCGCTGGACGGCGGGCTGACTCGAATGGAAATGATCACGGCGAGCGCGCCCCAGACGGTGAGCCTGACCCGCGCCTGGGCCACGGAACTCGTGGCGCTCATCGCCGAAACCTATCCCGACCGGACGGGCGGCGGCGGGGAAAACACTCCGCGCGTGGTCAGCCTGCCGGAAGGGGCGAGCCGCGTGGGTACGCGTTGCGTACCGAAAGTTGTCACCGCCGCCGTGCTGGGTCTCTTGGCCGGCGCGATCGTCGTCCTGAGTTATCGAGTGGCCGAACCTCTGCCGCAAGGAGATCAACCGTGAAACGCACCGAGAACAGCGCCGCTCTCCCCCCTGCGGCCCGGCAACTGATTGCCAAGCTCAACGCGCGCACCGCGCGAGTGGGCGTGGTGGGGCTCGGATACGTCGGCTTGCCGCTAGTGGAGGCCTTCGGCCATGCCGGCTATACGGTCGTAGGCATCGACGTGGACGAACGCAAGGTCCAGGCGCTGAAGAAGGGCCAGTCCTATATCGAAGACGTGCCCGCGGCACGCATCAAGGAACTCATCGACCAGGGACGCCTGGAAGCGACCACCGACTTTGCTGCGGTCAGCACGCTGGATGCGCTATCGATCTGCGTACCCACGCCGCTGCGCAAGACGGGCGACCCGGACCTTTCGTTCATCGTCAACGTGACCGAGGCCATCGCCCGCTTTCTGCATCCGGGCATGGCCATCGTTCTCGAATCGACTTCCTATCCCGGCACGACGCGCGAGATCCTTCTGCCCAAGTTCGAGAGCCGGGGGCTCAAGGTGGGCAAGGACTTCTTCCTGGCCTTCTCGCCGGAGCGGGTCGACCCTGGGCGGAAGGATTGGACGACCATCAACACTCCCAAGGTGATCGGCGGCATGACCCCCGCCTGCTTGGAGGTGGCCAAAGCCTACTACGGGCAGGCCATCCAGACGCTGGTGCCGGTCTCTTCGGCTGAGGCGGCCGAGATGGCCAAGCTCCTGGAGAACACCTTCCGCGCGGTCAACATCGGCTTGGTGAACGAGGTGGCGTTGATGTGCGACCGGCTGGGCCTCGACGTGTGGGAAATCATCGATGCCGCCGCCTCCAAGCCGTTCGGCTTCATGAAGTTCTCTCCCGGCCCGGGCCTGGGCGGCCACTGCATTCCAATCGACCCCTTGTACCTCTCGTGGAAACTCAAGACGGTCAACTACACCGCGCGCTTCATTGAACTGGCCAGCGAAATCAACACCAACATGCCGCGCGTTGCAGTGCAGAAGGTGCAGGATGCGCTCAATAGCGTGGGCAAGCCGGTCAAGGGTAGCCGCATCCTCGTGCTGGGCGTGGCCTACAAGCCGGATGTCTCCGACCTGCGCGAGTCGCCGGCCCTGGATGTGATCGGTCTCTTGGGCAAGAAGGGTGCGCGAGTGGCCTACCACGACCCCTATGTGCCCGAGGTCAAGCACGACTCGTGGAACTTGCGGTGTGTGCCGAATCTGCAGACCGCGCTCAAATCGGCGGACTGTGTGGTCATCACCACCCACCACAGTGCCTACGATTGGGATATGGTGCTGCGCAGCTCGAAACTCATCGTCGACACGCGCAACGCGCTCGGCGCCAAAGGCAAGGCCAGCGCCAAGGTGACCCGCCTGTAATGTCGCGCTATTTGCTGACCGGCGCCGCCGGTTTCATCGGTGCACGCGTGACCGAGCTCCTGCTCGAGCAGGGCCACCAGGTGGTGGGCCTCGACAACCTCAACCCGGCCTACGACGTGCGCATGAAAGAATACCGGCTGGGGCGCCTGCAGGCATTGCCCGGCTTTGAGTTCCATAAGGTGGATATTTGCGACGGGCGCGCATTGCGTGCGCTGCCGCACAGCGCACCGTTTGAGGCGGTGATCCACCTGGCGGCGCGGGCGGGCGTGCGCGCCTCGCTCGAAGACCCGTGGTCGTACGTGGAGACGAACGCGGGGGGCACGCTCAATCTGCTCGAGCTGTGCCGCCACACGCACATCCCGAAGTTCCTGCTGGCTTCGACCTCCAGCATCTACGGCGCCGAGGCACCGCTGCCCACACCTGAAGAGGCCGACAGCAGCCGCCCATTGCAGCCGTATGCCGCCTCGAAGAAGGCGGCCGAAGTGCTAAGCTACTCGTATCACGCCATGTACGGCCTGGATGTGACCGTCTTCCGCTACTTCACGGTGTACGGCCCGGCCGGCCGGCCCGACATGTCGATGTTCCGCTTCACGCAATGGATCGCCGAAGAGCGGCCGCTGGTGCTCAACGGCGACGGCAGTCAATCGCGAGGTTTCACATTTGTTGATGACATCGCCCGCGGCACGATGCTCGGGCTGCGCCCCCTCGGCTACGAAGTGATGAACCTGGGCGGGCACGAAGCGGTGCGCATGACCGAGGTGATACGCATACTGGAGGGCTTGTTGGGCGCGAAGGCTCGCGTCGTTCGGCAGCCGGCGCACCCCGCCGACATGCCGGCTTCATGGGCCAACGTTGAGAAAGCCCGGCGCCTGTTGGGCTGGGAACCGCGCGTTTCGTTTTCCGAAGGAGCGCGCGAGCTGGTGGAATGGTACCGGCGTGAGCGTGATTGGGCGCGTACCGTGGCCACCGGCTGATTGCCGCCCCGGACCTTTGGAAGCATGATGAAGATCGCCGTCACGACTTCGACGTTTGCCAAGGAGAGTGCAGAGCCGCTGGAGTTGCTGCGCGCTGCCGGCTTTGAGGTTGTGTTGAACCCTCACGGGCGCAAGCTCACCCGCGACGAGACCGTGGTTCTCTTGGGCGAGGTGGATGGGGTGGTGGCCGGCACTGAAGCTCTCGACCGCTCGGTGCTCGAGCAGCTGCCGCGGCTCAAGCTGATCGCGCGAGTGGGCACCGGCATGGAAAACGTCGACCTGGCCTGCGCCGCGGAGCGCGGCATTCGTGTGGGCAATACCCCCGACGGCCCCACCTGGGCGGTGGCGGAACTGGCCCTGGCCGGGTTGCTGGCGCTCTTGCGCCGCGTGCCGCACGCCGATGCTGCGATCCGCCGTGGCGAGTGGGCCAAGCCGATGGGCCGCCTGCTGCATGGACGCACGGTCGGGGTGATCGGGCTCGGGCGCATCGGCAAGGCCTGGGTGCGGCTGCTGCGGCCCTTCGAAGTTGATTTGCTGGCCGTCGATCCTCAAAGGGATGCCGCCTTCGCGCGCGAGGTACACCTGGAGTACGGAACGCTGGCCGAAGTGCTGCCGCGCTGTGATATCGTCTCGTTGCATTTGAGCGGTGCGCCCAAGGCGCCTATGATCGGGCGGCCAGAGATCGCGCTGATGAAACGCGGCGCGCTGATTATGAACCTTGCTCGAGGCGGGTGGGTGGATGAGGCAGCGCTCGCCGAGGCGTTGACGAGCGGGAGGTTGGGCGGCGCGTACCTCGACGTCTTCGAGCAGGAACCCTATGCCGGCCCGCTGCGGGATGTGCCCAACATGCTGCTCACACCGCACATCGGCTCGTATGCGGTCGAGTGCCGCATCCAGATGGAACTCGATGCGGCCCGCCAAGTGATCGATTTCTTCTCGCACGGGGGGCGGCCCTCGGGGGAGCAACCCACATGACGCGCACGATCGTGACCGGCGGAGCAGGTTTCCTGGGCAGCCACCTGGCCGATGAATTGACCGCGCGTGGGCACGAGGTGCTCATCTTCGACCAGCGTGCCTCGCCATTCCTCCAGTCGGCGCAAGAGCAGGTGGTCGGCGATCTCTTGGATTTCGACCTGCTGCGACGCACGCTGCAGGGCGCCGACTACGTCTACCACCTCGGTGCGCTGGCCGACCTCAACGCCGCGCGCAGCCGGCCGCGGGAGACGGCCAGCATCAACGTGCTGGGAAGCGTCAACCTGCTGGAGGCCGCGCGCCTGGCCGAGGTGAAACGTTTCGTCTTTGCCAGCACGGTCTACGTCTACAGTGACGAGGGGAGTTTCTACCGGGCCAGCAAGCAGGCGGGCGAGGCCTATATCGAGGAGTATCAACGTCAGTACGGGCTCGAGTACACGGTTCTGCGTTACGGGTCGCTCTACGGCCCGCGCGCCGACGAGAGCAACGGAGTCTACCGCTTGCTGCGCGCGGCGGCGCTGGAGGGGCGCATCCGCTACGATGGGCGGCCGGACGATGCGCGCGAATACATCCACGTGGCCGACGCGGCCCGCCTGAGCGTCGATATCCTTGTGCCCGAGTATGCCAACCAGCATCTGGTCATCACCGGGCACTACCCCATGCGCGCGCGCGACCTGTTCACCATGTTCTCGGAAATCCTCGGGCACGAAATCCAAGTGGACTACGTGGAACCCGAGACGGTTGACGGCCACTACCGGGTGACGCCTTACAAATTCCACCCGCGCGTGGCGCGCAAACTGACCTCCACCTTGTACGTCGACATGGGCCAGGGAGCGATCGAGGTGCTCGAACAGATCGAGCGCGAGCGCGGCCGGCCCCCGGGCTGACGATTCTTTTTCCCAGCGGCGGGCGGCGCGCCCGCCGGGAGCCATTGCATGAACGTTGCCATCATTACTGCACGAGCGGGCAGCAAATCGATCCGCAACAAGAACATCCTGCCGCTGCGCGGGAAGCCGCTCATCGCCTATCCGATCGAGGCCGCGCGCCAGGCGTCGCGCGTGGCGCGCATCTATATCTCGACCGACTCGCCGGAGATCATGGCCGTCGGACGCGAGCTGGGGTGTGAGATCATTGTCCGCCCCGAAGAGTTGTGCGGCGATCATGTCAACCATGGTGAGGTGATCAAGCACGCCACCGAGTACGCCGACGCACGCGAGAAGGGACTGGAAAACATCGTTCTGTTGCTCGGCAACACGGTGATGGTCGATGGCGAGCTGATCGACAAGGCGCTTGCGATGCTGGCGGAGCAGGCAGACCTGGATTCGGTGATGAGCGTGTGGGAGGCGGCCGACGATCATCCGCTGCGCGCCCTCGAGATCGTCGAGGGGCAGCTCCTGCCGTACGGCGACCATGGGCGGCAGGCCTCCACGGAACGCCAGTCGTACCCCAAGGCGTACTACTACGACCAGGGGGTGTGGGCCTTCCGCAAGGAGTGCGTTCAGGAGCGCGAAGGGCCCAGCCCGTGGTGGTGGATGGGCAAGCGTTCGGCGCCGATCATCCGCACCTGGGTGGCCGGGCGCGATATTCACACGCCGCTCGATGTGCGCATTGCGGAATGGTGGCTCGACAACTACCCCGGCGTGGCGGAGCTCTAGCGCCGTGAGCAACGCAGCCCCGCCGAGCGCGAACGGGCGCGAACCGTACCGCGCCGTGGTCTTCGATTTCGATGGAGTACTCGTCGAATCAGGCGAGATTAAGACCGGGGCCTTTCTCGAACTGTTCGCGGGCTACCCGCAGCAACGCGAGGCGATCCGGGCCTATCATCTGCAGAACGTCGGCGTCTCGCGCTATGTCAAGTTCGAGCATATCGTCCGCAACCTGCTCGGACTGCCCTTCGATGAGGGCACACAAGAAGAGCTGGGCGCCGCCTTCTCGGACTTGGTGCGGCACAAGGTAGTTGCCTGCGCATTTGTGCCGGGCGCGCGCGAGATGCTCGAGCATCTCCGCGGGCGGTGCCGCCTGTTCGTGGCCTCGGGCACACCGCACGCCGAACTGGAGTGGATCGTCGGGGCGCGCGGCCTCGCGCCGTACTTCGAAGGCGTGTGGGGCACCCCCCACAGCAAGGCCGAGACCGCACAGGCGATTGCCGCTGAGCAAGGGCTGCACGGCGGCGAGATGCTCATGGTCGGCGATGGGCTGGCCGACTATCAGGCGGCACAGGCCGCCGGCATCGACTTTTTGGCCCGCATCACCGACGAGAACCGCGAGCTGTGGCGCACTCTGCCGGTGACCGGGGTGCGCGATTTACACGAGATGCGCACCTGGTGGGAGCAGCAGAGGCTGGTGAAGAACACGGAGTCCGACCATGACCAACGCGGATAGCGAATTTGTGGGCCCGGTCAGCGAGATCGCGCCCTCGCGCGGGTGGGTGGCGCTCAAACTACGCGAACTGTGGGCCTACCGCGAACTGCTGTACTTCCTGGTATGGCGCGATATCAAAGTGCGTTACAAGCAGACGGCGCTGGGCGCGGCCTGGGCCATCATCCAGCCTTTCTTCACCATGGTTGTCTTCAGCGTGTTTTTCGGCTCGCTGGCCAAGATGCCGTCCGATGGCATCCCGTATCCCATCTTCGCTTTCGCCGCCCTGGTGCCGTGGACCTTCTTCGCCAACGGGCTGACTCAGGCCTCCAACAGCCTGGTGGGCAACTCCGCGCTGATCAAGAAGGTCTACTTCCCGCGCCTGGCCATCCCGATTGCCGGGGTGCTCTCCAACCTGGTGGATTTCGCTCTGGCGTTTGTGGTACTGCTGCTGATGATGGTCTACTTCAAGTTATGGCCAACGGTCGCTATCCTGTGGCTGCCGCTGCTCTTGCTCCTGGCCTTCGTCACCGCGCTGGGGGTGGGGCTGTGGTTCTCTGCCTTGAACGTCGAATTCCGTGACGTGCGCTACGTGGTTCCCTTCCTGACCCAATTCTGGATGTTTGCCACACCGGTGGCCTATCCGAGCAGCCTGCTGCATGAACCGTGGCGCACGCTGTACGGGCTCAACCCGATGGCGGGTGTAGTGGAGGGTTTTCGCTGGGCGCTTTTGGGCAATGCCAATGCTCCCGGGCCGCTCATCTGGGCTTCAGCTGCGGCGGCGTTGGTTATCCTCGTGAGCGGCGCGTTCTACTTCCGGCGCATGGAACGCACTTTCGCAGACGTGGTCTAGGCGGGAGCACGAGAAGCCTCGCATGGGCGACCTGGTCATTCGCGCAGAAGGTCTGAGCAAGCGCTACCGCATTGGAGCGCACCCGCGCGCCTACCGCACGCTGCGCGAAAGCGTGGTGGAGGCAGCCGGCGCGCCGCTGCGTTGGGCGGGCGCCGCGATGCGCAGGCAATTGCGCGGCGCGGCCGGCGAGAACGAAATCTGGGCGCTGCGCGATGTCTGGTTCGAGGTCCACCAGGGCGAGGTGCTCGGGTTGATCGGCCGCAACGGGGCCGGCAAGAGTACCCTGCTCAAGATACTTTCCAAGATTACCGAACCGAGTGCCGGGCGAGTGCGCGTGGCCGGCCGCGTGGGCTCGCTGCTCGAGGTGGGTACCGGCTTCCACCCCGAGCTGACCGGGCGCGAGAACATCTTCCTCAACGGCGCCATTCTGGGTATGCGCCGCGAGGAAATCCTCAAACGCTTCGACGCCATCGTTGATTTCTCGGAAGTGGAGCGCTTCATCGACACGCCGGTCAAGCACTACTCGAGCGGCATGTACCTGCGCCTGGCGTTTGCCGTGGCGGCGCATCTCGACCCCGAGATCCTGCTGGTGGATGAGGTCCTGGCCGTTGGCGACATCCGCTTTCAACAGAAGTGTCTGGGCAAAATGGAAACCGTCGGGCGCGAGGGGCGTACGGTGTTGTTTGTCTCGCACAACATGCCGGCCGTCTTGCGCCTGTGCGAGCGTGCGATCCTGCTCGATGAAGGGCAAATCGTGGCGGACGGGCAGGCGCAGCCGATTGTCGCGCGCTACCTCAACCTCGATCAGACGGTGCAAGAGACCACCGCCGAGGTCGAGTGGCCGCATCCCGCCGACGCCCCGGGCGAAGAGGGGGTGCGCCTAAAGTCGTTGCGCCTGCGCTCGGCAAGCGGCGCCCCGCAGGGCGAGTTCGACGTGCGTGAGCCGATCGAGGTCGAAATCCAGTTCTGGGTTTTGGACGAGGCGCCCAACGTCGTGCCGATGTTCCGCGTCTACAACGAGCACGGGGTGTGCGTCTTTGCGGCCGCGCCCACCCACGACGGGCTGTTTGCCGGGCGTTCGCGCGCCGCGGGCACCTACACCGCGCGCTGCCGCATCCCGGGTGATTTCATGGCGGAGGGCACCTATGCCCTCGAGGTCGCCGTGCGCACACTCTTCCCGCGCCGCTTTTTTGTCCCGCGAGTCAAGCTGCTCAACTTTCGCGTCCACGACCGCGGCATGGGCGATTCGGTCAAGGGTGAGTACCGCGGCGTGTGGCCCGGCACCGTCGCCCCCGTCTTTGATTGGCGGTCCGAGTTCTCCCCGCGCGTCGAGTCGGCGGGATGAGCCATGCGCATCCTTCAGGTCCATCCGCTGCTGCGCGGGGATCGTCTCAGCCCGGTCGCCGGCGGTAAATCGCGCGTCTCCCTGCAACTCACCTCCTATCTGGCGGCCGAAGGCCACACGCTCTCGCTCTTTCCATATCCGGAGAGGCTGTTCGATGTGCCCCGCGCCCTGCGCCTGCCGAACGGACAGACGGCGGCGCTGTGCCCCACCGCGATCCTGCCTACACGCCGCAGCCTGCCGGCGGATCTCGCCGCGCTGATGCGTGCGCGCCTTGGCGCCCGCCGGCTGAGTGGCGAGAACGGATCCTTCGACCTGCTTGCGTTGGATGCGCTGCGCCGCGCCCTCGCCGAACAGCAGCCTGAGATTGTCCACTGCCATCACACCTTCTCGGATTTCCCTTTCTTGTATCGAGGCCTCTCGGCCAGGGCGCCCCTCATCCTCACGCACCACGCCTATCAGCCCGCCGCGCGGATTGATCTGTACGACTGGGTGATCTTTGTCTCGTGGCGCTGGCAGCACGAGGTCGTCGAGCGGACGGGGTTTCCGATCGACCGCACGCGGGTCATTCACAACCCCGTGGCCGATGTATTCACTCAGGGCGAGGTGGTCCCCGCGCAGGTACGCCGGGGGCTGGCCTTCCTCGGCAATCTCATCCCACGCAAGGGACTTGCGCTGCTCCTGCAGGCCTATGTTGAAGATCCAGAACTGCGCGGGCATCCTCTGACAGTCTGCGGCACGGGCGAGGCCCAAGCGGAGTATCGCGAGCTGGCCGAGCGTCACAACCTTCCAGTTGAGTTTCGCGGGCGGCTCGCGCCCGAGGAAGTGCGCCAGGTCTTGGCGGGCTCGTGTGCCTTGGTCGTCCCCAGTCGATCGGAAGGATTCAGCGTGGCGATGCTGGAGGCGCTGTGCATGGGAACGCCGGTGGTTGGATGGGGGCCGCAAGTTGAGGAACTCGAGGCGGCACTCGCGCAACCCGTTGGGGTGGCCCTGGCCTCGGACACCTCGGCCGGCAGCCTGGCGGGGAGGATCCTGGGCCTCATCGAAAAGGTGAGCCGCAAGAAGTTGCCGCTCGAGGAGATCGCCCAGCGGGCGCGCGCGGCTTTCTCCATCGAGCAGGCAGGCATGGCCACCCTGCGCCTGTATCGCGAGGCTCAGGCCGGCCCTCCATGAGAATCCTGCGCGTGCATCCGTTCCTCAAGGCCGAGGCCACCTACCCGTTTGCCGGCGGGATGGCCCGCACCTCGCTGCGCCTGACCAAGGAACTCGCGCGCGCGGGGCATGAGCTGCTCGTCTTCCCGTATCCCGAGGCGATTGGGACCTCGACCCGCTGGGACCTGCAAGACCAGATCAGCGTGGCCGTGCAGCCGACGATGGCGTGGCCGGGTTGGCGCGGCTTGCCGCACGCGCTGCGCCGCGCGCGCAGGCTCGACCCGCCGCCCAGCGGATGGCGCGAGGCGCTGAGCGAGGCCATGGCCGTCCACGCGCTCGACCAGGCCGTGCTTCAATTCCGGCCGGCGATCATCCACAACCACCTGCCGCGACGCCCGTTCCCGCGCCTGATGGGATCCCTGCCGCGGCATGTGCCGCTGGTTCTCACCCACCACCACGGCGAGGCAGGCGAGGCGCTGGAGGTCTACGACCGCATCGTCTTCGTCTCGCAATCGCAATGCGATGAAATCCGCACCCAGGCCGAGCTGCCGGCGGACCGCTTGCGCGTCGTCCACAACCCGGTGGCCGAAACATTCGCCCAGGGACCCGCGCCGAGCGCTGCCGAGCGCCAGGGCTTGCTCTTTTCGGGCGCGCTGCGCGACCGAAAGGGGCTCGACCTGCTGCTCGAGGCTTACGCCCTCGAACCGCGCCTCAACAATCATCCGCTGCATCTCTACGGGGAAGGCGCACATCGCGAAGCCTACGAGCGCCAGGCTCGCGAGCAAGGTCTCAACCTCGAATTCCACGGTAAAGTACCGGTGGAGGACCTGGCGCACGCGCTGCGTGCGGCGCGGCTGCTGGTCAACCCCAGCCGCCTCGAGGGCTGGAGCGCCTCGATCAATGAGGCGCTGTGCTGCGGGCTGCCGGTCGTCGGCTGGGCGCCTCAGGTGCAGGAACTCGAGCAGCTGCTCGGCCTGCGCGTCGGGCTGCCCTTCGACGCGCGCACGCAGTCCGCGCGCGAATTGGCTGCGAGCCTCTTGGCGGCGCTCGAGGATGCACCACTCGCGGCCCTCACCGGCCAAACGCTTGCCCGCGCAGCGCGTGAGGGCTTTTCGGCAGAGCGCTTTGTGCGCGGCTACCTGGCGGTGTATCGGGAATTGTTGTAATTACGGCGGGCTGTTCGAGCCATGCCGGTCGAGACCGGCCGGATGGGTTGATGCGTTTAGCGCAGGCGTGGTAACCTCCCCACGCGCCATCTCGAGGGCGGCGGAGCGCGGGTTGAGGCTGCGGCAATCGTCTCCCCCTCTCGTGCACATCCGGCACATCAAGGAACGGACCCACGGATCATGGGCGATCTCGTCATTCGCGCGCAAAACATCGGCAAACAGTACCGCATCGGCGCCCGCCAGCAGGGCTACCGTACGCTGCGCGATACCCTCGTCGATTCGATCGTGGCTCCGGCGCGCTGGGTCGGCCGCACGCTACGCCGTGGTTCGGCGCGCGCCGAGCAGGGCGAGTTGATCTGGGCGCTGCGCGAGGTCTCCTTCGACGTGCACCAGGGGGAGGTGCTGGGCGTCATCGGACGTAACGGCGCCGGCAAGAGCACGCTGCTCAAGATCTTCGCGCGTATTACCGAACCCACCACCGGCCGGGTCACGATTGCCGGCCGGGTGGGGTCGCTGCTCGAAGTGGGCACCGGCTTTCATCCGGAATTGACCGGGCGCGAGAACATCTATCTCAACGGGGCCATCCTGGGCATGCGCCGTGAGGAGATCGCGCGTCGCTATGATGAGATCGTCGCCTTCTCGGAGGTCGAACGCTTCATCGATACGCCGGTGAAGCACTACTCGAGCGGCATGTACTTGCGCCTGGCCTTTGCCGTCGCCGCTCACCTCGACCCCGAGATCCTGCTGGTCGATGAAGTTCTGGCGGTGGGCGACGACCGCTTCCAGAAGAAGTGTCTGGGCAAGATGGAAAGCGTGGGCCGTGAGGGGCGCACGGTGATCTTCATCTCGCACAACATGCCGGCCGTTACGCGCCTCTGCCCGCGCGCGATCCTCCTGGAAGAGGGGCGAGTGATTGCCGATGGAGAAGCGCGCGAGGTGATTGGGCGCTACCTCAACGCCGGGCGGGTCGAAAGCGGCGGCATGGAATGGCTCAGCGCCGACGAAGCACCGGGGGATGCGACGGCGCGTCTCAAACACGTGCGCGTCTCCGACGCGCAGGGCAACCTCAAGACCCTCTTCACCATGCGCGAAACGATTGCGGTGGAGGTCGAGTACTGGCTGCTGCGCGGCACCTATCCGGTGCTGCCGATGATCCAGGTGGTCAACCAGGACGGGCACAGCGTCTTTGTCTCGGCCGCCAATCACGACCCGGCCTACCGCGGCGCGACGCGCGAGCCCGGCTTGTATCGCAGTCGCTGCATCATCCCGGGCGACCTGATGACGGAAGGGTTGTTCTCGGTCGACGTCTGGCTGCGCGTGCTCTACCCGCGCCGCGTTTTCGTCCACGAGGCCAATCTGCTGACGTTCCGTGTGCAAGACACCGGCCTCGGAGATTCCACCAAGGGCACGTATCGCGGCGTGTGGGGCGGGGTGATCGCACCGCGTTTGGAGTGGCATACCGAGTTCCAACCGGGAGGACCAGCCGACCGTGCGGATACTGCAGATCCATCCCTTCCTGCGCGGTGATCGGATTGATCCGCGCGCGGGGGGTAAGTCGCGGGCGGCGCTCCTGCTCACCGAGTACCTCCTCGACCAAGGGCACGAGGTCGCGCTCTATCCCTTCCCCGAACGCCTCTGGCTTCAACCGGCTATGTTCGGCTTGCGTTCCGGGTCGCGCCTGCCCGTGCTGCCCACTATGGCTATGCCGGGCGCGAGGCACATGCTGGGGGCCGCGCGCCGCGCGAGCCGCGTGGCGCGCCGAATCCGGCAGGATCGCGGCTTTCAGGTGAGCCTGCTCTATTTCGAAGGGTTGCGCCGCGCGCTGGCCGATTTTGCCCCGGACATTATTCACTCCCATCAGCGGATAGCCCTCTTGCCGCTCATTCTGCGCGATGTGCCCCGATGCCCTCCGGTGGTGTTCACCCACCATACCGGCGAGCCCGGCCAGCAACTCGACACGTACGAGCACGTGGTCTTCGTCTCTCGCGCGCTGCAGGACCTGGTCTGTGCGAGCACCGGTCTGGGGCGCGACCGAACGAGCGTCATCTACTACCCGATCGACGCGGCGTTTCTCCAGGCGCCACTCGTGCCGGCCGCGGCGCGTCGCGGGCTGGTTTTCGTCGGCGGGCTGACCGAGGCCAAGGGGGTGGACCTGCTGCTGAGCGCCTACCGCCTCGACCCTGAGCTGAACGACCTTCCGCTGCATCTGTGCGGGGCGGGCGAGCGCGAACGGGAATTGCGCGAGTATGCCGAGCGCCACGGGCTGAATGTCGTCTTCGAAGGCCGCCTGTCCGTGGCCGAGCTGCGCACCGTGTTGGCGCACGGCCAGGCGCTGGTGAACCCCAGCCGGTTGGAGGGGTTCAGCATCGCGCTGCTCGAAGCGCTGGCCTGCGGAACACCCGTTGTGGGCTGGGCCGCACAGGTCCGCGAACTCGAACGGTGGTGGGAGACGCCGGTGGGTGCGCCCTTTGATGGACGGACCCAATCGGCCGGCGACCTGGCCGACGTGATTCGTGGCCTGCTCAACGGTCCCTCCCAAAGCGATGCGGCGCGCGCCACGATTGCGGCGCACGCCCGACGTGACTTCACCCTCGAACGCTACGGCGAGGAGAACGTGCGCCTGTATCGCCAGGTGCTCGAGCGCCGGGCGGGGGGCTGAGAGAAAGAAGAGCCAACGGCCGAATCATGCGCGTGCTTGCCGTTCAACCCTTTCTTAGATCTTCAGCCGTCGACCCGATCGCCGGGCCGGCGTATCGCACCGCAGCGCTTCTGGCGGAGGAACTCATCCGCCGCGGGTGCACGTTGGACATGTTCCCTTCGCCGGAGGCCATCGGCACCGACTTTCAGTGGGCCGTCGCTCCCGGCCTCTCAGCCCGCGTGTGGCCGACGATGGAACTGCCGGTGGCCGGGGACTTGCGTCTGCTGTTCTCGGCCGTGCCCAGGCTGCGTCCATTGCCTCGCTCACTGCGCCAGGTGGTCTTTGCTTGGATGGAACTGGCTGCCTTGCGCCGTGTGCTGGCCCATACCACCCCCGACGTGCTTCACGATCATCTCGGCATGAGTCGCTTCATGGGGATGGTGCGCGCGCTGGGCGTCCGCACGCCGATAGTTCTGACTCATCCGGAGGGGTCGATCGAAGCGCGCCTTGAGTCGTATGCGGCGGTCATCTTCCCGAGCCGCATGGCCCTGGCTCGCAGCGGGCTGACGGAACCGCGGGGGCGCGTTCTTCCGCCGCCGGTCAGCCCTGCGTTTCTAGGCGGCTCGGCTGTGGCCTCTCCTGCTGCGAACACGCTCGTATTTGTCGGCGGGCGGCGTGCCAAGCGCAGCCTGGAGGCGATTCTCACCGCACTGCGTGCCGACGAGCCGCTGCGACGGTCCTGCCGGCTGACGGTGTGCGGCGAAGTCGCTGTCGATGGGGAGCTGCGCTCGATGATTGATGCCGAGCAGTTGCCGGTGACCCTCGGCGGAGTGGTCTCGGCGGCGCAATTGCGTGAAGTTCTCGACCGGGCTGCGCTGCTCGTGCTGCCGGGCCAGCCGAAGATGGGCAGCCATGCCGCGCGCGAAGCGGCCTGCCGCGGACTGGCCGCTCTCACCTGGAGTGCTCAGGCCGACGATCTAAACCATGCCCTCGAGATTCCGGCCGCGATCGGTCTGGCCGACCACGAGGTGGAGCCCAAGAAGCTGGCTCGGAGCATTCTGTCGGCGCTGGAGAGCGAGAGGGTCTCGCTGCCTTTCCGCAGTGAGCTCTCGCGGCGCGCGCGCGATGTGTTTTCTGCGGCTCGCTACGCCGATCGGCACCTGCAGCTGTACGCCGAGGTCAGCTAAAAGTCTGCATGGAGACTCCCATCGCGAGTATGTTCGATCGGCCGTGCCGGGCCCTCAAACACCTGTGGCAACGCAGCCGGCCGCGGGCGGTCATCCTCATGTATCACCGCGTAGCGCAGGTGGCCGAGGACCCACATGGCTTGTGCGTCTCGCCGGCGCATTTCGCCGAACACCTCGAGGTGTTGCGGCGGCGCTGCAGCGTTATCCCCCTGCGCGAGATGCCGGCGCGGCTGCGCGAAGGCAGGCTTCCGCGGCGCGCGGTGGTGATCACCCTCGACGACGGGTATTCCGACAGCCTGTACGCGGTGCGCCCGCTGTGCGAACGATTCGATATCCCGGCCACCCTGTTCGTGACCGCCGGATACCTGGATGGGCGGCGTGAATTCTGGTGGGATGACCTCGAGGCGCAGACGCTCGGACGCGGAGTGACCGCCACGCGGGATCTCGAGCTTGAGGTCAATGGCGAACGTCTGACGTGGCCGACCGGCACGCCGTTGCGCGCGGTTTACGACGCGCTGCATGTGCGCCTGCGTCCGGCAACGGCCGAGGTGCGGGAGCAGGTGTTGAACGACCTGGCCCATGGGCAGGGGGCCGGCCGCAGCGTGCGCGAAGACCACCGGCCACTCAACGAAAGCGAATGCCGCCAGCTTGCGGCGAGCCGCCGGGTCGATGTCCAAAGCCATACAATTCATCACTTGTGGCTGGCGGCTCATCCGGCGGCGGTGCAGGCATACGAACTACGCGAGAGTCGGCGGCGCCTGGCGGAGATCACCGGCCGGCCGATCACGGTGCTTGCCTATCCCTATGGCTTCCGAGACGCGGTGGCCCCGGGCACGCTTGCGCTGGCGCGTGAGGCGGGCTATTCTGCCGCGTGCGCCACGGTGCGCGGCCAGGTCGTGCGCGGCGCGGATCCGCTGTGGCTGCCGCGACACGTCCCCGGCGATGTCGACGGCGAGGAACTCCTGCGCCGGCTGAATGGGTTCTTCGACGACTTTGCCGCGCCGCACCCGCCGCGGGGCGGCGCGCCACGAGGCGCTCCCGAGGCGAACGACAAGGAGCTCATGTGATCGCCACTCTCACCTCACTGCCACGGCGCATGTGGCGCGCCGTCGTCGGACGCCTGCGCCCCGCCCGCCGCTCGAAATACCTGCGGCGCATTCCCGGGCTGACCACGGTCGCGGCCAGGCTGCGCCTGGGCTTCGGCACCCAACCGCTTTCGGTTGTGTCCGGCTCCGACCGCGGGCCATCGATCCATCGCTACTATCTCGACCTGTTCATGCGCGAGTTTGCCGCCGATATTCATGGCCGCTGCCTGGAATTCCAGAACGATCAGTACACCACCCGTTTTGGCAAAACGCGCGTCAGGCATCTTGATATTCTGCACAAACAGGGGTCCGGCACGAGCAAACAGACCACGATCGTGGCCGATCTGCTGGCGCCGAACGACGTGCCATCAGCCTCCTACGACACGATCATCTGCACCCACACGCTGCACATCGTCGAGGACCCGCCGCGCTTCATGGACGAACTGCGCCGGCTCTTGGCGCCAAGCGGCGTGCTGCTGCTGGGCGTGCCGCATGTTGCCGGCATCCAGCCGTGGTGGCACGAGTTGTGGCGCTTCACACCCGAGGGATTGGCCTGGCTGGGGGCGCGTTCATTCGGCGCCGGAAATGTTACACTTCGTTCGTACGGCAACACGCTCACCGCGGCCGGGGCCATGCGGGGCCTCATCGCCGCCGAATTCAGTTCACGCGAGCTCGGCCTGCACGACGATCGCTTTGCAGTTGAAGTGTGCCTGCGTGCCGTGAAGGCCTGACGGGCGCGCCTGCGCGCTCCCCCTAATTACCTTCCCGCTCGGAGAGTACCTTGGCCAAGACGAAAGTCCTTGTGGTGGGCTCCGGCCAGGCCGGGGCTGTCAAGCACGTCCCGGCTTTCGCTCAGTGCCCGGAAATCGAAGTGGCCGGCGTGTGCGACCCGGACCTCGCGCGGGCGCAGCGTGTGGCACGCGAGCACGGGCTGGCGGGTGCATTCACCTCGCTCGAGGAGGGCCTGGCGGCAACCGGTGCGACGATCATCTCGATTTGCACACCGCCCCAGACGCACCGCGACCTGGCGATCTATGCCCTGGAGCATGGCGCCGACGTTCTGCTCGAGAAGCCGTTTACCATCACGCTGCGCGAGGCGGCTGAGGTGATCGCGGCCCAGGAGAAAACCGGCCGCAAACTCTCGGTGGTGCATCAGAACAAGTTCAACTGGGGCGTGATGGAGATGCAGAAGATCGTCCAACGCGGCGACGCCGGACGCGTGCTGCACCTGGGGCTCACCTGGATGACCAACGGTGACCAGGACCGCATGGTGATCGACCCCAACTTCTGGTGCCACTCGATCCCGGGCGGGCGCTGGGCCGAGTCGCTGCCTCACCAACTGTATATCGCGTACGCGCTGGTCGGCCGGATGCGCCTGTTGTATGTGGCCGGACGCAAGACCACCGACAAGTGGCCGTGGATGGCCGCGGATGAGGTGGATGTGGTGCTCGAGAGCGAGCCGGGCTACGTCAACATCCGCATGTCGGCCAACCCGCAGGAAGCCAAGCGGCGGATCAACGTGCTGCACGGCACCAAAGCCTCCTACATGTTCAGCTACAAGATCGCCATGCCCCTGGCCGAACGGCCGCGCGCCAAACGCGCCGGCGAATACCTGCGCCGCTACCTGGCCCTTCGCTTGCGTGGCGGGGGCGCACCCAAGGTGGTCCCTTCGCCGCACGAGCGTCTCATCCGCCAATTCGTCGATTACGTGCTGCACGATGCGCCCAACCCCACCTCGCCCGAAGAGGCCTATCACGTCGAGGAATTGACCGAGCGCTTCGGCCAGGAGTTCGATCGGCAGATGGGGCGCCGGCCAGGTTAGGGCCCCTGCGATGCCCGCTTCCGGCTCGACCTCGGCGCGCCTGCACTTCCAGCCGGATGCCTCCGGCGATGGACGGGTGGAGGCCGATACCTGGCAAGAAGATCTGCCTCCCGCCGATTGGGACGAAGCCCTCCGCCTTCTCAAACGCATCAATATGTCGACAGCCCCCACCGGGGAGCGACTGGCCTCGCTCGTGACCGTGGATGGGTTCGAGCCGTGGTGGTTCGTTCAGGACCGCCTCTTCCGCTTCACGCTGCTGCCGCTCACGCGCTACCTTCCCGTCCTTGCGCGACTCGCTGGCGCGAACGAGGCTCAACTGATCGATGCACCGGCCGAGGCGCGGCGGGCGCTGCGGCCGCTGTCGGGCAGGGCCGGGTTCCCTCGCTTCTCGTTCTCCGGCATGGTGCCGGAGGCGGCTTCGCCCACACGCCGGATCGCCGCGTGGTTCGGCCGGGCGGCAGTGCGTTTGGTTTCGGATTTGGCGCTGATCGGGTTCCGCCTGACGCGCCGCGATACGGTCCTCTACACCATCGACATAGTCAGCCCGGGGCTCCACCACGATTTCCGCATCGGGCCGCTCTACGCGGAGCTGCGGCGGCGTGGGTATCGCTTTGCCGAGTACACGCACAGCCTCTCACCGCGCATAGCCCTGGGCAACATGCTGCGCCGCCGTCGACCGGCCGTTGTGCTCGAGGCGTTCGACGACGATCCCCGCGTTACCTATCCGCTCCCGCGGGCGGCGCAGCCTCTGAGTGCAACCCAAGGTGGAACGCTCGAGGATCGGGTGTTGCGCGCGGTGGCGCTCGAGGTGTTGGGCTGGTGCCAGGCCTCGGCCGCGCGCTACCGCGCGTTGCGGCGTGCGCTTGTGCGCCAAGGAGCCCGGCGGGGCGTCGTCTTCGACGACAACCGTCACAACCTTGAACTGGTGGCCGCCTGCCACAGCCTGGGGCTCAAGGTGCTCGGATTCCAGCACGGCGTCTTCAATCGCTTTCACACGGGCACCATGGCCTACGGGTTCGAAGGCGCTCGGTCGCATGCCTTCGACCTGTACGGCGTGTGGGGTCCGCTCTTTCGCGAACGGCTCTTGGCCGGGAGCCGCTTGTATGAGGCCGACCAGGTTGTGGTGTGCGGGCCGTTGCGCGCCCCGCGGGCGGAGCGGCATGAACCGGCGCGAAGCTTGGGGCGGCCGCGCGTGCTGCTTGTCTCCGAGCCGCTCGCGCGAAAGGCGGAGGTGCGCACCTATCTTGAGATGCTCGTCGGCTGTGGGCGATTCGAGTTATGCGTCAAACTGCGACCCGGTGAGGATCCCGCCGGGCTGCGCGCATATGGGATCGACCCTGCCTCAGTGCACGTGCTGCAAACCCCTACCGTCTACGAGGCCTTCAGCCAGGTGGATCTGGCGCTGGGAACGTACAGCACGGTTCTTTATGAAGCGGCCCTCAGTCTCATTCCAACGGTATGGCTGCGTACGGCCATTGCCTATGGTCGCGAGCTCGCCGAGGAAAGCCTGGCGGAGGCGGCCGAGGATCCGCAGCAGGTTGTTGCGGCGGTCGATCGGGCACTCCGCCTCCCACACGAAGAACTGATTCGCCGGCGCGACCGCATCTGGTCGAATGCGGCGGAGGATGGTGCGCGCCGATTGATTGAGATGGGCGAGGCCCGCCTGTGGCCCGAACGGGTCCACCCGGGGCGCCGCCGATGACTCCCCGCGTCGCATTCGTCATCCCGTACCTGCGTTCGCGCGGGGGCTGGCAGACCGCGGCCCAGGGTGCCGTCCGCGCGCTGGCGCGCCACGTCGAGCCGGTGCTCGTCGTTGCGCGGGCCGATCTCGATAGCGCGAGGGTACTGCTGCCTGGGTACGAAACACATACCCTTCCGGATATCCAGCCGGTCAGCGCAGGAATCTGGCCGGTAGCGCGCACGCTCGCAGCCGCGAGCATCGGGCTGCGCCGTCTGCCCCCCCTGCGCGTTGATCTGGTGCACGCGCTGGAGGCCTTTCCGGCGGGCGGGGTCGCGCGAATGCTGGCGCGGCGCGAAGGCGTCCCCTTCGGCCTGACGGCTCATGGCACCTACGCCGTTGTCTGGAAGCGCTGGCCGTTCCTCTCCTCGGCCTACGCCCGCGTGTTGCGCGAGGCGGCGTTCATCTGCCCGATCTCTCACGGAACGCTGGCGCGCATGCAGCGCGAATTCGGTTCGGCGCTGAGCGCGGCGCCGTGCGAAGTCGTGATCGAGGGAACGGATATCACCGAGCGCGTTCCGCGCGAAGAAGGCGAGGCCCGCCCATGGCCGCAGGTACCCACCCTCATTTCGGTTGGCAACCTCAAGCCGCGCAAGGGCTATCTCCTCAGCCTGCAAGCCTTCGCCCGCGTTCAGCGCTCGCTGCCGCAGGCGCGCTACCAGATCATCGGCGGCGGGTTGGGCGGCGGCTACCACGAACAGCTCTTGGCGCTCATCCAGCGGCACGGCATGCGCGGGGTGGAATTCGTCGGATCGGTGGGAGAGCAGGACCTGGCCTCCCACTACCGTTCGAGTTCCGCCTTCGTGCTTCTCTCTCAGGAACAACGCTTCGCTTTTGAGGGATTTGGCCTGGTCTTTCTGGAGGCCGGCGCGTACGGTCTGCCGGTCGTTGGCAGCCGCACGGGCGGCATTCCCGATGCAGTGCGCGACGGTGAGACGGGCTTTCTGCTCTCGGCCGAGGATGTCGATGGGGCGGGGGAAGCAATCCTGCGGCTGCTTGTGGACCGCGACCTGTCCCAGCGCATGGGCCGGGCGGGGCGGGCGCTCGCGGAATCGTTGACCTGGTCGCGCTACGCGACCCAGCAAGCCGAGGTCTACCAGCGTGTCTTGACAGCGAAACCCGGCGGACCCTCGACGTGAGAATCGCATACTTGGCCTCCGCGGCGATCCCTTCGACCTCAGCCAACAGCCTGCAGATCCTCAAGATGTGCGAGGCAATGGTTGGCGAGGGCCATGCTGTGACCCTCCTGGCGCCGCGAATGACTCCCGCAGACGAGCCAGACAGCGACATCGTGGGCGAATACTACGGGCTGCGCCTCGTGCCTGCGATGCGTCGCGTGAAGACCCCGCCGCTGGTCGGCCGGCGCGGCCTGGCCTGGCGTATGGCACACAGCGCGCGGCAGCTCGCGCCGGATATCGTCTACACGCGCGGCGTTGATTTCGCGCTGGCCGCTTCCTGGTACCAGCAGCGCGTCGTTCTTGAACTCCATCAACTGCCGAGCGGGCGGCTCGGTCCCCTCTACCTGCGCCTTATCGTGCGCAGCCCGAGATGCCGACGGTTGGTATTGATCACCCCGCGGCTGCACGAGTTGCTGGTCAACGCGATTCCCGCCGCGCGCCGAGTGGAAACCCTCGTCGCCGGCGATGCGTTCGACGATGCTATGTACCGTGCGCTTCCGGACCCGCACCAGGCGCAACGCGCGCTGGGCATCGCGGTGCGCGGGGTGGCCGCGGGTTACTTCGGCAGCGTTGTTCCAGGGCGTGGGGTGGAGACCATCCTGACCATGGCCCGTGAATTGCCCGAAGTTCGTTTCCTGATCGCCGGCAGTTCCGAACGCCCATCCGGTGAACTGCCTGCCAACGTCCTGTGGCTTGGGCACATTCCGCCTGCACAGGTTGCAATGCATCAGGCGGCCTGCGATGTCCTGCTCATGCCCTATCAGACTCGTGTCACCGTTCAGGGCAAGGGCGATACGGTCGAGATCATGAGCCCGCTCAAGCTGTACGAGTACATGGCGGCCGAGCGGTTGATCCTCTCGAGCGACCTGCCTGCGCTGCGGGCCATGCTGGATGAAAGAAACAGCCTGCTGCTGCCGGCCGACGATCCATCGGCCTGGGTCGCGGCGTTACGTCGCAGCGTGCACTCCCCCGATCTGCGCCGGCGCCTGGCCCACCAGGCTCGTTTGGATGTGGCACCCCACACGTGGCGCAACCGCGCGCGTACGGTCCTGGCGGACCTTGAAGGCGGAGCGCGATGAGCGGCCACGCCACGCCCCAGACGTGGGGCACGCTTCGCCTGGGATACGTTGCGCGCTCGCGCGTCCCCTCCGACCTGGCCAACAGCCTGCAGGTGATGAAGATGTGCGCCGCATTCGCGGCGCAGGTGCAGGCGGTCGATCTGATCATCCCATTTCGCTGGGATGATTGGCGCGTGACGCGCACGGACGGCGCATCGCTGTGGGAGCGCTATGCATTGACCTGCCGCTTTCACATTGCGCGGGTGCTGTATCCCCACTGGAGGGATCGATTCGAGGTGCGCGGGTTTTCGTTGGTGGCCACGGCCCGGGCCGCCGTGCGCCGCTACGACCTGGTCTATTCGCGCGATGTGTGGACGGCTTACTGGCTGGCGCGCATGGGCCGTCCGGTGGCCTTTGAAGCCCACAACCTGGCGGAAGAACAGCGCTACCCGGTGTGGCAGGCCATGCTCCACATGAAATCGCTGCGGGGCGTCTTCTGCATCTCGGGTGCCTTGGCCGAGGCCTATGCAGATGCGGGCGCGCCACGTGAGCTTCTGCATGTCCTGCCCGACGGCGTAGATCTCGAACGCTTCGATTCGCCATTATCCAAAGATGAGGCTCGCCGCAGGCTGGGTTTGCCGCTCGATCCGCCGATCCTGTGTCACTCCGGGCATATTTACCCGGGGCGGGGCGGCGAGGAAGCGATCGAGGCATTGGCCGGATTGCCGCAGGCCGTTCTGGTTATGGTGGGCGGGCGCGCGGAGGATATTGCCCGCCTGCAGGCTTTCGCCGCCAGGCTGGGCGTAGCGGATCGCGTGGTATTCGCCGGCCAGGTTCCCAACAGTGCAGTGCCGGCGTACCTGTGGTCGGCGGACGTGCTAGTGATGCCCTATACTTCGAAGACACCGACGGTGCGCTACATGTCGCCGCTCAAGATGTTCGAGTACATGGCTGCCGGCCGGCCGATCGTCGCCACCGACTTTCCCGTGGTGCGCGAGGTCCTACGCGACGGCGAGACGGCTGTGCTTGTCGAGCCCGACAGCGCGCAGGCATTGCGCGAGGGGTTCCAGCGTGTCTTGGGGAACCCGGAGTTGAGCCGGCGCGTGGCTGCCGGCGCGCGCAGTGCGGTGCAGGGCTATTCATGGAATGCCCGCGCGCGGACAATTCTTTCGACCACGTGGCCTGACGAAGGGCGATGAAACGCCCACGCGAATGATCGATCGCCTCAGCGCCCAACTCCTTGCCTTGCCGACGGCCGGTTTCCTTGGCACCGACGCCTCGACCTGGGTGCGCCTGGGCTGGCTGCTCGCGCTCTCTGCGCTCATTTGGATGGTGTATGCCCTGTGGCGCCTCGGCCGCGGGGATGCGCCGCTGACCGCGTGCGTGGCGGCGGCGGTCCTCAGCACCGCCCACATCATTGCCACCCAGCTCATC
>Ga0209342_10001896_pt1 | contig 22966 bp, 19 predicted proteins | sample RifCSP16_2_FD_184023 | JGI IMG/M metagenome (GOLD analysis project Ga0209342, IMG submission 184023) | Soil microbial communities from Rifle, Colorado - Rifle CSP2_sed 16_2 (SPAdes) (version 2) | ecosystem: Environmental > Terrestrial > Deep subsurface > Rock core/Sediment | place: Rifle... | reverse complement strand
GAATAAATTTCTATTATTTTTTTGTCGTGTTTTTCTTGTGGTAAGTGAGATATTTTATCTGCTTCTTTATCTGCATCTACAAATATTTTATCTCTTTTTGTTATGTCCATTAATAGATCATCCACCCCTACTGTAAATCCTAGATCGAATGAATATTTATTTCCTAGATCTTTAAGAGCGTCTACAACTGCCGGCGTTTGAATAGGATTATTTTTAGCTAAGCCGGACAACATTATATTTAGGGTTTTTTTATCTAAAACAATATCATCTTTTTGTAGAGACGGAGGCAAAACTTCATTAACTAAAATTCTTCCTATAGTGGTTTCTTTATTTTTAATTTTAATGAGATCAGTAACTTCGATTTGTCTTAGATTTAAAGCCTCCTTTGCTTCCTCTTTAGTATTGAAAGATTTATCAGTCTTCTTATCTCCTTTAGTTATTAAATAAAGGCCTATCTGCATTTCCATATTAGGGGTCAATAAGAATCCGCCTTTAGTTGTGAACATGTTGCGAGACGGTAACATTTTTTTAGCTTCTTCATTAGCATTATCTGAAATAGGTACGTGAACGGCCATAGTATCACCATCTATATCTGCGCCGTACCCAGCTAATACTAACGGATGTAACTGTATTGATTTTCCACTAATCAATATAGGTTTATGTGCTAAAAATGAATGTTTGTGTAAACTTGGAGCCCTATTTAAAAAGACATATTTTTCATCTACAGTATCTTGTAAAGCTTCTTTTGCTCTTATAGATTTATCCATTATTTCTTTTTTCGCTTGAACTAAATTTAATCCTCTAGAAACTAAATTTCTAATTACAAAGGGCTCAAATATTTTCCAAGCCATAGTTTCCGGTAATCCTACTTCATCTAAATGTAAAGTAGGCTCTGTTGTTATCGTGGACCTTCCTGTTAAGTCTTGGCGTCTTTTAACCAATCGGCTTTGATACCAACCATGTTTGGGATCTTCACCTTTTAGTTGCTCAAAAATTCCTTTATATTGACGGGACTTTTGCATAATAGGTTCGTTTAGGCCCATTACAGCACCGGCGGCCTTGTAAAGATCCATCCGTTTATCTTGTTGCCTGCTCTCCGGCAGCTCTTTAGATCTTTCTACTTCTTGATTCAATAAAATAGTATCTTTATATAAATAATTTAATCCACTTGTAATTAAGTCACCACTATCTAAAGGATATATTGGCCTAAATTTAGGAGGCACAATTGGCAAATGCTTTAAAATAAAATTGTCAGAAGACATCCCTGCTTTTACCCAATTATTCAAAAAGCGTATTTTTTTATTATATTTATTCAGTACCCCCTCATCCGTTATTTTTTTAGCGTTTTCTCGGAGTTTTTGAAGTTCTTTCTCTGGGTCTATCTGATCTAATAATTTTTTAATACCGCTGCCGGCTATAAAGCCTTCAGAGGTTTCAAGAATCTCTCCTGTTTTAGATACTGATTTTTTTCCTTGAATAATATCTTCGTATACTGATACAGGTATGTCTAATAATGTTGTAATTGCTTTTTCGAATACAGGATTAGGAATACTTATGGATAAAGTAATATGAGACCATTTTCCTCCTGGAAGACCGTCTGGACCTCTTAGACCTCCTGTAATAATAGGATCAAACAAACCGCCTGCTTCCGGCTTAAGATTTTTAGCAATTAACATACTAGCATTGTTTATTTCTCCGTTAGAAATGGCTTTTATTTCTTTATCTGTCATAGGAGCTAAACGAAGTTCTGAATTCTCTTTTTTAATATTTACTCCCATTCCCTTCATGTAGGCAGTAAATTTCTCCCAAGGCAATCCTTGCTCAGGAGGAATAAAATCGCCTGTAGCCATGTAAGTTCTCCAGAATTCAGGATTTCTAGAGGCTTTATATGTAGCCATTTCATATAAATTTTCTTTACCTCCATGGGCCATTATGGAGTATAAAGTTAGTGGATCTAAACTTTGCGCACTTTTAGCTTCTCCTTGAGAGGGGGTCAACTCTGAAGTATAAGGATTTCCGGGGCCAGTAGATCTGGCCGAGAACTTCTTACGAACCGGATGATCTAATTTTAAAATGTATTTTGGGCCAACTGCTACCAATCCCAAACTTCTATTATTAATAGGATCGAACAATTCTTCTTTTTCTGAGACTTCGTACCTGACTAACGCTCTTTTAACATCTGTGATATTATCTTTTTCTTGAGGCCTAAAATTCTCTACTAAAAACGGTTTTCCTCTTTTTTTAGCAACTTTAGCAGCAGCTAATTCCAGTATCTGAGATGGATTAATTCTACTTGGTAATCCAAGAGGATTTATTAATATATCTACAGGTTCTCCATCAGCTGTATGAGGCATCTCATTATCTGGAATAATTTTTGTTATTATGCCTTTTGCCGCGTGGCGAGAAGATAATTTATCTCCGACTACGGCCGGCTCCTCCGTCTTAATCAAAATATGAAAGAACTTTCCTTCTGTTCCTTCTTCCGGAATAATATCAACAACTTCTCCGTCTATAGATTCTTTCCACTCATAGAATATATTTTGATAAGGTCTAGCCAAACTTTTCTTAAATGATGCTAATAAAACATCTTCCGGGGTTAATATTCTTTTTTTCAATACTACTGCAATCGGATCACCGATTATAAGTTTTTCTCCTTTTTTAATAATACCTCTATTATCTAATTTTTCTAATTGTATTTTAATAAATAATTGTCCATAATATTGTTGCATAAATTTTTATCAAGAATAGTCTCTTTGTCAACTTCAATAGTGTATTGATATAAATGATTTGAAGTTAATTTTTTAGATGCTTTCTGACTAATAACCAATCCGTCTTCATAATTAAATCCTTTAGCCGGTAAATAAGCCGCTGTTAAATTAATTCCTAAAGCAATATTTCCGTCTTTAGTATAATTACTATCCGCTATAATTTGGCCAGCTTTAACTTTATCTCCTTCTTTAACTAAAGGTTCTGATTGAAGATAAGATTTACTATTTAAAGGAAAATTATTATAAATCTGTTGTTTATGCGCCTCGCCTTTAGAATCTTCAACAGTTATATAGTTATCAGATATCTTTTTTATAGTCCCAGAAATAGGAGTACTGATAGTTTGGCTTATACCACCTAAAAACTCATCCATGGTTAGATCTTCGCCTACCTTAACCTTAACTAACGGGGCCTCTCTATTCTTTAAAGATAGAGCCTGCTCTTGATGTTTAGCCGCCATCATAGCCCTTGCTCCTTGGAGGGAGTTTAAAAATGGCAAACTATTAGTACTAAAATCGAAGAGAAGCAATGAAGATGGTAGAACAGCATCTACTTCTTCTGTTGGAACTGTTAAAACTTTTCCTTTATAAAATACTTTGATCTGTTTCTCTATAGGTAGAAAATTTTCTCCGATCTTTTTATATTGATCAGGAAAAGCTATTTTTAAATTATAAGCGTCTATAGGATTTAGATCTTTAGGCTTATGTGTCTTCAAGTCTAAGACTTGAGTTATCATATTTTCACCTAATTTTCTAACACCTAAAGCTATATGCCCCGAGACTCCTATCTGCTCACCTTCTGGGGTATGTATAGGATCCACGAAGCCGAATTGAGTAGGCGTGATATTTCTAGTATTTATAGTCACTGCACGTTTATCTAAAATACCTCCTTCACCGAAAATAGATGTTTTTCCGAAATTAGATAACATTTCTATTGGGTTTATCTGTTCCGGAGTATGAGCTAAAGTGCTTTGATTAAAAAGGCTCTTTATTATTTTTTCTATCTTTATTGGATTTATTACTTGTCGCAAATCTCTAGTAGAATTGAGCTTATTACTAATATAAGTAGAAAATAAATTTGCATTTTTTGTAATTCGCTGCTCTAATAGATCATCAGGAGTGAAAAGTCTTTTAAATCTTATTTCATCTCTATCATCTGAAGCAACTTTTCCTTTATTAACGTCTATTAGTTTCTTAGCAGTTGTTAATAAAACCTCTGAATCGATGTTTTTATAAGCCTTTCCCAAAGTGATTTCAGTAGTTGCTGGATCTAATCCGGTAGTCTTAAAATAATTCTGTAAATTTTTTTCTGCTTCATTCAAATCTTCTGGTGCTTCTTTTCTCAATAATAATTTATGTAACCTATTAACTTCATATCCATATTTAATATTTTGAGTATTAGCAGAAAAAACCTCATCTCCTAATGTTTCTTTAATTTGCGTATCATGTGCTCCGAGGACTTTTAAAATCGGATATAGATTAGTGTTTGTAGTTCCAAATTCCACATTATATTTGAGTTTTTCTGGATCTAGAGTAATTTTAAAATTTAATCCTCTAGATAGGTTAAAAACAGATTCTATTTCACCGTTGTTTTTAACTCTGGTATATACTCCTGGGCGCAGACGTAATTGGTTCATTATTTGAAATTCTTTGCCATCTACAATATAGCTCATTCGGGGAGTTAAAACAGGCAGATCAAATAATTTAAATTTTTTTGTCTTTAAAACATTTCCTTGCTTATCTAATAAAGAACCTTTCCAGACAACAGGTACTCCCCAGGTCGCTCCAGAATATTTAGCTTCCTTTTGACTAATAAAATCTGATTGATCTATGTTTGCGTCAATAATTATTTCGTCAGTGCGAATATCATATTCTTTATTTCCTCCCTTCAGAACATTTTGCAGTCCTGAAGAAAGTATTTGTCGCATTCTTATAAACTGGTCGTTTATATTTAAACTATCAAGTGGCATTTATTCTAGGATCTTTCCAATTAAGTGCTGTAGACCAAGTTAATAAAACTAAACATTTATTATCAATAGTCCAGTGAGGATCTGACGCTGAGACATTTTTTATATTACTATTGAGTATCTTATTAAATAATTCTTTTTCTCCCACCAGATCAAATACTTGCGCATGATGTGTTATTGTTTCTTTTGGTTTAGAATTTTCATATGTTCTATTTGGTTTTTTAAAATCATATTTTTCTCTGATATCTGGGGGAAGAGTTAATTTATTTAATTCATCATTAATTGTTTGTGAAGCCTGATTTATGAGATCTTCCGGAAAAGCATCTAATTTTTTCCCCTCCGGTAATTGAGATAAAATAATATTTTCTAAATTCTCTGCTTCTATTATGATATCTTTTATATCTTCTGCATCACTCATCATACTATACCGGGGCTACGTCTAGGAGGCTTCTGCTCCGGAAGAGGTCTCATATCCACACTTTGTACATTTTGTAATCTATTCATAATATCATAATAAGTTTCCATACCTAAAGACGTTTTTAATTGTTCTAATAATTGATTCCTCATCATTGGATCCGGAATAGACGCAATTTGCTGTGCCCAAGCATCCATAGTCTTATTAAAATCTACGGGCCAGACAGTTTGAGAAGCTCCATTTTCTATTTGAGGATTTATTTGCCCATTTTGTACCTCGTTTTGAGCTTCTCCATACAAGTTTTTCATTAGGTTCATAGGAAGTTGAATTCCTCCCTGATTCAAAATATTAGTCATAGCCTGTCTAACTTGAATTGGATCTTTGCCTTCGCTTATTAAATCTTTAGCGGCCTGGCTCATCAATTGCTGCTGCGTTAATTGTATTTTTATCGCATAAGAGGCCATTACTAATTGCTGTTCTCCCTGAACTTTAGCCGCATCTTTTCCAGCATCGATCTGCATCTCTGCAAATACCTGAGATTCGCCTTTAATCTTCTTTAGTTCTTCTTTTAGAGAAATACCCATTTCTGTAAACAAGGTCTCAAAACTCAATTTATTCTGAGAAGCTAAGTTGATCATTATTTGTTTGCGTTGAATATCATCAGCCATCCGAAGATCAGAGAACTTTAATTTAATTTTAGGTAGTTCTAATCTTTGAGCTATTTTAGGAATAATAAAACTATTGATAAATTGTAATATTAGTCCTCTGTACATTGAAAAATGTACTTCAAGCAATCTCATAGTTAGGGATGTTCCGGAATAAGTCAACCCTCCTTTAACAAACTCTCTAGGGGTTAATAAACCGGCCATTACGTCATCCATGATTTGTTCCAATTCAGGAACAATACTCATTTGCAGGCCCTGACCTCCTATATGCTGGAATCCTAGAGGTAGAGGCATAACTGGAATATAAGCAGGATCTTGTCTCCATTTTGTAATTTCTTGCTGAACTCTAGCAACCCAGTCTTCCAAGTTAATGTGTGTAAAGGGATTTAGTTGTCCATTTCCAGCTTGGGGAAAAACAACCCAAAGGGGTATAACAAATTGATGGGCAATTACTTCTCGGCTTTTTAAAAAGATTTGAGCTATATATAGATATTTCAAAGCAGATACAATAGGAGGTGTCCCCCAGGCTATATTTTGTCCGGCTAAAGACGGCCTTCTAAAATGAAATAATTGATCTTGTTTAAATATAACTTGTCTCTGTTCTTTTATAGCGTCTATGAAATATGTTGGTAAGTAGTCTAATAGATATTTAGGTTCTCCAGATAAAACAGCCTTTTTTATGTTGGAGGGGATATTATATTTATAAATTCTAATTCCTCTAATAGGATCGTAATCTATGTCTATGTGCAAAGGATCCCAATATTTTATAGATATCCCTCCTCGTTTTTTGATGGGAATATCTAGCGGATCCATTATTCCATCAAAAGAACATTCCGGATTTTTACACTTATAATGATATCTATAATTTTTAAATTTATATTTGGCCTCTTCGATAGTGTGTTTATTATTACATTTTGGACAAACCAAAAACCTCTGTTCAGGCAAGTAAACAGATAAAAAAACATTGCCCATAGACCAATAATTTTTTCCTATTTGTAATAACTCAGATTTGAGGTTTATTTCCTCTTCTAAGATAGAAGACCATTGATTTTTCTCATCCATATTTTCAGTTGAATAAATGAAATCTGTGATAGGAAATTCAGATTTCTTTTCTACGGCGGCAGATACAATAGGATTAGTAGTTGCATACATTTGACATATGCGAATCAAACCTTTAATATTTGATGGCATGTATGTACTGGCTATATCTAGGAACGGAGATGGATACGTAGCTCCTTCCGGTCTTACTTGAGATCTTCCGCTAGCACCAGGAGAAGGGAAAGAATCTGAACTTACAGACTCAAAACCAGCTGGAGTTATAAGAACCATAATTGAATCCTATACGTGTGTAGGCAGCATTGTATCTAAAGAATTTAGAATATATTCGAATATTTCTTTTTCACTCTTAGGGGCTAGTTGATCCCAATTATTCCAAGGCCTAGGTACAATAATTCCGTGTCCGCCTTTTTGTGTCCATTTCTGTATATTAGATAATTTATCATCTATAAGAATTCGATCAGGACCAGCAATTAATTCTTTATATGGAAAAATTAAGATTCTTCTACTATTTACAAATTTTGAAAAATGCTTCTTTGCCCATTTTATTTTACCAGAATAACTGTAAGGAGATAAACAAGGAGCTGTTAAAAAAAAGACATCAGTACCTGATAGAATCTCTAAATAAGATACTAATCTTTTAGCATACGGATATAATTTTAGATTTTCCCAAAAATCTTCTCCGGCCTCATCTATTGTATCCCAGAATTTATTTTTCCCTACTATATTTTCTAACAAATCAAAATCAGAGACTTCTTCTTGAGTAATATTTAACTTATGTAATTTTATAGCTCCTGATACAAAATCAGCTAAAACGCCGTCAATATCTAACCAAATTGAAATTGAGTTATTCATTCACTCCTCGTTCTTTAAGATATTCTTTAATCGCGGCTAATCTGGATAGTTGAATTCCTAAATTATTTTCTTTAAAAGAAAAAGTTTGAAAATTTTCATCTTTAACAGATGCCCAATAGTCGGATAATTCCATAGCTTCCTTTTCATTATTATGCATTCTGTTTAATTCGTCCTGAGCAAACTCCAGTGGAGGAGTCAAATACATTAATCCTTTTCTATGACAAATAGCAGCTATGAATGTCTGTATTTCATCACTAAACACCTCATCAGGTCTTAATCTTCTTATGTAATAAACAGCCAATGCTATTTGTGCTGGAGAAATGGCTTGCTGTCTATCAAATAAAGGTATTTCATCGTTTAAGGCTAAAACAACTTTTTCAAAAATATGCCATGTCTTCCAGGGGGCTAATGACAGTTTACATAGAGCTATAGATAAAATAGCATCTAAAGATCTAATGTCAATGCCTAATTTTTCTTTAATAACAAATTCTAAAGTTTCTGGTTCCCAAAATAACCATTCTTTGTCATATTTATTACTCAATAATATTGCTAAATCCATAGCATTTGATATATTTACAGATTTAGGTTTTTCAGGAAGATCATCTATAACTTCTGGTTTTTTCTCTTTTACAAACTCTATATCTGCTTGAGAAGGAATCTCTTGTAATGTTCCTATCTCTTTGTCTAAAGGTAGATCTTGTGATACTTTTTCAACTGCCCTTAAAGGGATATCAAGATCTATTCCATTAACAGGAGTGACTATAACTTTTTTGTTTGGAATTTTCTGAACTATATCTGCTTTTTTTGTTAACAAAGAAGGATTATGTCCCCCCCAGGAAAAGGGTGTAATGATCACTTTTTCTAAAGCAGCACTATTTCTATGATTACTTATAACCTCTCTAACTTTTTTCATTGCTTCTGGAGTTAGAGAAGCAATCTTAGTTTCTTCTTTTTTAAGAGGTAATTGGTCTAACTTAATAGGCTCATTAGAAGAAGGATCTTCGTATTTATGCTGCAAAAATTTTACAAATTTTGCATTTTTTATTCTCTGCTTGTCCCACTCAGTTAAGTTTTGGGTTGAAACATCTACTTCAGGAGATTTTACAACTCCTTTATTTTTTTCATTATATTTTTGCTGTATATTTTTAATGAGCTTTTCTGTTTTTTCTTTTTCTCGCTCGAAATCATTTTCCATTACACAACAGCTTCAGACAACACAGACTTCAGTGGTGAGGGTAAAGATGTAAACACATTACCAGGTCGTTCTCTAAATTGTTCTGCTTGTGTTTTTGTCATATATTTTTCTAACAGTCCCGGAAATTGAGCTATTTTATTTGCGACGTTTAATTCTTTGTCATGACTCTTTTTAACAAGTCTATTTGGAGAAGGCCCAAATACAGTTTTAAACGGGTCATCAAATCCTTTTTTATTCCAATACTTATCAAAGTTTTGATCTGTATCCCAAACTTCTAGTATCTTGACTAAGGCCTCTTTTGACATCTTGTCCCTATGATCATACAATTCCCATAAGACAGTTTTAGCTTCGTAATTCTCACAAATACTTGCTCTCTTTTCAAAACTTAATTTCATATTTGTATTTGAATCAGAACAAGTATAAATATCTAAGAAGGAATCCTCCTCTATAGAAATATCAGAGTTCTGCGCAGCCTCTTTCAAATTTTTAGCTATTTCTAATCTATCCTGTAGATCAAAATTCATAGCTTCTTTTTCAAAATATTGGATGCTTTTCTCTATATGGCTCGGAGATTCGCATGGTAAGTAATAAGATGCACTACCATCAGACTCCTTTTTGATTAGACTATATTTTCTAGGCGGCAAGGATTTTTCATTAGAGGTTTTATATGTGCCTTTATTATCAGACCATATATTGTACACATTAGATGTACATTCTATAGCGTTTTTCCAAGGAGTCTGAGTTAATTTATGTGCCGCCTTTTCGATGTGATATTTAGCAATGTTATAAGCCCTGTCCGGAAGTTTGTCTTCATTTAAATCTAAATAAATAGCAGCTAATTTCACATGCCCCAAATCACAAATAGGGAATTTTCGCACAGTCCTAACACCAGTTTTAATTATTAATGCAAATTTATCATCACTTAATTTTTCTAGTTGTTCTGGATCTAAAGCTTGTACATCTCCTACTTTTTCTAATAGTTTTGGAATGTTAGAACATAAAGAAGGATCGTCATAGAAATCTATAGTTCTTCCTCCAACTTTATACATAAAATTGTTTAATTTATCGAAGTTCATACAGCATTCCTTTTAAATTACGGCGGCAATATATCTATGATGAAACTCTGAGAAGTAAGAACCTCTGGACCAGGACGAGTTAAAATTATTTTAGCCTCATATAAACCGGAAGTTGCTGTTTCCAAATTAATTAATTGAATTTCGCAAGATCCAGTTTCCTCATCTATTATATCACAATCTCTATTCCAAGCAACAGTAAATGGGGATTCAACTAATACACCTTTAAAAGTTACAGTTGACGCAGTTAGATCTTCTCTAATAAATGTATTAGGATCAAACACGGTAAATTCAAATAATGGCGTATCCCCCGCTGTAATTTTAGTTCTCGAAAAAATAACTTGTATATCCTCGACTTTTGATTGAACTCCGTCCTGAGCTACTAATATTCTTTTTTGCGCTTTATGCAATCTGACTATTCTATCTTTAACAAATGATATCCAATCAACTCCTGAAGGGACCACAATATTGTTTATAGGAGCGCTTAAATCTTCTGCGTTTATACTAAAGCCTCTCTCAATAACTTGAGGGATAGTAGAAATAGCTACAGATCCTAATATTAGGTAATTACCGAAATCAGAAAAATCTGTTAATCCTAAAGAAGTTAAATTCACTCTTACTACAAATAAATCAGGATCTGATAAAGTTGCAACAAATGTTACTGCCCCTATTATGATAATATCCGTTGTACCATTAAATTTAATAACATTAGCAGTTGGGGCTGTTGTTATATTAGATGAGTCAAATCTAAAAAACTCATCAAAAACTTGTCCTGGGTAGGGCATTTATTCTTCTTCCTCTTCTACAACACCAAAAATAGGTCCACCTACTAACAATAACTCTGAGAAATCTATTGCTGACTCGTCTGGTATCTGCGTTTGAAAATCAATATCTGCATCCGGTATTTTAAATCGTACAATAGCATTTTGTAAAACATCTATACTAAAAAATCCAGAAGCATCAGTAGTTGTTATTAAAAACTTTTTACTTACTCCAAATCCTAAAGCAGATACTCCAATTGGAATGGAAGGTTCTACGATTACATTTACTGCAAATTTAGGAAGGCCATCAAAGCCTATTACAGTTCCGGAGATTGCACAAAGAGGTTCAGCATTTGTTATAGGAGAAACAGATAACGTGTCTGGATAAACACTCGTAAGAGAGTCCCTAGCTCGCAAAAAATACTCATCCGTAGCGCTTCCCGCAAGATCTAAATATCTGTCTTGGACTGCTACTAATATAGTTGTTAATAAAGAAAATCCTAGACCAGCATCTCTGAAAATTTGAATATCTAAAATATCTGGCCCAGGAACTAAAATCCAGCTTAAGATATTTCTACTATGTATATTATCTCTTATAACATTAAATCTAAAAAATGGTGGAATCCCAGCAGGCATATTTACCAGGCCTTAATAACAACATCTGCAGTTCCTGAAGTTTTCCTAACAAAGATTTGAGTTTCAGTCCTGAAATCAAATGATTCAGCTGTTAGTCCAGTATCACTTAATCTACCGTGAACAGCCGCGCCATTGAAACTATATTCTATGACAGTTGCTCCAGCTACGGCTTCTATAGAAATACTGAATCCTCTAGAAGTAAATCCAAATACAGCTTGGGCCGCTCCAGGAAAAGCTGCAGGTAATGCCGCATTGGTTATAAATGTATAATGTCTATTAGTTCTAGTAGCAGGAATAATTGATAGCCCGCCGTCTGAAGAAACTATCACTCTATCATCTGTAGTTGCATTTTTGATTTCTACAGCGCCTATTTCTAAATCAGACACTGTTAGACTTGCTGAGCTTTCAGTATGTAAATTGACTCTTCCAGTTACAGTATCGTATTCACCAGTTACCGGAATCAATAATCTAGTTTCCGGATCTAAAACAGCTAGTTGAACAGATTGCAACGAACTAGTACTAACTGCTGTAGTAGTTCCTGTGGTTGGAGCTGATATCAATAAAGGCTCGCTGCTAATTAAAAATGTTTCTACTCCAGCGGTTACAGCAGTTACGGCGACGTAGAAAAGATCTCTATCAGCTAAATAATAATCGTAATCATTGCCAACAAAAGCAGTTTTACCTCCTCCTGTATCTACGCTGAGGAAAGAATCAATCAAGACTAGAGTATTAGTATTTTTTGCTGCAGGCATACCTCTACTTGTTGCATATAAATTATAAGAATCAATAGCAACATCGAAAATAACAGACACTGTAAATGTAGTAGCTGTTCTGCCTTCTAACGTGAGTGGAAAAGACATATTATACTCCGAAAATTATCATCCATCTAAAAGTAATAACATCTGTTGTGCCAGAAGAAGTAGCGGTTCCAAAATTAGCTTCCCAACCTGAGGCCAATCCTGCTGTTTTTATAAACATTTTTGTATCAGAGCCTCTCCAACTTCCTGAATTTACTCCAAAAACTTGCTCACTATCTCCTATTGCCCCTATTAATTCATAAGAGGCAACAGGAACAGGCGACCCCGCTGCTCCCTCTATAAGTGGTATTGTTATAATATCTGTTCCATTATTAACAGCATCTATATTAAAAGATGCTCCATATAAAATCACGGCCTTAGAAATAAATAAGCCCCCACTTACTAGAACAGGCCCGGAACCGAATCCGGCTGGAATACTTCCTGGCACAATAAGTGCGGAGGTATCAACAGAAGATCCGCCTAATTTTATGCCACCAAAACTTATACTAGTAAGATCTGTTAATGTGGCTAAAGGATTGCTTGTCGTTGCTGCTGCCACTCTTAAATTAGAGGTATCTATTATAGCCTCTAGCAAATTCTTTGTAAAAGGCTGTGCAGGATGTCTCATATCGAAGATATTAGTTTCAACTAAGTTGGTCCCAATAGGCCCTAAATTGACAAGAGCCAACGGGGCTTTATCCATCATAGAAGGAATAGTTGGAGATGCCGCCGGGCCGCCGGATATCTGCGCTAAAGCTCCTCCTGAATCAAAATGGATTAAAACCCACTGACTTAGAGTAGGATGTTGAAGTCCTATTAAATCTATAGTAGAAGCAGGTATTACGAATTTCTGATTTCCGAATCTAAAACTAGGATCTATAATAACATCTACTTTATTATTAACTCCAGGGGCATTAGCTTTAACTCTTCCAGGCTGCCATCTAGCTCTTGTAGTATTTAGATCTATACCAGAAATTGCGGCGCCGATTTCATTTGTTATATCGTCCCCGCTCTTAAAAGGATTTGTTCTATCTGCTGGAATTATTCTTGTACTATCTGGATCTAAAATCGCACCTTCCAAATCAAAAGTCATGTTTTTAAATTCGGATAATCTCCGCTGCCTAAATACAGGCATAGACTGACGCAAATTATAAATATCAACTCTATCATTAAGAACAGAGGCGACTATTAATTGTATCTCTTCAGATCCCAATTCGGTATAATCCTCGTCTGGCAAAAGTTTCAAGCCATTTCTAAAAATGAAAACCCCAAAACGAGAAGCTCTGATTCTATTATCATTCAACTCAAAATTAGTTTGAAGAGCTAAAGCATCGTTCTCTTCAGCAAAAATAATTCCATTATGTTTAACTAATTCTACAACCTCGTCCACGGCAGGGGCAATAGAGAAAGTTATATTTGTCGTATTATCTTCAGTATAATCGACTCCCGGTCTTTGTAATACACCCTCTTTAAAAACTAGTAAGTTTCTAGCGCCTGGTATATAAGTTCCAAATGTCAAAGAATAAATTAAAGTGGCTCCTGTTCCTATATATTGTTGTTGGAATTCTATTTGATCATCTAATATGAATTCCCAATTCTCATCGGCAGCAACTACTATAGAACTTCCAACTATGTTTATTTGATTTTTAGTAGTAAAATTCCATCCAGCAATAGTGCTGACTCCTGCTTGCTCAAAAGCTATTTTTAGACCGTTTCTAAAGACCCATAGATTTGATCCTCTAGACAGAGTAAAAGGAATATCTAAATTATCAAAAAAAGTTTCACCGCCCGTAGTTTCTACTGTAACTCTCTCAATTATTCCACCCTTGGAGGATTGATCTATTTCGCGAATAGAACATGGTCTAGGTGCTGACCGTAATCCCAGTCCATCAAATTCCCCCAATATAACAGCATTAACAGGAATAAGCTGATCCTCTGCATAATTTATAATTACGTCTGTAGCATCTTTTTCATCACTTGTAAAAGCGTACATTACAAACGGAGCTACTAAAGCACCCGGGCTATCGATTGTTTGCGTGGCTGTAATTTTAACTATTGTTCTGCCAGATATAAACGCGCCTGGATGAACGTTAAAAGGACCTCCAGCAGGACCGGTAACTTGAAGACCGTACAAAACTTTACTAGCTTCTCCAACTAATTGCTCTTTCGCGGGATTAAAAGACATGGACGGAGTATACGCTGCACGAAATTTTATGTGCTTAGTTCGTTGTCCTGATGCAATAATAAGTGGTAGAGCCATTTATACTCTCACGAATTCTAAATTCATTGTAACTTCTGTTGTTATTTGAGATAACGAATCAAGAGGAATTTCTTGATCTGAGCGCAAAAAAACTATTTGTCCATTTTCTGTTCCTAAAGCTATCTCATCTAAAAAATCGATAGAACTATCTAACAACTGATCTGGAAATAAATTATCGATACCCAGAGCCATTATTACACTTATTTTTCCTAAAGTTTCTGCGGCTTCTTTAATTGGAGTAGAAACAACATCGTCTATTAAGCCTGTATCAGTTATTAACTTGTCTCCAGGAATAAACCTACTTATTGCTCCTCCTCGTCCTCCAAAGACTGTATCCAGTGGGGAAGACAGTCCTCCTAATATTTCTAAAATTGTTGATCTGCCTGACAAAATACTAACATTTTTAGATTCATAACTGCCTGGAGTAGGAGAAACTCCGTCTCTAATATTTCCATCTATATCGTTGTTTGTTTCTGATATAGGCGTCCCTATAGTATCAATTAGAGGAGACGTTATTCTAGGCCTAGCACTAAAATTTTCGTCATCTTCACCACTAATTAGTACATAATCATCTCCTATACTTGGAGGATTTAATATATCAGCATCTTGTAATGTTAAAGTATTGCTTGTGTTAATTCTAACAATAAAGATATCTCCTGCTAAAACACCAGTTAAAAACTTAATTATTTTTGATCGATGCTCATCTTCAATAAAATCTTTTGATGTATCTTCAATCACAACTTCTGAATTCACAACAACATCTGTTAATTCGCCGCGAATTGAAAAAGTTTTCCACAATGGGTCAAACGAGGCGCTATTTGCCTCTTTTCCTATTTCTGTTTGCCAATTAGCTAAAGTAATATGATCTGGAGTAATAGCGCCAATATGCCTTCCAATAATTCCAGTTGTCATAGCCCCATCTGATACAAAATAAACGTTTCTATCTAAATCATTTAAAGTTGTAATAGCATCATCTAAAATTAAGCATAGAGCATCGTTTTTATCAGCTCTAGCTTTAATAACATTCATTTTAATGGAGCCGTCAGTATTTATACATTCGATGCCCGCAGCATCTCCAGAACCTACCCCCTCAACATAAATACTATTAAATGCTATAAGATTAGAAGATCCGGACTGAGTATCTATTTTAATTCCTCTATCAGAAACGTGCAGTTGATTATTCAGTACTTTATGATTAGATCCTATACCGTCTATTAATATAGCTGTAGACGATAAAAATGGCATGGATAAACTATTTATAATACAGTCATCAACCCCTAATAAATGTATTCCTATGGAAGACATTCCAATTAATTCAGTTCCGATAATATGAACTCCGTCTGCTTCTACTAACACACCGGTAGGATTTCCTGTTGCGTCTATAATAGGCCTTCCAAAAGCTGGTTTAATCATAAAAGGAAATGCACTAGAAGATAGAATACTACTTGGAATATTTAAAGATTCTATAAATGTCTCATCATCAAGTAAGATAATTTGAGTGACATCTAATGGAGTAGTTCCCCAACTCGAAGCTACTAAATCAATTGCAGATTGGATACTAGTAATTATTCTAGTAGATCCTACCCTAATAATTCTAGGACATGGACCACCCCAACCTACAGGCCAGCTAGAAAGCGGACCTCCCCAAGAAGCCAAAACATTCCTCCATCACAAATACTATTTATATTTATAACTGGTTTTATCTTGTCCTTTTTTAATGATTACTGGTTGTTCTTGTTGATTGTCTTCCTTAATGTTCGTCAATAGTTTTCGAATAAATTTATCAACTTCGTTAGACATGCCACATCTTAAAAGAATCAAAGAGAGGCTAAAAATAGATACAGAAATATTATCTCTTAAGGAAAATAAATTAGATTCGTATCCAAAATTAAAAAATATTATTAAGAATAAACAAAAAATATAAGTTTTTTTACATTTAAAAAAATTTATTAATGTTTTCATATTATTCCTGCCTATCTAAAAGATCTTTAACAGCACTGCGGATATCTGACTGACTGCTAACAACTTGAGTTAGAACCTGTGTTTGTTGACGCACAGCTTCTGCTAAACTTTCTATAGCTTTATACAAACTTACTCTGACCCACCAAATCTTCACACCGGGCTCATTAGGATCTTCTACATCATGCCATTTATATAATTCTTTCTGCATAATATGTATTTCATTGATTTGAATTACTAGAGGAGATAAAGCTTCTTTCAATGCTTCAACTAAAATTTTATTAGTATGAGAATTGTGATCGCTATGTTTTTCAGATGGTATTTTCCATTTACTCCATTTTTCTAAAAAATCGAAGACGGCACGTAGAATAAGTAACGCTAAAATGCCAGATCCAATAACTTTTATAAAACTATCTTCTAATAAATCCGCGCCAAACATATATGTTCTCCTACATGTACGAGACTTCGATAGTCCCTATTCTAACAGATTCTGCAGAATCGGTTATGGTATCGGCTAATATTAAAAATCTCTCTCCAGAATTAGGCTGAGAGGACAAATCCACAGCATTAATTACAAACTCGGTTCTAACTGCGGCCGTTTGAGAAAGAGATGTAAACAAAGTAGTTCCATCATCTTTAATAACCCTAAAAATTACTGACGCACCTACGCCAGTTTTAAAATAAGGTATTCTTATTTTGTTAATAGATGTAAAAAATATAGGCATAATATCTTGCCAACTAATTTCTGCTGCGGCTGCTGCTGCTGTTCCAGTAACAATTAAATATTGTTCATAATTTGTTGTAGTGTCCAATTCATTATTAATCGTTACAGAACCAAAAGCTCCTATAACAGCCTCTCCGGGAAACAATACATGAGAAGCGGCATCAAATAAAGCAGCTTGTGTGGCGGCCAAAGCCTGGCGCAACCTATTAAAATCTTTAGCTTCCGCAAGAATGTCAACAGATGTTGTTTGAGACTCTTTTGGTACTTGATTGGGATCCGGCCTTTGATAATCAGGTAAAGAAGAGAATGGATCATCAGCAATAATCCACCATTCAAAAGAGGCGGAGAAATCCCCAGGGCCCCCCAAACCGTCGTCGTTTGTTACAATAATATCTATAATTCTATTTTCTTCTAAAATACCCAATGGTACATCACAAACAATAGTGCTTCCTAGCCACGTTGTAAATGTTGTCTGTAAAACACCGGCAAAAGATACACTACTACCTGCGCCAACAGTATCTAATCCTGTAACGCTGAGCGTTATACTATCTCCCTCAGATGCTCCTTGTGGAGTCATATTTATAATAGTTGGAACTGTCATATCATTCTAAAACAATAGACCATTCTAAAATAATTCCTGTTCTATCTCCTGTTCCAAATGGAATACTTGGAAATGTTTTTCTAGCGATGCAAACTCCTCCTGCACTTAAAGTTTGTATAGAAAATTCATTTACTATTTCTTCTAGAGGATCAGCAAATGAGAACGGTCCCTCAGCGGTTAAAAATGTAGCAGCTAAATTTAAAGTACTTCCTGTGACACTTTTACTACCTATCATTTTACGATTCAATTCATTTATTAAACCAACATCAAAAGGACTCGGCGCTAAAGGTATGTCTAAGTTAGAAGGATTAACCCCTCGATCTCCTATAGCCATAAAGTCAAAATTATCTGCCGACAGCCCAACTAGAATTTTAGCAGATTCCATTAATCCCACATCTGTTATTACATTCGCTTGTGTGTCACGCAGGATAGGTAAATCTTTTCTAAAAAATAACGCTTCAGAGCTATCAAAGCCTAGAGGAATATCTCTTATTTTTAAATAACCTTTTAAACGTAAACGATTTAAGTGCATTATCCGCTAGCTAATATAACCAATGTATCTAAGTCTAATACAGCAAGTGTGTCTATTACCCCAATTGAGTCAGAACTCAAGTCAAAAGCTCTACGTTCTACAACAACAGATTCATAAGTAATTTCATCTAAAACAGCAGTTTCAAAAGCAGGTAATTTCATATAATTAACATAATTCATATTTAAACTATCTTCAGCCTGAACTCTAATATTAAAATCTGATGTAAATGAAACTAAGGATGTTTCTTCTTCTAATAAAATCTCAAACCCTAAAAAACAGTCTGTGTATGTGGGCTTGATTCTTTCTAAAATGTTACTAGCAATTGTAATATTTTCGGTTTCTAGATCACTTACAACAGAAGAATGAACCAAGACAACAAAAGTGAAAAATTCTTTAGTTTCATGTAAACCAAATCTAACCGCAAACCCAGGATCTGTAATTAATTCAGACAAGGATAAAGCAGTTGAAATAGATTTATACACTGTTAAAATTTCCCCTATAGATGCTCTAACTTCTAATGGATTAGGAACATTAAATATCTTATATTCCCCCGTCTTTTCCACTTTGATTGTTATATCGCTTCCGCCAGCGCCATCATCTTCTATTGATATAACTTCTCCTGGAGGAGATATAGGGAGCCCAAGCGGAGCCGCGATAGCAACTAATATGTTCTCTATTGTCGGGCCGTGCCATAAAGCGTACCATAACGCCTGTAATCTGAGAAGATAATCCTCGCTAGAAGATTTTTCAAAGCCTACAAAACTTCCAAAATTGTTAGAAGCTTGTCTTCTATCCCATTTAACTACATCAGCAATCATTCTAGTAGGTGGAGTAGCTGCAAAAAATATTACACCATCTATAATTTTATAATCAACATTTTCTATCAAAATAGACACAGAGGGATTGATTTCTGAATCTTCTACTATTTTATTCCTGAGTTGAGGAATACTTACCGTTTTACTATCTATATTAAAACCAAAAGTAAATCCTAATGGCGGTGTGGCTATAATATTCTCTGTTGTAGAATCAAACTTATAAAAAACATATAAAGACTGAAATAAAGCTTGTGTAGTAAATAAGCTTTTGCCTTGATCTACTTGAAATATATCAGCAAGATTGTGGGCACCGAATTCTAAAAATCGATCCCAAAGAGATTGGATAGTTAAACGATCTACTTCTCTAAGATCATCCCAGGCATCCGATATTCGAGTCCAAAAACTTTCTGAGAGAAAAGCCACGGATCATTCCTTGGTGAGCAAAATTTCCCAGATTTTATCGTCCGGTACATCTGAAGGAAACGCGGAATAACAATCTAATTTAGGTCCTTGTTTTCTAAGATCCACAATTTTTTTATATTTATAACAATAAGCAGCATATTTAGGACCGGGAATCAGATCTCCACATAATCGGCAACAGAAATTTCCAATTGGTTTTTGTTTATCTGCTTCATCATAATCTATGGTTCGCATTTCAGACTTCTATAACTGTAATATTTCTAGGGGAAAACACTTGTGTCCTATTCAGGATTTTAACCACTATATTTGAATCTTCAATCAAAACTCCATCTACAGATCTATGTTCTGTAGAAAACGTGAAAGGGGAAATTCCTAATTCATTTCTACCCGCATCAGTCACATCATAGATTAAATCAATTATATCCGATACTTCTAAAACGGCTTTAAAACCCAAATCTACCACTAAGTAATTTTCTACAGCTTCTTGTATAGCTGCTGTGTTCAGAGTAAATGTAGATTTTTGAGATTGGACAGTCACCGACAAATCTACAAAAACAGGCAGGGCGCTTTTAGCTAATAAATCGGCTGTAACAACTCTGTTTTGAGTCGAAGATATAAAATCTTGAATCTGAGTAATATTAGCTTGAGTTTTATAATCAACCTGAAAATAGCTTGTTAAAAACGGCCCGCCCAAAATCACATAATCCGCGCCGACGGTTAAAATAGCTGTTTGATTTCCTAAAATTTTAAACGTAGTAGCCGTGTTTCCACAATAGTAAATTCTTCACCAGAATTAGATAATCTAAGTATCCTGCCAATAAAAGCCGAGGGAACTAGAGCCAAAGAAGAATCAGTAACAATTGTATTACCAAAACCATCTAAGGAAACGCTTGTTATAGTGCTGCCAAATTCAGAAATTAATATAGAAATACGTTCTATATCACTTAAAGTAAGAGACGGTTCTTCAAATTCTAAAATATAATCTTGACCTTCTGTAAGGAAATTACCAAGAGGAGTTAGCGTAACTGGGTCTATTTCCTCAATTTGCGTAATTTCTAAAATAGGTCTAGTAATCTGATTAATAATGAAAAACGAATCTCCAATAGAAGCATCTGCTTCAAGAGCTAGTATTATTGTAGTGCTTGTATTAGATAGAATTGAAAATCTTTGCCGTCTGGATTTTCCGTCTAAAAATTCTACTCTTTTACCAACTAATTCATTCGTTGTAAAAGCTAAATTAGTATCTGTTAAAATAGTAGTTCCACTACTAAATGTAATATTAGTTAGCACTCCTCCTTGAATATGAAAACTCTCATCAACACCCGGAACTCCGTCTATAGAATCTCTGCTTCTTAGCCTATTTCTAATTGTTGCAGTTTCTAATATGAAATTTTTTGTTTCAGAAGAATCTATTTGTAAATAGTAATCAACCTTTCCTCCTATATTAACTTCTTCTGCAGCTTCGAAAGATATTCCACCAAGATTCAAATTAGTACCAACTAAAATATCTCTGATCATTTCTGGATCGCCAAATCCTATAGGCTGCATCCTACGTATGAAAGAAAATTCATCTAATATAATAGTAGTAGACCCAGGAGAAGTAACTAAACTCCTCTCAGTAATTGCTTGAATTCCTCTAGTGATGAAATCACTATTAGTTTCTCTGTCTACTCCATTAGTAAAAGTGGTTATATTAGTAACCTGCACTACAGAAGGATTATTAGTTACTAAATTTACTATCTCATCAATACCTATTTCTCCTTCAGATCCTTCTGTCTCGGCCTCTGTATTTACATCAAAGAAGTGTAAATCTCCGAACACATTTAGACTCATTTGAGCTGCTGTTATAGTCTGTGTATTAGGAGTTAAAAATCTCAATCCTTCTGCCGAAGTAAAAGTAGATCCTGCGAGTAAGGAAAAATCTATAGGAGAATCGAAAAATATTCTAACTTGACCAGAGGCTCTAGACCCGTTTCTTCGGTCTAAAAAAACATTAGCCATTATTGCGTCAACATCTTCATCCGATAATAATTCGGAATTTAAGATAGATTGGCGCCGGCTAATATCATCAATAGTTTCAAATAGAGGTTGCAGAATTCGACTAAGAGGGCGTATCAGAAAATCATAGACAGGAACTCCGCGCCTAATATCAGCATTAGGATTTACTTCTTTAGCAGCGCTAATTAGAAAATCGAGTGCGTTGTCTAAGGTTTCAATTACCAAACAAAGTACTCCCTAACGGTTTTAGAAGTTTAGCGAAATCGACAACTATGTTCGTTCCGTCCTCTAAAACCACCCTAACATTAACTAACCACCGGTGTTCTGATCTATTATACCTCACATCTAGCGCCTCTAGATTAGCTAATCTTTCATTGCCTGGTAAGTCATGGCCTGTTTGATTTGCTCTAATATCTCTTAGGGTTTTTCTGATAGCCCCTACAATATCCAATTGTGTAGATTGCCCATTATCTAATACTTGTCTATTTACCAATGATTTCAAATCTGCGCCCTGTCCAGGAGCATCTTCGTCTGAACCAGGAGTCTGTAACAATAAACGAACTATTTCCTGAATAACTTTAGCAGCCCCAGAAATTCTAACTGATCTATTACCTATCTCTAGATCTATTTTATTATTGTTCGTAGTATCGATTCTATAAAAAGAAAGTGTTTCGGCCATTAGCTTGGAACATCTCCTAACCTATCTCCAGTAATATGTCGATCTATAGTAGTTTTTATACTGTTAAAAGTTCTGTCTTGTTCTGCAGGCGCTCCAATAGCCGCAGATCTTCTACTATTTAAGGCCCTAGATTGCGCTGCCTGAGAATTAGCAATGCCCTGACAATCATTAGCTGCTCTTTGTAATTCCGCTCTAGTAAAAGCATCATCAGCTGTGTTTGCAAACTCAGAAACGCATTGAGCTAGAGCACCCGCAGATGTAGCTGAATCCGTCAAAGATTCAAAGTAGCCAGCAAATCCTCCCTGTTCTACTAATGATTTTAATCTATCAAAGCTAGAACTAGAAAATAAATCTACTAATGAGTTAGCCGCTCCTAATGGATCCGCAATAGCAACAGCAGCAGTAATGGCCAAAATACTATTAAGTAGTCCTGAAATAATCTGTAAAGAAGATACTGCCGCGCCAATAGTAGTCTGCATTAATATTGTATTTTTAGTCACTACAGTAGATCTAATAATTCTTATTATTTCATTTATTTCATCTATAAACTCATTAACAGAAGTTATATCCAAAGCTCGTAAACTAGCCACCATATTTCCGATAGAAGCGCCATTTGGATCATTATTCATCTCTGTGTTAATTTCTTGAGAATCACGACAGAATATTCCATGCAATATACTAATCTGGAAATAAAAATCCCTAGAAGAAGATGATAGATCAAAATCATCATTTCCAACATTAGCGTCAAGAAAATCGGTATAGGAACTCATCAATCCTTTAATGGCCTCTAATA
>Ga0209342_10001894_pt1 | contig 23002 bp, 16 predicted proteins | sample RifCSP16_2_FD_184023 | JGI IMG/M metagenome (GOLD analysis project Ga0209342, IMG submission 184023) | Soil microbial communities from Rifle, Colorado - Rifle CSP2_sed 16_2 (SPAdes) (version 2) | ecosystem: Environmental > Terrestrial > Deep subsurface > Rock core/Sediment | place: Rifle... | reverse complement strand
CGTTCACCGACACGGACTGGGCGCCGTCGGTCGTCCCGTAGACGGCCACGGCCGACAAGTTCGTGACCGTGCCATTGGCCGGCGAGGCGAGGAAGAGGCTGGGGGCCGTCGTGTCGGGTTGCACGAGCCTGTTGCTCCAGACGCTTTCTCGGGTCGCATCGGTCCGGACCCAGTAGGCGACGGCATCGCCATTCCCGTTCACCACAACACGCGGCAAGCCCAAGTCGTGCACGCCCGCGCCTAGAATCGAAAGCGCCCCCCACCCCGATGTGCCGGACCTCTCCCGTGCGCCGACCTCAATTTCGATCCCGTTGGCCTGCGACCATACCACAACCGCGTGGAGCGAGCCGTCGGCGTCGACGCGGGGATTGAGGCCAACGAGGTGCGAGTCATCCTCGATGAAGAACTCGGTGCCCCACCCCACGTTCCTCGTGTACTGGCTTGCGGCGATGTTGTAGTCGCCACTCGGGGTCTGGCGTTGGGCCCACACGGCAAAGCCGTTTCCTTGGGCGTCCAGGGCGACGTGTGGACCTCGTCCAACATCGGTTCCGACCCCTAGAAGCGTCGCGCTTGCCCAGCCAGAACCGGCCGTGCGGTAGTTGGCCGAAACGTTTCGGGACCCAAGATCGCCCGAATCCCAGACGACGGCGGCGTTCCCGTCGACGTCCACATCGAGCTGCATGTTCACGGCGGGCCCGGAGTTGTTCCTCTCCGCCAGCCCGTCAGCGGCCCAACCCGACCCGGCCGTATAGTCGCTGTAGTAGATGTTGTTCCGCGTGCCGTCGAATTGGCTGCAGGCGGCCACCGCGTTCCCGTCCCCGTACGCACCCACCTGGGGATCATCCGGGTCGCCTGCACGTCCGTCGAGGGTCGTGGCGCCGGCCCAACCCGTGCCCAGTTCGAAAGTGTTTCCCCAAATGTCGAAGTCCGTCCCGTTCGACTGTCGCCAAACGGCGAAGGCGTGGCCCGTGCCGTCGATGGAGACCTGGGGTTGCAGGGCCGACCCGGCGTCATCCTTCTCGATGAGTTCGGGCGTCCCCCAGCCGGAGCTCGGGTCAAAGACGTTTGCCCAGATGTTGTCCCGCGTCGTATCGTTCTGCTGCCAGACAGCGACCGCGTTCCCGTTTCCGTCGAGAGCGATGCTGGGGAACGCCGCATCTTCAGAATCGTCCGATTCCACAACGACGGGCCATTTCCATCCCGTCCCGGGGGCATACAGATTGGACCAAATGCTCCGGTGGCTGCCGTCCGCCATTGTCCAAACGGCCATGATGACCCCGCCGGCGTTTGACGCCACGTCGGGGGTCACCGCGTCCGATTGGTTGTAAAGCTCAATGATCTCGGCACCCTGCCAGCCGCTTAGGGGCGCGGCGCTGGTGGGCAATGAGAGGAAGGGCGAAGCCACAAGGGCGAAAAGCAGGCAGGCCGCTGCGGTTGCCTGCACCTTCGCGTGTGGGAATCGTCGCTTGCCGCCCCGAGCCTGCATTTCCTTTCCCCTTGCCATGTTTTTTTCCCGCCCAGAAGCCCGCGACAGCGGGCACGAGCCTTGAAGCTATCGGCCGCTCCCCTCGTGGATTGTTCTGGGCGCAGCAGAGCGCCGCGGCGAGGCCTTGCGGGCCGCGGCCGGGAGACGGACCTCGGGCCTACCGCCCGAACTTGCCTTTCTTCTTCGGCTCGCTTGCCGGCGAGGGCGAGGCCCCGCCTCCGTACTTCGCCACGATCGTGGCGCACAAGTACTGTCCGATCTGGTGGAAAACGGCCTCGACGTTTTCGCCCGTCTTTGCCGACGTGTGGAAGAGCGCGAGGTTGATCTCCTTCGCGCGCGAGGCGGCCTCCTCGTCGGAAACCTGGAAACTCTCCTTCAAGTCGACCTTGTTGACCGCAAACGCCCCGGGGACCGGCCCGCAGAGCTCGTAGACGCTCTTGGCCCACGTCGGGACCGAGTCGAAACTCGCGCGCCGCGTCCCGTCGCAGACGATGATCACGGCCTCGGCGCCCTTGAAGTACATCCGGTGCGCGCGCTCCATGCCGGTCTGGCCGAGAATGTCCCAGATGTCGAGCTGGAGCTTGATGTGGAGGCCGTCGCCCGGATAGTCGAACTCCATGGGCTTGCGGGAGGTTTTTGTCCCGATCGTGATGATGTATTTGTCATCGAACTTGTCGATGACGAAACGACGCACGAGGGAGGTCTTGCCGACGTTGCCGTCGCCGATCAGGAGGATCTTCTTCTCGAACTCGAGCGATTCCATCGCCCTGCCATCTCCGCGCAGGCCAGATAAGGGTTGCGAACGGCGCCGGCGCGCGTAGGAGGGGTTGTCTAAACATGGAGGGAAGCGGACAAGGAGGCGCTCCGGACAAAGCCGCCCCCGGGGGAGCCAGGCGGCGTTGCCGGCTTCGCGCGAGAGGAAACAGGAAACGGATTCGCGGACGGCGCAAGGCTTTCATAGTCCGCCCGCAACTCGCCGCCGCAAGCTAGGCCTGCCTACATTAGCCAGCTACCGTGAGGTGCCGCCCTCCAGATGCACACGAACCGGGCAGGGCTTCTCGCGTTGCTTGGGGTTGCGGCGATCCTCGCGGTGCCGCAGGCCGGGGCCGCGGGACCCGCCGGCTGGGGAACGGCCTCGAGCCTCGAAGCGAACCCTGACGGGTGGGCCCAGTCCCCGTCGATCGCCTTTGACGAGGCAGGCAACGGGCTTGCCGTGTGGTACCAGTCGGACGGCCTGCGCAACAACATCTGGGCCGCCAGGTTCACGCCGGGGGCCCTTTGGGGTGCGCCGGCCCTGATCGAGACCGACGACGCGGGCGACGCGGTCTTGCCCCAAGTGGCCGTGGGCGGCGGTGGCGACGCATTCGCCGTCTGGCGCCAATCTGACGGGACGCGGACGAACATCTGGGCCGCGCACTATACGCCGGGGCCGGGCTGGCAGAGCGCCGTCCTCCTCGAGCGGGATGACGTTGGCTGGGCGCAAAATGCGAGGGTCTCGGCCGACCCATGGGGGAACGCGACGGCCGTATGGTCGCAGGACGACGGGAACTTCTCGAGCCTTTACTCGGCGCGGTTTTCAGCCGGAGCCGGCTGGAGCGCGCCCGTCCTCGTTGAGAACGCGACGGGCGACGTGCAGGAGCCTCACGTGGCCACGGACGGCACGGGAGCGTCCTTTGCCGTTTGGAGCCAGTTTGACGGGACGCGCTACAATATCTGGACGGCCCGGCACGCGCCGGGCGCCGGGTGGAGCGCGCCTTCGGTTCTCGAGCGTGAGGATTCCGGCTGGGCGCTCACCCCCAAGGTCGCGGCAAGCCAGGGCGGGGATGCCGTGGCCGTGTGGCACCAGTCCGACGGCGCCCGGAACAACATCTGGGCGGCGCGGTACCAGCGGGGCCTCGGCTGGGGTGTGCCGGCCCAGGTCGAGCACAATGACGCAGGGGACGCGCTCGAGCCGGAGGTCGCGACCGACGCGTCGGGCAACGCGGTCGCGGTTTGGCACCAATACGACGGGACGCGCTTCGACATCTTCGCGAACCGCTACGTCGCGGGCGCCGGCTGGGGAACCCCCGCGCCCCTTGAAGCAAGCATCGCAGGGGACTCCGTGCTCCCCGATGTGGCCGTCGATGCGGCCGGCAACGCGGTAGCGGTCTGGTATCAGCACGACGGGACGCGCTACAACATTTGGGCGAGCCGGTTCGTCCCCGGCGCCGGGTGGGGCAACGCCACGGCGCTCGAAACGGATGACGCGGGCAACGCGTTCACCCCGCGGGTTGCCGTCGACGGCGGGGGGAATGCGACGGCCGTCTGGCACCAGTGGAATGGCGCGCGCTTCCAGGTCTTCGCCAACCGGTTTTCTGTGCCCACTGCGCCGAGCGCGCCCCTCGGCGTCAGCGCCGCGCCCGGAACCGGGCGCGTCGAGCTGCGGTGGAGCGCGCCGACCGACGACGGCGGCGCAAACCTCACGGGCTACAACCTCTATCGCGGGGCTGCGCAAGGAGCGCTCGGCCTGCTCGGCTTCGTAGGCCCCGTGCTGAATTTCACGGACACGGAAGTCCGAAACGGGATCACGTACTTCTACGAACTTGCGGCGCTAAACGGCTTCCGCGAGGGGGCCCGCTCGGCGCCGGTCAATGCCACACCCGTGGGCCCGCCCGGGCCCCCTGGATCGGTCTCAGCCGTGCCCGGCGATGGCAGGGTGACCGTGAGTTGGGGCAGCCCCCTAGATGTCGGTGGCCTCGCGGTCTCGGGCTTCCGGATCTACCGAAGCGAAGAGGCCTCGCCACCGGTCCTTGTTGCCTCGCCGGCGGCTGAGGGCACCTACGAGGACCTCGGCGTCACAAACGGGTTCGCGTACAACTACTCGGTCTCCGCGGTAAATCCCGCGGGCGAAGGCGCCCAAAGTGCGGCCTCGCTTGCCCGCCCTGTGGGACCGCCGCCCGCGCCGCGCGCGCTTGCCGCGACGCCGGGCCCCGCGCGGGCCTTCCTGACGTGGCAGCCGCCCGTGATCGACGGGGGTTCGCCAATCACCGGCTACAACCTCTACCGGGCTGCCCCCGGGGACACGTTCGCGTTGCGTGTTTCCCTCGGCGACGTGCTCCTCTTCGACGACGCGGGGCTCACAAACGGCCTCGCCTATCAGTACCTGGTCCGCGCGGCAAACGAGCACGGCGTTGGCGCCCTCAGCGCGCCCGCGACCGTGACGCCCGTGGGGCCGCCGGGCGCCCCGAGCATCGAGGAGATTGCGGCCGGCAGGGGCGAAGTGCGGCTCCGGTGGGCGCCGCCCTCCGACAGCGGCGGTTTAGCGATCACCGGCTACGCGGTTTACCGGCGCACAGCGGGGGGCAACGCCACGCTCCTCGCGACCCTGCCTGGCCAACTCGAGTTCACGGACACAGGCCTCGCGTTCGACCAGGCGTATTACTACCAGGTGAGCGCGATCAATTCGATCGGCGAGGGCCTGCGCTCGGCGGTTTCGGGCGCCACGCTCGGCGCGCCCCCGGACACCGCGAAGCCGACCGTGGCAATCCTCGAGCCGGCGGCGGGGGCGAGGCTGAGCGGCCCGCGCGTGCGCTTCGCCGGGACGGCTTCCGACAACGTCGCGGTCCTCAAGGTCGAGGTAAGCACCGACGGCGTGAGCTGGACGGCGGTCGCGGCCGTGCCGCGCGGGCCCCCAGGCAACGTCGATTGGACGGCGGACCTCCAAGTCTCCGCCGGGAGCCAGACCCTCTTTGTGCGCGCCACCGACGCGTCGGGCAATGACGCCACGGCCTCCGTGGGCCTCGAGGTTGCGGCGGGCGCGCCGCCGACGGCCGCTGGCGAAAGTGCCGGGGGGTCCGTGGGGGTCCTCGCAGCGGCCTTGGCCGGTGTCGGGGGTTCGGCGGGCGCATGGGCGCTGCTCGTGCTCCCTCGCCGCCGCAAGGCGCGCGAGGGCGGTGCGGAGCCGCCAATGGGCGTTCCCCCCGCCCCGTCGGCGGGTGCCGCCGCCTTGCCGGCCGCCGCCCCGGAAGGCGCACTCTCCGCCGCCCTCCTCCCCGCGGGCCAACCGCGGCGCACGTACCTCGTCGAGGACCTCTTCCTCCTCTACCACGATGGCCGCGTGATCTTCTCGCGGGGCGGCCTCGGCGCGGATGCAGTCGAGGACCCCGACTCGGTCGGGATCATGCTCGTCGCGGTCCAGGAATTCATCCGGGACTCCTTCAAGAAAGGCGAGGCCGTCGACAAGATGAGCTACGGGGACAACGCGATCCTCCTGCGCAAGGGCGCGCACACTATCGTGGGGGTCACGGTCTTCGGCGACCCGGACCCGGCCTTTGTCGACCAGCTCCAGGAGATGGTGGCGAAGGTCGAGGGCACGTACGCCGGGATCATCGAGGAGTGGGACGGCAACAAGACGCGCTTCAAGGGCGTCGAGGCGATCCTCGCACCGCTCTGGCGCCCGACTTCCGACCTCACGCGGGCCGATGTCCTGCTCGCGACGAACCAGCCGATCGTCCAGATGATCTCGGGCGTCGAGTTCTTCCAGGGTTTCGTGCGCCTCAAGGTTGCCGTCGTCAACAACACGCCCTCCGTCATCACGGGCGTCACGGTGGACCTCGACCTCAACAAGGAGGTCCTGCGCCTCCACCGGATCGAGCCCTCGGGTTACCGCGCCGAGGGGACGAAGGTCTCCCTCGGCGTCCTCAACACGGGGGAAAAGGCCACGATCGCCTACAACTTCGACCCCCAAATGTGCACGGTCTCCCTGATCGACGGCACGTGCCGCTACAAGGACTACGAGGGGAGCCTCCACACGGTCACAATGAAGAGCCGCAAGGCCGAGGTCGTCTGCCCCCTCTTCTTCACGAAGGAACAGGCCAACACGGCGATGCTGAAGCGCCTCGTGGAGACGGAGCTCAAGCAGTTCGACGTGAAGGCCTTTGAGTTTGCCGCCCCCGACGACGACGAGGCCCTGCGCGACCTCTTCGAGGTGATGAGGTCGGTCGTCCAGGGGCACGACGTGAAACTCGTGCGCTCGTTCGAATCGCAAGGGCCCTACGCGGGCGAGGCGTGGTTCTACGGCCGGACCCAGCCGAAGGGCTACCAAGTCGTCATCCGCTGCGCCGTGAGCGCGGCGGACGGGCGGGCGGAGTTTTACGTGGCCGCAATCTCCATGCGCGCGGTAACGGGCCTCCTGGCCGAGCTTGCCCACGCCTTTGACGCGGCCGCCCGCGAGCGGTTCGCCTCGCTGCGCGTGGCCGCGCTCTTCGACGAGGAGGTCAGGAGGCCCTACGCGGACGCCAAGCGGGTGGGCAAGATGATCGAGGGGGTGGTACCCTCGTGAGTGGCGCTCTTCGCGGCCCGCTTGTCGGCCTCCTCGTCCTCCTCGTGGCCTCGACGCCCTCGCCGGCAGGCCCGTGGGCGGCGGCAGGCTCGGCGGTCGCCGCGGCGGCAAACTACTCGCTCGCCTCGCCGACGCTGACCGTGATCGAGCCGGACGGCGTGCAGACTTTCGTCAGCGCGACGACCGCTGGCTACCCCGAACTCGCCTTCGATAGCTCGGGGAACCTTGTCCTCGCCTTCCTCGAGAACAACTCGGCGGCCTTCGCGCGGTTCAACAAGACGACCACGCAGTTCCTTACGCCGCCGACCCGGGTCTCGAACCGGACGACGACCGATTCCCCGACAAGCGACATTGGTCGGGGTCCCCGCGCGGCCCTCAACGGGCGGGGCGAGATTGTGACGGCCTACTGGGACTACATCGACCCTGGAACGGGGCTCTTCGACCGCGTATACGTGGCGGCGCACAACCTGAACGGCACCCAAGTGCTCAATGAGACCCAGGTGGGGCAGTCCCAGAGCTTCTTCTGGCCCTCGCCTTCCGTGGCGATCGGGCTCAACGACTCGTTCTACATCGCCCGCGAGGTCCCCGACGGCGACTACAACCTCTCGGCGATCGGCCTCGAGCACCGCGCGGCGGACGGCTCGCCGATCTTCACCTATCTCACGGTCTTCAACGACAGCACGGTGAACCACTACCCGCAGCTCGTAGCAGACCTTGTGCGCTCGAGGCTCGTGCTCGCGTGGTTCAACGACATCGGGGAGGAGCGGCTCGTCGCCCTCGGCCTCAACGGAAGCGTGATCTGGGGCCCGGTCACCGTGCCGACGTACGACCGCGGGTTCAGCTTCACCGTCGGGCCCGACGGCAGCATTTACGGCGTGTTCCTGGACGGCTCGGGGGACTTGCGGGCCTCGAAGTTCGCCGCCGACGGCAACCCGCTCGTGAGCGGCAGGCTCGTCTCGTCCACGCCGGGGCTCTGGGCGAAGGTCCCCCGATGCGCGCTCTCGCCGCAGGGGGAACTCTACGTTGTATGGGAGGAGGAGGACGGGACGGGCTTCGGGGAGGTCCAGGCCGCGGCGCTAAACAGCTCGGACCTGTCCTTGCTTTCGAACCCCGGGTCGGTGAGCGACGACGTCGGCCCCAGCGAGATGCCGCACGTGGGCTTCTCGCCCCAAGGCGTCCCTTGGGTCGTTTGGCGCTCCGCCGATCCGGCCTTTGTCGAGCCCGACCGAATCAACGGGACCTTTCTGCGAACGCGGACGTTCTCCTTCGGCGTCGAGACGCCCCTACAGAACGTGACGGCCTACCGTGCCGAGCCGAACGACATCCCCGTGAACTTCAGCTCGTTTTCGGACACCCGGCTCACGTTCGCCCTGAATTATGCCCTGTCGAGCGTCCGCGGGCCTTGGAATTGGACCGTCGAGTTCTTGGACGCCGTGACGGGCGCGCCGGCCCTCACCTACGACCTTTCGGGGAACGCGAGCGCGGGCGTCATCGCAAGGGTCACGCCGCCCGTCTGGGACCCGCCCGGAAACGGGCTGATCCTCATCATCGAGGTTCGCGAGGCCCGGATCTCGAACGCCGCGCTTACGCTCCTTATCGGCGTCACGGTGGAGGCCGGCCACCGCTATGCGATCACGCCGTCCGACCAGAATGCGACGGGCCTTGCCGGCTCGACGGCGCAGTTGCCCTACCAGCTGCGGAACGAAGGGGTCTTCGAAGCGCAGAGCCTGCCGATCACCCTCTCCCCCCCGCCGCCGCCCGGCTGGTCGGCCGTTACGTTCCCGACAGAGTTCTCCGCACTGCCGGGCGAGTCGCAGGTCGTGACGCTCACGGTCACGGGCCCGGCGGGGGGCACATCAGCCGACGCCTACTGCGGCGTCCTCTCCGTCCAGCACCCCGTCGATGTCTACGCGCTTGCCAGCGCGACCTTCTGCGCCCGCGTGGCGCTTGTCGCGGAACCGCGTGTCACGCCGCAGGCTCAGTCGCTGAGCGTCGAAAGCGGCGCGGCTACGCCGTTGCGCTTCACATTCGAAAACGTCGGAAATTCCGCCGCACCCCTCACGTGTCACCTCGCGATTGTCGAGGCGCTGCCGCCCGGGTGGTCGGTCGCCGGAAACCCCCTGACGGTCGTGCTGCCTCGCAACACGCCGGTAGCCGTTTCCTGGAGCGTGGCCCTCTCACCCGCCGTGACGGGCGGGCAGCGGCTCGCCCTCACGGTCCGAGCCTCCTGTGAGGGCGTCTCGTCCGAGCAGGATGCCTCGGTCGTGCTCACCGTGCTCGAGGTCCACGACCTGCAGTGGAGCACGCCGCCGCCGACGGTGCAGACGAACGCGAGCGGCGGCGCTTTGCAAGCCGCTTGGCTCGAGAACCTTGGGAACGTCGCGGAGCCCCTCGCGGCGAGCGAATTCTCCGTGCCGCCGGGCTGGAGGGGGTCGGTACACTGGACCGTAGACGGCGCCCCGGCGGCGTCTCTCGCCCCGGGGCGGACGGCCCTGGCCACGGTCCTCGTCCAGGCCCCTCCGATGGCCGAGGCCTCGGTTTACCGGTTCAGCGTGGCGGTCGGCGGCGGCGCGGGCCCCGCAGAAGTCCTGAGCCTCAGCGTCGAGGTGCCGGCCGCCTACGGGGTTTCCGTGCAGTTTAGCCCGCCGAGCCTGTTCGCGCGACCCGGAGAGGTCGTCTCGTTTGTTGGGCGCGTCTTGAACCTCGGCAACGCGCAAGACCTTTTCCAGGTCAAAGTCTCGGTCGCATCGTTCCAGCTCTGGTCTTGGGCTGCGGAGTTTGTCCCGTCGATCGGCCAAGGGAGCCTCTCCTCGTCGGGCGGCTATCTTAGCCTTGCGCCTTTCGCCGAGGGGACGCTCTACGTGTACCTCACGGCGCCGGAGGCGCCAAGCGGCGGCGAGGTGGGCGTGAACATCTCGCTTTCGAGCGCGGGGCGCTCGTCGGACGCCTGGTTCGGCGTCCTGCGCGTGCGCCTGCCGGACCTTCAAGTGGTCGTTGAGGCCGTGCCGGCGGGCGAGGCGGCCCCGCTCCTTGTCGGCGGGATTCTCGTGAACGTGACCTGCACGGGCGGCGTGTTCGTCGACAATGTGACTCTGCGCGTCGTCGTGGACGGGGTGAGCCTGTTCGACTCGCGGGTCGGGCCCTTTTGCGGACCTGACGCGAGGGCCTTCGAGATCACCGTGAGCGTGGCGCCGGGCGCCCATAGCGTGACGGCGGCGGTCGACCCCGATGAGCCGGGCGCGAGCCCGATCTACGGGTTCATCCTCGAGTCTGACGAGGACAACAACGTGGCGACCCGGAGCTTTTCGATCCGGGCGGGCCCCGCCACGCAGCCTCCCCCGACGAATGGAACGAGCGCTGGGCTCGGGGGCTCGACGGCCGTCGTCGTCTTGGCGGCCATGGGAGGCGCCGGGGCCGTCGCGGTCCTTGCGGCGTTCCGGCGGCGTCGCGGCAGGTCCGAAGGGCCCTGACCTCCGGCCGCCGGGCGGCTACTGAGCAAGCGCGACGAGAGATGTGCGTGCCTGGGCCGCGCGGCGCCGCAGCGACCCGGCCTCGAAGAGGGCGACAGCGAGCCCGTAGTGGGCCTTTGCCTCGACGGGCTGCCCGCCGGCGCGCAGCGCATCGCCCCAGGCCGAGTGGGTCTCGGCCGCCTGAAGCTGGTTGTCGAGCGCCGTGTAGCGCGCGACGGCCGCCTCGAAGTGCCCTTCCGCGGCCTTGAGGCCATCGTTCGCCGCGACCGCGAGTCCGAGCGCGCGTAGCGCCGCGCCCTCCGCGGACTTCGCGCCGATCTTTGTGGCAAGTTGGACGGCGGCCTTCGCGTCTTCCAGGGCGCGATTGCGCTCCTTGATGGCGAGCCGTGGCGCCACGCTCTCGGCAAGCGCGGCGGCAAGCAGCGAGAGCTCCCCGAACCGGCGCGCCTCGGCGGCGACCCGCTCAAGGCGGTTCACCGCGTCCCTCGACTTGCCGCGCCTTGCAAGGACGATGGCCGAAACGAGGTCGGACCACGCGAGGATCCGGGGGCTGCCGATGCGCTGCGCCTCGTCCGAGGCGCGCTCGATCTCGTCCATGGCCGCCTGGAGCTCGCCTCGGTCGGCAAGCGCGTGCGCGATGTTGACCTTGCAAAGAGCCGCGGCGCGGCGGTCGCCGATCTTCTGGTTGAGGGCAAGCCCGAGGCGCAGGAGCTCGACGGCGCGGTCGCTCTGGCCTTGGTCGCCAAGGACCGTGCCAAGCGCGATGAACACCCCGCTCACGCCGCGGCGGTCGTCGGCGGACTCCCGGAGGCGGAGGGTCTTGTTGAGAAGCTCGATGGCCCGTGCGTGGTTCCCCGAGAGCCACGCGGAGTTCGCCATCTCATAGAGCGCGTCGGCGCGGACGCCAAGCTCGCGCTCGGGGCAGGCGTCAAACGCCGCGCGCGCGGCCTCCTCCGCGTCGCGGAAGCGCGCGAGCCCGTTGAAGGCGCGAGCGCGCTGGACGAGGAGCTGCGCGGCCTCGGGCCCCTCAAGGCCCGCAAGCGCCACCTCGATGACCGGCAGGCTCGCCTCGAGCTGCCCCTGGTGGCGAAGGACGGACGCGCGCAAGAGGCTGACCGCCACGGGCGGGGCGCCGGCAGAGGCGGCGCGGTCGAGGGCGCCCAGCGCCTCGTCGTACTGGTCTGCGGCCTCAAGGGCATGGGCGCGCCGCATCTCAAGCGGGGCCCTTTCGGGGCCTTGCGAGACCCCGAGGGCCTTGGCCAGGAGCCGAGCGGCCTCTTCAGGCGCGCCCCGCCCGAGCGCCTCCTCGGCGCTCTCCTGGAGCGGGGCGACCGCCCGCCCGTCGCCCGCCTCCGCATAGTGCTCGCCGACCTGCGAGCGGGCGCCGCCCGTCGCCTGGAGCACCTCCGCGGCGCGCAGGTGCAGGAGCCGGCGCAGGTCGTTCGGCACGGCTTCATACACGACCTCGCGGACAATCGGGTGCTCGAACTGCCAGCCGGCCTCCGCCGGCTGGACGAGCCCCGTGTGGCGGTGGATTGAGGCAACCTGGCGGACGACCTTGAGCTCGACCTCGCCGAGGATGTTGGCGAGCAAGAGGCCGCCAAATCGGGTCCCGCATACGGAAGCGGCGTCCAGGAGCTCGCGGTCCCCCCGTTCCATTGAAGCGATGCGCAGTCCGACGGCCTCGCGGATTTTCGTGGGGACTTCGAAACGGTCGGGGCTGCGCGCAAGGCGCAGGAGCCCGTCGGAGGGGTCGAGGGCAAGGACGCCGGTGTCCTTGAGTTGGCGCAGGACCTCGCGGAGGATGAGCGGGTTGCCGTCGCTGTCGCGCCAGAGGCGCTCGACGAAGGGCGCCTCGAGCTTGTGCGCGCCGAGGAGCCCGTCGGCCATCAGGCGGGCTTCGGCAAGCTGGAGGCGCGTGAGCGAAATCTCCTGCCCGAGGTCCTCGCGCGCCATTGCGGTTAGCGCTTCGCGGAGCGCCTGCCGGTGCTCCCGGTCTTCCGAGCGGAACGCACCGAGGAGCACAACGGGCGCGTCCTGCGTGTTGCGCGCGAGGTAGTGGAGGAGCCCGAGGGAGGAAGAGTCGGCCCACTGGAGGTCGTCGAGGACGAGGAGGACGGGCTCGGTCGCCGCGTGCCGTTTGAGCCCAAAGAGCACGTTGTCGAAGAGGTTGAACTTGCGCGCCTGGCCGTCGGCCGCGAGGTCGACGCCGTCGAAGCTGCCGGACTGGAGGATCGCATGCAGGGGCTGGGCGAGGTCGGCGACCGCCTTCTTGTTGCCGTCCCAACCGGCCAGGCGGTCGCCCGCGCGCCGGCCCACGTCGTCGAGGGTGCGGCGCAGTTCGCGCAGGAAGATTTCGGACTCGCGGCCCTCGAAGACGGCAAGGAGCGCGACGTGGCGGCCTGCGACGGTGACGACGCCGCGGCCCCCCACCGACAGGCGCAGGATGCCTGAGTCCGATTCTTGCCCGGAGGGGCGGATCGCGTCGCGCACGAACTCCGCGGCGTTGTTGAGCATCATTGCGAGCAGCGCGGGGTCCTCGGAGGCGTCGGGGCGCTCCGCGCGGGCGACGGGGAGCCCCGTGTCGGAGACGAGGTAGAGCGCGCGCAGCCGCGGGGGGGGCTCCTCGAGCAGGAGGTGGTCGAGGGAGAGGCCCCGGAGAGCCTCACTCCAAGAATGATAGAGGACCAGGGACTCGGCGAGCGCGACGCCGGAGGCGGCGGCGAAGCCGCGCTTCTTGGCTTCGTCGAGGGCCTCGGCGAGCAGGCGGGTCTTGCCGATGCCCGCGGGGCCGGTGAGGAAGAGGAGGCTGCCGCGGCCGGCTTCGGCCGCGTCGAGGGCGAGCCGGAGGATCTGGAGCTCGCTTGCCCGGCCGGCAAGGGGGGGCGGCTTCTCCACGAGGCGGGCATGGCCGAGGAGTTAAATGGATGGCTCCCGGCGCGGGGAGCCTGCGCCTCCGCTGGGGCCTTCAGTTTAGGGCCGTGGAGGGCGCCTCGGGGCGCGCCGCGGCCTCCGGCGATGGCGCCGCCACTTCGAACTCCTTCTCCTCCCACATGTCGTAGGAGGTTGCGACCGAGGCGGCCTGCGTGATAATCGCGAAAGCCGTGAGGACGTGCAGGACATACACGGGGCCACGCTGCAGGATGCCGAGGCCGGGCGTGAAGTCGAGGTAGAGCAGGGCGCCAAGGACGGCGCCCGCGGCGGACATCCCGGCGATCGCCTTGGCGACCCGCTTCGTTCGGGTGGGGGCGGCGGTGGCGGCGAGGTTTTTGGCGTTCACGAAGGCGAACGCGACGATCAGGGCGCCGAGCACCATGTGGAGCCAGACGGCCGCGCTCGCCCCCCAAAAGGCATTCCCTTTGAGCGAGCCGGGGGCGATCATCAGGACGAGAAACTCGAGAAGCACGAGCCAGACCATCGCGTAGAGAGCTGCCCAGACCTTCAAGGAGACGCCGTCCTTGGGGGACAACCGGCGGCAGCCCCGATAGTAGTCCTCTCTACACAGAAAGTGCTCGGTATGCATGGGGCGGGGGGCAGTCTCAATTGTGAAGTTCGTACGAAGCCCGCGGACCCTGTCGGGCCGAGGGTGCCCCCATCCCCCGCCGGACGAGGCCGTTGGCCGCGCATCGAGCGGGGCGGGCGAAGGGCCCCCCGCCCTTGATTAAATGAGAGAATCGCGATTAGCCTCAGGCGCGCCTCATATAGTCCCCCCACCCACACATCCTCGGGGAAGCCATTGGACGCACGAGGACTTTCGAAGGCACGGGCAGAGAACGCATTCAAGGGGCCGGCCGGCACGGAAGGCGACCTGTGCACCTACACGGTCGAGAGGTCCGAGCGCGGTAGCGAGCTGCGCCTGCACTGCGGGGAGTGCCCCTTGCGGGACCTACCGGAGACGAACTGCTTTGCCAACCTGATCCGGAGCTTCCACAAGGAGTTCCGCCCGGACGCCGTCGCCCTCTCCGACTCGCTCGACACGCTGTACTTCGGCCACTCGATCAAAGTCCTCCGCAAGATCTGCGAGATCGCCGACGAAGTGGACCGCATGGCGGCAAGGCGCCCGCAGGATGCGCCGGGCGCAAGCGCGAGGCAGAAGGGGATGTGCCTCGCTTGCGAGCACAACCCCTCGAGGTCCTTCCCCCGGCTCAACACGGTGCTCCTCGAGGACGTGTCGAAATTCCACGGCGAGTTCAAGGGCGCGGTCGGCCGCCTCCAGGCCTTCAAGCCGCCGAACGAGGCCTGCCTTTCCTGCGCCTCGCACACCGTCGCGGACTTCGAGGTCCTTTACCTCCTTTTTGAGAAGTTCGTGCGGGAGATCCTGCACGAGGGGTTCCGCGTAAAGGTCGAGGATGCCAGGCCCGCGGAGGTGCAGGGCCCGTGAACCCTCTCCAGGCCCTTCGGGCCCCCTACGAAGTGCCCCCGGGAGAGCGAGCCCAAGGGCAGCCCGGAGCGCTTCAGGGCCGGCTCTCGCAACTGCTCGAAGACCTCGAGGCCAACCTCCCTTCAGGCAAGCAGGTCAAGCGCGGCCTCTACGACACGCTCCTCGAGGCTCGCCGGGTGAGGCCGGCCTTTGCCGACGCGTGGATCAAGGTCGCGCCGCCGCAGGGCGCCGAGCTTGTCTGGGAATATCGCCTGGACGGCGCCACTGTCAGGATCCTCAACCCCAAGGACGGGGGCGCGACGCTCTACTGGATCGTCCCCGACGAGTACACGGCCGCCGTGGCCGACCTGGAGACCCTGCGCGACGCGCTCGCGCACGTGCGCCGCGAGGGGGGGGCCGCCTTGCGGTCCGTTGCGCTCGGCGACGCGCGCCGCTTCGTCGAGGAGCGGGCGCTCGAGTTCCTGCGGGCCGAGGGGGGACCGGCGACCGAGGGGCCCGAGGGCCTCCTGAAGGCCCGGGCGCTTGCAGGGGTCGTCGCGCGCTACACGGTAGGCTTGGGCGCGCTCGAGCACCTCCTTGCCGACCCACGCGTGACGGACATCTACTCCGACGCCCCATGCGGCGCCCAGCCGCTCTACGTTTCGCTCAACAACACAGACGAGCGGGTCTCCGACCGGCTGACCACGAACATCACGTTCGCGCCGGAGGCCATTGCGGCGCTCGTCACTCGCGCACGGCTCGAGGCGGGCCGGCCCTTCTCCGAGGCCCGGCCGTTCCTCGAACACGACCTCAAGGAGTTCGGCGCGAGGCTAACGGTCATCGGCCCCCCCGTCTCGCCGGAAGGCGTTGCAGCCGCGATCCGGCGGCACTCTTCCACCCCGCTGACGCTCGTGCAGCTTGTCGCCGCCGGGGCGATGACGCCGATGACCGCCGGCCTCCTTTCAGTCATGGTGGAGGGCCAATGCTCCCTGCTCATCGGCGGCGCGCGGGGCGCGGGGAAGACAACACTGCTCGGAGCCCTAATGCTCGAAATGGACCCCGGCAAACGGATCCTGACGATCGAGGACACGCTCGAACTGCCCGTCGAGGCGATGCGGCGCGCGGGGTACCGTGTGCAGGCGCTGCGCGTGCGCTCCTCGCTCGGCGGTGAGGGCGAGATGTCGGCCGAGGAGGCGCTCAAGGTTTCCTTGCGGCTCGGCGAGAGCGCGCTCATCCTCGGCGAAGTGCGGGGCGCGGAAGCGCAGACCCTCTACGAGGCGATGCGCACGGGCGCGGCCTCCTCGTCGGTCATGGGAACGATTCACGGCTCACCCGCCTCCGCGGTCATCGCGCGCGCGGTCCACGACCTGGGCGTCTCGCCCGAGTCGTTTGCCGCCACGGACGCCATCGTAATCGCGGGCCTCGTGCGCCCCGGAGGCGCGCGTCGGCAAGTGCGCAGGGTCACGGAGGTCGCGGAGGTCTCGCTTCGCGACGGCGAGGTGGCGACCTCGAACCTGCTGCGGCATTCCGGCGGGGTCCTCGAGCCCACCGAGGCATCGCTCCAGGCAAGCGCGGTGGTCGCGAAGGTCGCGGCGGCCTGGGGGGTTTCCCCCGCGGAGGTCGTTGGCGAAGTCAAGGCGCGCGCGGAGCTGAAACTCCGGCAGGTCGCCCTCTCGCAGGCTTTGGGCAAGCCCGAACTTCTCGACGCCCAGGCCGCCGCCGACCTCAACGCGGAGTACGCGCGCCTGCGCGAAGCGGGGCTGCGGGGGCCCATGCTCGTCCAGGGCGTCGTCGAGTTTGCCAAGCGGAGGTGGACGTAAGGTGTTCGGTTTGCCCGCCCGAGCCCCGGATGCCGGCGCGGTCTTCTTGACGGCCGGCTCCTCCTTGCGCCCCAACGAGGCAAGGGTCGCCGACCGCACGCGCGCGGTCTGCGCGCAGGCTCTCACCGTCGTGCACCTGATGGCCTCCTCGCTCCGCGTCGACCGGTCGCTCGCCACGGCCGTCCGATACGCCGCCAAACACGCCGGCGGCGCCGCTTCCGAGGAACTTGAGAGGATCGAGTGGGCCGTGCGGCTGCGCCACTTCGGGTCGGTGGACGAAGGACTCGTGGCCTTTGCCGACGCGGTCGGCAAGGTGGGCCCGGACTTCAAGCGGGCGCTGCTCACGCTTCAGGGCGCGGAGGCCGAGGCGACGCGCGAGGGGCTCGAGCGTCGGCTCGACCGCGCCTATGACATCGTGGTGCGCGCCGACGAACGGCGCCGGGAGGGGCTCGCTTCGACCCTCGAGCGCCCCTTCCAGGTCCTTTTCGGCCTGGGCATTGTCCTTCCGCTTGTCATGGCCGCCCTTGTGCCGATGCTCGAGGTCGGCGCCGGGGGCGTTGGCCTCGTGCCGCTCGCCCTCCTCCTTCTCGTCGCGGTCCCGGCGGCGACGCTTGCGTGCGCCTCGAAGATCCTCGCGCGCAACTTCCTCGGCGCGCCGGTCGCGAAACAGGACGCGCGGTGGGCCTTCGTGACCGGCCTTGCGGCGCCGGCCTGCGCATTCGTGGTGGTCGGTCTCTCGACCCTTTTCCCCGGCGCCTTGGGCCTGCCCGGCCCGTACCTGGTCGCCGCGGCGATCGCTTCGGGCGGCGTCATCGCCGGGATCTTGCTGTTGCGTCGCGGCGGCGCCCGCGAAGCCGGAGCCTCGGCGATCGGCGAGGGCCTTGCCGACCTCCTCCACGCCGTCGGGACGAAGATGGCCGCCGGGCGCTCGGCGGAGTATGCGCTCCTCGAGGCCGTCGAGCCGATCAAAGCCACGCCCCTCGGTGAGCGGCTCCGGGGAGTCCTCTTCGATGTGATTGTGGGGCGCCGCTCCCTCATGGACGCGATCGAACGCGACGCGGAAGTCCGCGACGCGCCCCGGGTTTTCCCCGCGTTGCGCCTGCTCGCGTCGGCCGCGGCCCGTGACACGGAGGCGGCAGGCCGCGTGGTGCTCCACCTTTCGGAGTTCGAGCGGCTGCGCGCCGATGCGGCCGAGTCGCTCCGGTCGAAGTGCCGCGCCGTGGTCGAGAACACGAGGATGACTGTTGTTGTCTTTGCCCCGATGATCCTCGGAGTCACAGCGGGGATGTTCGGGCTGCTAAGTTCGGTGGGGATGTCCTTCGTCCCGGGGGCCCACGGCACGGGGGACCTGTCGTCGGAGAGCTTCGCCGTCCTGGCGGCCGTTTACCTGGCGCTCGAGGTTGCGCTCGCCGACTGGTTTGGCGCGAGGATGGGGTCGGATCAGCCGATTTCGGCATTCGCAAGGGCCATGGCGCGGGACATCCCCCTTGCAGGCCTTCTGTTTGCGGGCGCTTTGGCCGGCAGCTCGCTCCTGTTCTAGCCGCCGGGCGCGGATCGAAACGACTATTACGGAGGATCGAAAGGATGGACTGGTGCGGGCGTTTGAAACAGGAATGGCGATTGGACGGGCTTCGGATCATCGGGTCCGAAGCGTTTCCGGCGAGCAATCTTCTCGAGATCGACTTCGAGAACCTCGAAACCCTCTTGGCATGGGCCCGCAAGACACCCGAAGGCCTCCTAGACGAGCTCTTCCCAACCGGTGGGTAGGTGCTCGAGGCTGTACGACGGGTCGCCGAGGGCCTCGGCGACCTCGTGACTGAAGTGGCTTACACCGACGGGCCCGAACCCGTGGCTCGAGGTTTGCTCATCGACCGCGGTTCCTGGTCTTTGCTTGCGACCGACCGAGGGTCCTATGTGGCCATTGGACTGCGGATGACGGTGCCGACGCGTGCCGACCACCTCATGGCCGGCCTTTCGCCGGACCAATGGCGAGCCTTCGTCCGCTTGGTCGAAAACGTGAGTTGCCAAGGGCGGACCGCCAGCCTGCTCGACATCGAGACTCACAGGCAGGCGCTGAAGGCGATCGTCCTCGAGCAACGCGTCTTCGAACCCGATGGGTCAGCGGCCATGAACCAGCGTATCGCGGACGCGATCCAGGAGCTCGTGATCACCGCTGTTCGGGTCCGTGCTGCCCTTGCGAGAGTCTTGGACTTGCCCCCGACCCCTCCTCGGGGGCGCCCGCAAAGCGAGCCCGGTGAGATGTTTGGCTAAGGGTGGCGCGCCACCAAAGCGCCGCGCTCCCGCGGTCGGAGAGTCGATTGATTTAAACCAGGGACGTGCGCTCCCCTGGAAGAGGTTCCCCAAATGGCGCTCAAGGCCTTCACGGACAACTACTCGGACAACAGCACGGAAGCCGGATTCCAGTTCACGTTCCACTGCAACATCTGCAATGAGGGGTACAAGTCGACGTTCGTCCCCTCGACGACCTACAAGAAGGGCAAGTTCCTCAGCGGGTTTGGCAAGGTCGCGGGTGCGGCCACGCAGATGGCGGGCACCTACAAGACCGGGATGGCCGTGCACACGGGCACGGACATCCTCGGCGAGCGCTTCCACGGGATGAGCCCGCAGTGGCAGAAGGAGCACGAGACGGCGTTTTTCAGCGCGCAGGACGAGGTGAAGGGCAGCTTCGTCCGTTGCCCGAAGTGCACGCGGTGGGTCTGCCACAACGACTGGAACGAGCAGGCGGGCCTCTGTGTCAGCGACGCGCCGAGGGCGGCGGTCGAGATCGCGACATCCCGATCCCAGAAGATGGTCCAGGACATCCACCAGAAGGCCCAGCAGACGACCGTGTTCACCGGAGAAATCGAGGACAAGCAGACGACATGCCCGCAGTGCGGGCGCCCCGCGGGCACGGGCAAGTTCTGCGCCAATTGCGGGACCCCGCTCGGGATGGCCAAGTGCCCGAAGTGCGGCGCGCAGGCGCAAGCCGGCGCGAAGTTCTGCCCGGAGTGCGGGACGAAGTTTGGGTGAGAATGCCCGGGACCTCGGTTCCCGTTTGCTCCTTAGGGCAGACGGTCGTTTGGGGCCCGTGCACTCCCACGCCGCCGCCCTCCGCCCCCTCAAGGCGTGCGACCCCGTGATGCGGCGTGCGGGAGGCCGTGGGTGGGGGCCGGCGACCGGGACCGTGGGGGGCGCCCGCAAGGCTCAAGGTGCTGCGGTCTGCGACCATTTAGTCGCGCCTTGTGCCGATCAAGGCGTTGCGCCTTCCAAGCGCGCGAGGGCTCTTCTGCTAAGCGTGTAGGAACGGGCAAAATCCCCGAGGTCCCGCGCGCGCTTGGCGTCCCTCAGGATCCGAATTATCTCGTGCGAAGGCAAGGGTCGTAGGCCCTTGGCTTTGTCCACGGCTTCCTTGAGGAGTCTGTGGGTTTCGCACCACGCGCACTCCCCATTGATGCGCATTACGAACCGCTCACAATCCGGCAAGCCGCCGCGGTGGGGTTCGGCGGTCGTTACAAAGACGCCGGGAAACGGCTCGGCGGGGCGAGGATTGCCAGGGCCGCCTTCGGCAAGGTGCGCTTTTTTCACGAGAGGCGCCCCCGACCACAAAACCCTCCAGTCGACGATAATCCTGTTGGGCATGGCCGTGCTCTTCCTTGCGGCGGCCCCTTTCGCTGGCTTCGACTACCTCCCCGCACCTTTCCCCCCGTGCTCTCCCACCGCCCCGCCGTCCGCCACCTCCGCGCCTGCGACCCCGTGATGGCGCCCGGGGTCCCGTGGGTGGGGCCCACCGAGGGGAACCGTGGGGGGCGCCCGCTTCTCCCCAAGGCAGTCGAGCGCAATCATTTGGCCGGAGGCTTGCGGGGAGAGGGCGGCGCCAGCGTTCCCCGGCGCTTGACGGCAAGCGCAAAACCCACGGCCATCACGGTCCCCGAACCGACTAGGAGGAACCAACCGGGGCCCGGTCCCCATGAGTAGGTGAGTCCGTAGTCCGTGCCAAGGAACCCGAAAAACGAAGAGGAGGGACCCGGTCCCCCGATCTCGGGAGATGTCAGATCGCGGCCCCAGGCAATTCCAAACGCCATTGCGAAAACCAGGGATCCCGCGAGCGCCAACACTGCGGACGCGAGGACTAACTTTTCCCGAGTACCGGCGCTAAGATGGGGCGGACCGGTTATGGCGAGAGCCAAAGCCGACAAGGATCCGAGCACGAACGTGAGCGTGATCCGCAGAACCGGCGGGATGGCGGGAGCCGGCTGGCTCATCGCTTCTGAAAGCGGGATGTAATCCGGCCCGCCACCCGGATGCGAGAGCTCTCCGTGCGCACCAAAGAGCGTGTACGTCCGATGGGACTCGAGCAACGTTTCGTTTGTGCTCTCCTCGTAGTATGGGAAGACGAGCGACAGGGTCAGCATCGCGAGGGCAACGATAGGCGCGAGCGACTTGCCCCAGCTTGGCCGGTGGTTTCCACTCGTCGTCGGGTTTCTTGGCACGGTGAGGGCTTGATAGGTTGGAAGATGCCTCATCAAACTTGCGCGGATGGCAACCGCCCCTACGATCCTATCACGCCGGGAGCCGGTCCTCGGCCCTTGTGAGGAGCTCGTCCACTTCGTCAGGCAAGCACCCGACCTTCCTTTTCGATGACCTTGTAGATACCGAAGTGACGGTTCCCTGCCCTTGGCTCGACTGACTGGACGAAGGCCGACACAAACACCCCCTCGTTTGCGGCAATCTCCATGATGCGGCCCCCGAGCAGGCGCCGAACCGGGACGGGGTTCCCCTTGATTTCCAGCAAAATATCGATGTCGGATTCCTCTCGCTCCTCGCCCCTTGCCACGGAACCGAAGAGGACGACGCGGACGAGCCTGGGGCCAAGCTCTGTGCGGGCCCAGCGCGCGAAATCCTCCGCGATGCGCAATCGCTTTGACCCGGTCACGCCCATCCATCTTGCCGGCCCGGATATAATGGCCTCGCTCAGGGCGGCCGTGGCCAGCCCTGCACTTCGCGTTGGGAGCCAGACAGGGCCTTGATTTGCGTGCGAGACCCTTCCTGCGACCGTGCCCCCCAGCGGGCCGCCCTCCGCCACCTCAAGGCCTGCGACACCGCGATGCGCCGCAGGGTGCCGTGGGGGCGCCCACGCGCTTGAAGCGCGGTTGGGCGCGAGCTTTGCACCGCAGGCTTGCGCGACCAAGGCGGCAAAGGGCGCTTGCAGCCGACCCCCTACGAATTCCCGATTGGATTGCGTTGGGCGCAGTGCCTGACCACCGCAGGCCCGACTTCCCGCAATCCGCGGATTCGTATCGCCTCGTTTCTTGTGATGACGAGCAGGCCCCCGCGCCGCTCCCAATTCCGGACTGGCAAGAGTGGGTCAAAGGGCCAGGCTCCGCGCAGGTTGTGCGCTTCAACGACAGCGCGCGCTTGGGTGACACGCTCGGGGGTGGGCGCGTCCGACGCGAACTGAACCTCGTCGAGAGTCCGCCATCCCCACCGTCGCACCTGCTTCGCAAATGGCAAGCGCACGCGGCCGTCATCAATCTCGATGTCGACGGTTTGTAGGGCCAGGAGAGCAAACCCCGCACCGCTGGCCGCCACGAGGGCTGAAACGAGCATTCCCATCACGCGGGACACCGCGCCAAGCTGACCTTCGAAGAGACCTCCGCCGGAAAACTCCAGGGTCAATACCACGGGTGTCACGGCGCACGCGGCCGCGACGTCCACGAGGAACAGCAACCGCAGGCCGCGTAGGCTCTTGAGTCGCGTTCGCGCGATTCGGATCCCTCCATCGGGCACGACCGTGATGTCGATCTGACTTCGGGCTCCGCTTATCAAAATTGCGCCGGAGAAACCGATCGATCGGCGGATTGGCTCGCGGTCAGCCCCCTTCGCGCGCACGCAAACCTCGCCCGAAGTCTCCCGGCGGGCGCACACACCCTGCTCCTCTCCGAACGGCACGCATTTCCTGGTCGCACGCGCGGCGCGCGATTCAATACGAGGGGGGCTTCTGGCAGCCCCCGTGCCCCCCAGCGGGCCGCCCTCCGCCCCCTCAAGGCCCGCGACCCCGTGATGCGGCGCGCGTGAGGCCGTGGGGGGCGCCCGCAACTCCCCAAGGCAGTTGGGCGCGATCTTTGCGCCGGAGCCCTGCGGGCCGAAGGCGGCGGCAAACGGCCGTTTACCGGTTGAGCGGCGGCGGGCCGGCCATCGTGCCAAGAGGGAAAGGTGCGCCTACGCCTGTGGGAAAACGTCGAGAATGACGCCGCCGTCTCGGCCGCCGGGGCCCCTCGCCCGACCTCGTGAAAACGGTGCGTAAAAGAGCGCGTGTTCTCCCAAGGGTCGTCCGCATCGGGTGCAGCCCCCGGTCGCGGTACTCGTCGTAGACGTGCTCGCTCCGTGGTTCTTCAAGTTCGATCATCGCAGCCACTTCTCGATCTCCCTGAACACGCCGTTGGCATTCGCGAAGAAGCCGGCAGGGTGGGTCGTCAGCGTCACGACAAACTGCGCACCGTCAATCTGATAATTCCCGGCGATGTCGTGGCGCTGACGACCCACCCT
>Ga0209342_10001890_pt1 | contig 23019 bp, 24 predicted proteins | sample RifCSP16_2_FD_184023 | JGI IMG/M metagenome (GOLD analysis project Ga0209342, IMG submission 184023) | Soil microbial communities from Rifle, Colorado - Rifle CSP2_sed 16_2 (SPAdes) (version 2) | ecosystem: Environmental > Terrestrial > Deep subsurface > Rock core/Sediment | place: Rifle... | reverse complement strand
GCGCGAGGCCTTCCAGGATCACTGGGGGTACTCGCCGTGGCCCGAGGAGGCCTACGACGGGTTTCTCCAATTCCCGCACTATGACCTGGGCCTGTGGCAAGTCGCCTGGGCCGGCGATCAGATCGTCGGCTCCGTCCTCAGCTTCATCAACGACGCCGAGAACGAGAGCTATGGCCGCCGGCGAGGCTATACCGAAGACATCTCGGTGCGCCGTCCCTGGCGGCGGCGAGGCATCGCCAGCGCCCTGATCGCCCGCAGCCTGGAAGCCCTGAAAGCGCGGGGAATGACCGAGGCGGCGCTCGGCGTCGATGCCGAGAATCGTACGGGGGCCTTGCGTGTCTACGAGCGACTCGGCTTCGCCGTCGACAAGCAGTGGACCTTCTATCGCAGGCCGTTGCCGTCCTCCCCCAGCGGCACCTATCCGGCACAGACGGCCAAAGCTTAGCCATGGACACCGGCCCGAAAGTCGTCTTCTGGGACCTTGGCGGGGTCCTCCTCCGGACGGAGGATCAAGCCCCGCGCCGCGTCTGGGAGGAGCGGCTCGGCCTCCCCATCAACGTGAACGACCTCTCGCAGTACATCGGCGCCCTCGGCGCCGCGACCTTCGCCCTCGAGCGCGTGAAGCACGGCGGGGAGCTCCCTCCCCCGCCGCGGCCGGCCGGCGCGCCTCAGACCCACGGGGGGCACTGACATGCGCACCCTGGGGCTCGACATCGGGGCGGGGACGACGAAGGCGGTCATCCTCGACGGATCCGGCGCCCTCCTGGCCCGCGTCGCGATCCGCACCGGGACGAACCTGGAGGAGGCCACGGCCCGCGCGCGCCGCGAGGTGCTCGAGGCGGCGGGCCTCCCCGCCGAGGGCGTCGACTACTCCGCGGCGACGGGCTACGGCCGCTACCAGGACGCGGGGCGGAACCTGCAGATCACCGAGGTCACGTGCCACGCCCGCGGCGCCCAGCACCTCTTCCCGCGGACCCGGAGCGTCGTGGACATCGGGGCGCAGTCCTCCCGGGCGATCCATGTGGGGGAGGAGGGCCGCGTACGGAAGTTCAAGATGAACGACCGGTGCGCCGCCGGCGCGGGCCGGTTCCTGGAGCGGATCAGCCGCGCCCTCGAGGTGGACCTCGCCACCATCGGGACGCTTTCCCTGGAGGCCAAGGAGCCGACCACGATCTCAAGCATCTGCGCCGTGATCGCGGAGTCCGAGGTCATCAACCACGTGACGGAGGGCCGGTCGATCGAGGACATCCTGGCGGGGGCGCACCTCTCCATCGCGGACCGCGTCGTCGCCCTCGCCCGACAGGTCGGGGTGGAGGACGAGGTCACCTTGACAGGGGGGCTCGCGGCGAACCCCGGGATGGTCCACGCCCTGGAGCTGCGCCTCGGGCGCCACGTGAACACCGGCCCCGACGCGATCTACGCCGGCGCCATCGGCGCCGCCCTGCTCGGCCAGCGCCGCCTTGAGCGGAGGACCGCCGCGAGCTGACGTGCGTGTCTGGAGGCCGCGGTCCGCTCCCCCGCCGGCCACCGCCGGTGGCGCCGCCCATGCCGCGGGCGATACGTACGATACCTACTGCCCCTTGAAAACAACTACGCCCCTATCCTCCGCCATGGCGCAAGAGGCCGAGCGCGCGGCCTCCCCCCCTGTCCCGTGCCTCGTTTGCGGCATCCGCCCCGCGCAGGCCGGGGACTCTCCCCTCTCCGAGATGGCGGTGTGCGAGGAGTGCGCCTCCGGGATCACCCTCGGTTCCGAGGAGGACGCGGTGGGCCGCGCCATCGAGGCCGAGGCCGGGGAGGGCCCGGTGGGGCGGATCCGCGAGGCCCTCTGGCTGACCTCCGGTCTCTGGCGGGTGCGCGTGCGCAGCGCCTCCGGCGGGGTCGTGACGAGCCTTGCCCTTCACCTCCTGGAGACGGGGGCGGTCGATGGCCTCGTCGTCCCCGGGCGGGCGGGCCCCTGGGGGAGCTCGCACCACGTCGCGCGCACGGCGGAGGAGATCCTCGGCGCCGCTGGCGACCGCGCCGGGAAGACGCCGACGGTGCGGATCGGCGAGGACCACGTGTCCAACCTCGCCATCGTCTCCTCGCTGCGCGCCCTCGACAGGGAGGAACCCCCCGGCAAGCGCTGGGGCCTCGTCGCGCTCCCCTGCGAGACGTACTCCGTGGCGCGCATGCGCCACCTCCGCTTCCCCTTCGTGGAGCGCGTGAAGTTCGTGATCGGCCTCCTCTGCTTCACGAACGTGCCGACGCAGGCGACCGCCCTCCATCGCCTGGAGCAGTCCTCCGGTGCCGCCTTCGCGGGGATCAGCTCCGTCCGGTTCGGCGGCGCCGTCACGGTCACCACCGCAGAGGGGGGGTCGCGCGCCCTCGCGCTCGAGGAGGCCCTCCAGGCCGCCCCCGCGAACTGCCGACGGTGCCTCGACGTCAGCGCGAAGCACGCCGACGTGTCCGTGGGCGTGGCGGGCGCAGGCTCCGGCTTCGTCACGGTCCTCGCGCGCACGGAGCAGGGGCAGGAGGCCCTCCGGCAGGCGCGCGCCGCCGGCTACCTGAGGACGGCGCGGGAGCTCTACCCGGACGCCCCCACCGAGGAGGAGATCGAGCGTCTCGTCCGCGAGGCCGTCGGGGGCCTGGTGGCGCGGAAGGCCGCCGCCACGGGCTGATGGGGTCACTCCTCCGGCAGCGCCGCCGGTGCGTGCACGCCCCGTCGCTCGGCGAGGAACGCGAGCCCGGCGAGGGCGCTGATGGCGATGCCGAGGGCGAAGGTGACCACGCAGAGAAGGCAGATCGTGCGCAGCACCGCCACCTCGACCCAGGTCAGGTAGACCCCGAAGCCGAGCCCGCCCAGGGAGAGGAGGAACGCGTGCGCCGCGCGGAAGAGGGGGCGCTCCCGGAGCCGGATGTCCAGGACCATCACCGCCAGGGCGAGGAACCCTGCCAGCCCGATCGCCGCCACGGGAATGCCCGCGAGCTTCGCCCAGGGGGACCGGTTGACGTCCTCGCAGGACACGCCGGGGGTGATCGAGCAGAAGCCGGCGTCCACCTTCCCGTAGTGGTTCGCGAGGAGGAACCCCGAGATCCCCGCCCCCACGAAGGCCAGGAGGACGACCGGGGCGAGGTAGGTCTCCGGCGGCCTCATCCGCCCACGTACCTTTCCAGCTGCGCGGTGAGGTCGCTCAGGGTCTCGTAGCCGCCCTTGCGGTAGACGGTGTACCCCTCGGGGTCGATGAGGAGCGTCGTCGGGGTGCCGGTCACGCCCGCCCGCCTCGATAGGTCGTCCAGGTCGAGCGCGTAGGGCCAGGTCGCCCCGTACTGCGCCTTGAAGGCGAGGATCCTCGCGTTGCCCGCGGGCAGGGCGTCCCCCTGGCGGTTGATGTCCACGGAGAGGAATTGGACGCGCCCGCTCCACGCGGGATAGAGGGGGACCAGGGACTCCTGGGTGAGGCGCTGGCACCACTCGCACGTCGTCGACATGAGGTCGAGCAGGAGCCACGAGCCGCGGTAGTCCTGGAGGCTCCGGGGTATCCCGGCGGTGTCGGTGAGGCTGAAGGCGGGCGCGGGGGCCTTCCCCGGCGGCCCCCAGGGGAACAGGGCCACGATCAACGCCACGAGGACCACGACCGCCACGACGGCGTAGACGAGGCCCTCCCGGCGGCGCGAGAGGCGGCGGTGGGCGGTGCGCGCCGGGCGGGCCGGCCCGGGGGGGCCCTCCGGCACGGGGGCGTTGGGGTGGACCCGGGTCACATGCTCCCGGAGGTTGTCCGGCTTGACCCCGACCCCGCACACGGGGCACGCGGAACGCGCCATGGTCCTCTCTAAGACCCGGAGTTGCAGGATATATCTCTCGTGCGAACCATACGTACGAACCAACAAAGGGTGGCGGTGGTCGCGTGGCCGCGCGACCTCGGCGACCGACGCTACTGTGCCTGTGAGGGGTGTCCGCAGAGGCGAGGTTCGAACGCCTCCACCGCCACCGCCGTGGAGAGGGCAGGCGTCGGTCTTCAACCCCCCACACCTATTGTGCGTATCATTCGCCGCCCAGGCAGGCGGCGAGGCCGCCTGGGGAGGGGCTCCGAAGGGCGTCCCGCGGAGGCGAAGGCGGGTGTCGTCTCACTCGAGGCTCTTGTTGATCGTGAGGTGGGCGATGGCCGCGTAGTACTTCGCGATCTGCACCAGGGGGCGCAGCACGGCCCGGCGCGCGAGGCAGGAGGAGCACCCCTGGAGGGACTTCGGCGGTCCTCCGGAAGGCAGCTCCGCCGCGAGGGCGCGGACCGCCGCGACGATCACGGGCTCGAGGTCGAGCGCCTCGTTGGCCAGCTTCACGTTCCCGCCGAAGAACGCGATCATCGCCGCCTCGGCCTGCCGCTCCAGGTCCGTCCGCACCGTCCGGAGGCGCTCGGGGAAGTCCCGCGCCGCGCGCGGCGCGAGGGCGAGGGCGGCCTCCGCGGTCTCCACCCACATGTCCCCGATGTGCTCGAGGGCCATCGCGACGAGCCGGCTGGCGACGATCTCATTGGGCTTCGTCATCCCGATGCTCTCCGCGGCCGTGCGGTTCTTCGCGGCGAGCAGGAGCTGGCGGGAGAGCAGCCAGTAGATGCGGTCGACCTCCTCCTCGAGCTTGATCGTCTCCTCCGGCGTCACCGCCATGGAACGGTCGAGGGAGCCGAAGGCGAGGCGGCCCATGCGCGTGGTCAGGTAGTGGAGGCGCCGGAGGAGCCCGTCGACGGGGAACCGCGCGGGCTCCGCGAAGTTCTCGATCTGCACGAAGCGCGGGCCCTGCGCGACGATGGTGAGGCCGCTGAGGCCGCGGACGGCCTCGTGGACCTCCCGCAGCTGCGCCGGCGTGAGCTCCGCCTTCGACTTGACGCGCACGGTGCCGCGGCCCGCGATGTAGGCCCCGGTGACCTGGCGGAGGAGGGTCTCCCCCTCGGACTTGTCGTCCACCTCGATCTCGCACGGGACCTCGGGCGCCTTGACGTGGACGCCGACGGAGAGCTTGAGCGTCCCGTCCCCCTCGCGGAGCAGGGAGACGGCGGAGCCGGGGGAAATCCCCACTTCCTTCGCCCAGTCCTTGGGGAGGGAGATGCCGACGGAGGAGTAACCCAGTCGCTGGACCTTGCGGACTTCGTATTCCATGGGACCGGTATGTGTCGCCCCCGGGCTAACCCATATACGTACTTACAGAACGTACTCGGAGGCAACCCTCCGGGGGCATCGACCCCCCCTTCCCCGTCGGAATCAGCCCAGCCCTACCAGGGGGCGGAGCACCCTTTTATCCAGGACCCGGGGTAGGCCCGGCGATGATCGAGGCGCGCCTCCGCGTGCGGCTCCCCTGCGCCTGGGTCCTCCGCCTCACCGACGGCCTCGGCGCGGCCGTGAACGTCGTGGAGCAGAAGCCCGCCGGGAAGGACCGCCTGCAGGCGCTCGTGGAGATCGAGCCCGGCCTCTCGGACCGCACCGCCATCGAGCGCGCCCTCCGAGCCGACCCCTACATCGAGGACCTGGAGCTCCTGGCCCCCGCGCGCGGCACCATCGTCGGGTCCCTCTGGATCCGGGAGTGCAGCGCGTGCCAGACGCTCGCGGAGTCCTCCTGCTTCCTCGCGGAGGCGACGGCGGTGCGCGGCGGGGGCCTCGAGTGGCACGTCTATGCCCCGCGCCGCTCCGCGGTGGAATCCGTCGTCCGCGACCTCCAGGGCCGCGGTCTCGAGGCCGAGCTCGTGTCCGTGCGGCCCGCGACGTCCCTGGACTCCCTGACGGACCGCCAGCAGAAGGTCGTCCTCACCGCGTTCGAGCTCGGGTACTTCGAGTTCCCGAAGCGGATCAGCCTCACCGCGCTCGCGAAGCGCCTCGCCATCGCGAAGTCGACGCTCTCGGAGATCCTCCGCGCGGGCGAGTCGAAGATCCTCCACGCGTACTTCCGCGACCGCATGCGCGTGGCGCTCGCCCGAACGGGTTCGGGGAAAGGTACTCATCCCCGTACGGAGTAGCCCCGCCCGCAAGGTGTTGCGCATGGCGAAGGGAAGACCGACGAGCTGGGACACGCAGACGTGGACGGAAGACCGCCCCCTCCCGGAGGGGACCGGGGGCGCGGGGCTGGGCGCGGGCGCGCTGGCGATCGCCGTCGTCCTCGCCCTCGTCGCGGGGGTCGTCGGCGGCGGACTCGTGAGCGTCCTGCTCCCGGGCCGCGGCGGTGGCGGCGGGGGCGGGGGCGGTCCCTCGGCCACCTTCCACCTCGATGCCTACCTGTCCGGGTTCAAGGGGCTCGGCGGCGCGATCGACGGGATGACGAACCCGGACCTCGTCGTCGCGGTCGGGACCTCGGTCACGATCGTCGTGATGAACGCGGAGGCGTTCGAGCACGACTTCTTCCTGGACGGCTACCTGGTCCACATCAACGGGCTGATGAGCCAAGGCGCCGAGAGGAGCGCCACGTTCACCGCGGACGAGGCCGGCTCCTTCACCTACTACTGCACGATCCCCGGGCACCGCGCCACGATGCAGGGGACGCTCATCGTCGGCGAGCCGAGCAAGCCCGGCCCGGGGCCGGCGAAGGCCGTGGACACGGGGAACATCGGGCGGAACCCCGCGGACGTGCCCCCGCCGATCACCCGCACCACCCCGGCGACGGTCCACCTGTACCTGGAATCGCGCGAGGTCGTCGCGGAGATCGAGCCCGGGTCGACCTTCAGCTACTGGACCTTCAACGGCACGGTGCCGGGGCCGTTCTTCCGCGTGCGGACGAACGACACCGTCGTCATCCACTTCCGGAACGCCGCGTCGAGCACGATGAACCACTCCGTGGACTTCCACGCGGTGACGGGCCCGGGCGGCGGCGCCGTGGCCACGCAGACCGCGCCGGGGCAGGTGAGCGACTTCAGCTTCAAGGCGATCATGCCCGGACTCTACGTGTACCACTGCGCGAGCCCCCACATCCCCACGCACATCTCCGCGGGGATGTACGGCCTCATCCTCGTCCAACCCGAGGTGCCGCTCCCGCCGGTGGACCGGGAGTACTACATGATGCAGGGGGACCTCTACACGAAGTGGCCGGCGCACACCCCCGGGCACCAGGAGTTCGACACGGAGGCCCTCCTCCGCGAGGACCCGACGTATGTCGTGTTCAACGGGAAGTGGCAGTCGCTCACCGGGTCCCGCGCCCTCACCGCCACCGTCGGGGAGCGCATCCGCGTGTACTTCGGCGTCGGCGGCCCGAACCTCGTCTCCTCGTGGCACCTCATCGGGGAGATGTTCGACTACGTGTGGAACCTCGGCGACGTGCTGTCCCCGCCGATGCGGAGCGTGCAGACGGTCCTCGTGCCTCCGGGCGGGGCGGTGATCGTGGACATCATCGCGGACTACCCGGCGGACTACGTCTTCGTGGACCACTCCCTCACGCGCACCATCGACAAGGGGTGCCTGGGCGTCCTCAAGGTGACGGGCACCGCGGACCCCACCATCTACAACCCGTGAGGGGGCCCGGGATGGCGAGGGACGCCCTGGGGCGCCTACGGGAGGAGCACGCGGCGATCCGAGCGCGGCTCCGGTCGGCCTTGCGGGCCGGCGGGGAGGGGTCCCTCGGGGACCTCCCGGAGATGCTCGAGGCGCACCTGGACCGGGAGGAGCGGTGGCTGTACTCCCGGAGCGAGGCGATCTTCGGCACCGGGCGCGCGGCCGGCGCGCTCCTGCTCGCCGACCACCGCCGCCTGCGGCGGGCCGCCGCGGCGCTCCTGCGCAAGGGGCCCCGGTCGCTCCGGGGCTTCGCCCGCGATGTCGAGCGCCACTTCGAGCGCGAGGAGCGCGTCGTCTTCCCGTTCGCCGCCGCCCGCATCCCCGCGGCGGACCTGCTCCGGGTCCGGAGCGGCCTTCGGCGGGGGTGAGGCGTGGCGAAATCCCTCAAGCCGCATGCTGGTGGCCGCCGCGTGCTCGCTGCGGACGTGATGTCCCGGAAGGTCGTCGCCCTCGCCCCCTCGGACACGCTGCGCGACGCCTGCCTCGCCTTCGCCAGGGCGGGGATCTCCGGGGCGCCGGTCACGGACGCCGGGGGCCGGCTCCTCGGGATCCTCAGCGAGACGGACATCCTCGCGCACCTGAAGCGACTGGCCGACTCGGAGGTGACGGGGCGCTTCCTGACGCGCGAGGCGCACAGCCTGGCCATCCTCGCCCTCCTGGGCGAGGGCGCGGAGGAGGCGGTCGCGGAGCTTCTCGGCCACCTGCGGACGGCGATGGTGAAGGAGGCGATGTCGAAGCGCGTGATCACCGCCGCGCCGGGGAGCCCCATGGCGGAGGTCGTCGCCCTCATGGTCCGCCACGACATCAACCGCGTCCCCATTGTGGAGGGCGGGCGGCTCGTGGGGATCGTGACGCGGGCGGACGTCATGGAATACCTCGGGAAGTCGTGACCAGGAACGGGTCGTCCCGCCGCGCTGCCCCTGGGGACTGGTAGGAACACTTAAGTATTTCCATCACGCTCGATTCCGGCATGGACAGCCCCCTGTACGCGGCGCTCCTCAACCGGACCCTGGGGGAGGTGGCGGGGGCGTGGCACCTGCCCTCCGAGCGGGCCGCGGACCGGTTCCGCCGGTTCCCATTCGTCCGGCTCTCGTCCGAGGCCACTCGGGGGCGGCGCGGCCGGCCGGGGCGTCGCGTGGCCTTGGACGGGTCCTGGAGCTTCTTCGCCACGAGACCGAAGGCCCCGCTCTCCGAGCTCCTCGCCTGGCTGCGGCTGCTCCATGAGTGCGGCGAGCCCTTCGCGCTTGGCCTCCCGCTGACCAGCGTGTACCTCCGCCCCTTCCTCTTCCCGCAGGTCCGCCTCTACGCCCCCCTCGAGACGGCCAGCGCCTGGCGCGCTCTCTTCGCAGGGCGGCGGGGCGGTCTCGAGGTGGTGGTGGAGGTCCTCCGCGAGTCCGCCGGGGTCGCCGAGGTGGAGGGTCTCCCGGTCCTCGGTCCGGCCGCCGCCGCGGTCGACGCCCTGGTGGCCCACCAGCGGTACCGGAGTGTCACGCTCCTCGCCCTCGCCGACTCCCTGGCCCACGAGCCCGGGCTCCGCGAGGCGATGGGGCGCCTGGCGGATGAGAGGGGGCTGGGTGGTGAGCTTCGCGCGCTACGTGACCATCGCGGCAACGCCTCGGTGACGCGCCGGGACGCCCGCGCGGCGCACGAACGGAACCAGGAGCTCCGCCGCCTGCCGCCCGCAACGTTCCTCGATCTCGTGGCGAGCCGGGAGGCGTTCGCCTGATCGAACCGCCGCCCTCGCCGCCGAGCATCGCCCAGGCCATGGAATGGTTCGTGCGGGTGCTGAGGGACCTCGGCACGGAGGTCCTCCTCGCAGGCCGGAGCGCCCTCGACCTGCAGGGGGAGCATCTGGGGAGCGTCGACATCGACCTCGCGGTGGCCGCACGGGAGTGGAAGGACCTCGGCTACGACCTGGAGGATTACGTGCAGCGCGGGGACCTGGCGCCCGCAGGGGCGGTGTCTCGGTCCGTGGAACGGTACCTCGTCGACGGGTTCGTGGCGGTGGACGTGATGAACCTCTCGGAGATCCACCCCGGGGTCTTCCGGCTGCTCCTGGAGAAGGCGAGCGTCGAAGTGACCGTGGGGCGGGGGGGCGCGGTGCGGGCGATCTCCCGCGAGGGGTACTTCGTCCTGGCGGTGATGGCGGGGGAGCGGGGGTTCAGCCGGATCAAGGCGGACCCCATGGCCAAGGTGCGCGAGGCCTGGGCCCTCGTGGGGGAGCGGACCGACCGCGGGAAGGTGGAGCGTCTGCTGCACGAGTTGGGCGAGCGGGATCGGGTGTTCGAGGAGGCGCTGAAGCCACCGCGAGGCTGATTCCTCTCCGCGCCGGGGAGCCCCATGGCGGAGGTCGTCGCCCTCATGGTCCGCCACGACATCAACCGCGTCCCCATCGTGGAGGGCGGGCGGCTCGTGGGGATCGTGACGCGGGCGGACGTGGTGCAGTACATCGGGAAGGCGTGAGGGGGAAGGGCCGCGGCAGGTGGTATTATCCCTTTCGGGTAATGCTTATTAGCCCTCTCGGCTAATGTATTTGCGCATGCGGTTGACCCTCGACCCCGGGATGATTGCCCTCTTCGGCAGCGAGACCCGAGCCAAGGTGCTGGGCTTTCTCGCGGACGTCCGCACGCCGAGGACGGGCTATGCCGTGGCGGCGGCCATCGGGGTGAAGCCCCCCAAGGTCTATGTGGAGCTCAAGCGCCTCGCCGCGGGCGGCATCCTGGAGGTCGTAGCGGAACCGGGCGGGCCGGCGCGGTATCGCATCGGGGACGGACCGCTCCGGGAGTTCCTCGTGCGCCGTGTCCGCATCACCACGTTCGTGGACTGGTTCGACGGATCCCGGCGGCAGGCGCGCGACCAGCTCCTGGAACAGGCCCGCTCCCTCCGCGTCGTCCTCCCGCGGTGGAAGGCGGACCCCGCGTCCGTGCCGAACCCCTCGGAGTTCCGGCGGTCCCGCAGCAAGGACCTCGCCCTGCGGCGGTTCGGATCCGCCCCGCGCCGACGGATCCGGGGGAGGCCGTGACGACCCGTGCCGAGGTGATCGAGGCCCTTGGCGGGACCACGGACTCCACCCAGAGGCGGATCGCCTTCGCGGGGCTCCTGGCGCGCGAAGCGGTCCTCCCCCGGACGGTTTCGTCGTCGTCGGGGGTTCGGCCATCGAGTTCTACACCTCCGGCGCCTACACCTCCGGCGACATCGACATCGTCTCGGAGAAGCCGCAGGCGCTCGCCCGTGTCCTCCAGGGCTGGGGTTTCTCGAAGACCAGGCGGGTGTGGGTGGACGAGGAGCTCGGACTCGTCGTCGACTTCGTCGCCTACCCGTACACGGGGGACTTCAAGCGGACCCAGATCCTCCAGACGCCCTATGGCCCGGTTCGCTTGGCAGCCATCGAGGACCTCCTGGTGAAGCGGCTCGCGTCGACGAAGCACTGGAGGATCCCGGGGGACTTCGAGCACGCCAAGGCCCTGGCGGTCCTCTATCGCGACCGCATCGATTGGGGGTACACACGCGAGATGGCGGAGACCTACTCCGTCAGCGACCTGCTGGCGGCGCTCGAGGAAGCATTGGGACGGACGAAGCCCTCGTGAGGCCGTGGGGGGTCCCCGCGTCCCCTAAGAGGGATCTCTGGGACGCGGCGACCTCACAGGACCGTCCACCGGCACAGGGGTGGGGCGATGACCTTGCACTGCCCGCCGAACTTCTCCTGGAACGCCTCCGGGTGCCCCGTGTGCAGCGGGACGATGACCTCCGGGTTCAGCGTCCGCACGATCCGCTCCAGCTCTGCGGCGGGCGCATGTCCCGAGGCGTGCAGGCTCTCGGGCCCCTTCGCGAACTCGACCCTGCCATCGGGGAGGACACGGAACCCGTGCGGTTCCAACTCGAAGCGCGCGAGCCAGTGCCCGAGGCGCACGAAGTCGAGGGCCTGCTCCTCGCTGAACGCCTCGCTCGAGGAGTAGAGATAGTGCCCGCCCTCCGGTCGAAGGTCGACGAGGTGCTTGACGTCATTCATGCTGAAGGCGACGAGGAAGTCCCCCGGGCTCTCCCGGATCGCCGAGGGCGAGATCACGGCCTCCGAGTACTCCTCGAAGGCGGCGATCTCTCCGTGGCTTCCCTCCGTGCTCCGGGGCGCGTTGAGGACGCGGATGTGGTCGCCGGGCACCTGGACTGAAGGGTCCGCGGTGTGCATGGCCCTCAGCAGGTAGGCATCCTTTGGCGTGACCACGAGCTGCCGGCCGACCTCCTCCGCGGCTTCGGCGAAGATCTCCAGCCGCTCCACGTTCCTCGCCCCGAAGTCCGCTATGGCGAACTTCCCGGCGATGTCGTCCAGCACGTCCTTCGCGTTGCGTCGGACGTCTTCTTCGGTGTTCACCTCGCCCTGCGGCCCGGAAATGTTGGTGCCTTCCATGAACAGGACGTGGGGGCGCGGGGATCGTGCTTTCTCGAGGAATTCGCGGGTGGCCTCCGCCCGCAGCCCGTGCGTCCGGATGTCCCCCGGGTAGACCAGGGGTCCCCGCTCGCCTCGGATGACGAAGCCCGCCGACCCCTTCACGGAGTGATCCACGGGGAGGGCCTGGCAGCCGAGTTCATCGAGCCCGTACCGGAGTCGCGTGGCGGGGAGCTGCTTCTTCTTCCACTTGGACTCGGCCCAGAACTCCTCGAACGCGCTGCCTGGCGGACGCTCCGACAGGATGAGCTCGCGGGTCCAGACGTTCCCTCTCCCGGCCTTCAGGACCGTGTTGTCGCGGACCTCCGTGACCTCCTTGGTCTCCTCATAGAACATGGCGGGACCGCCACAGTCCTGGACGGCCTTCAGGGTGGCCAGGGTCAGGGGGTTCGCCGCCACGGGGATGTCCGGGCGCACCAGGTTGAGGGCTCCGGCATGGTCGAGGTGCGCGTGCGTCACGAGGATCGCGTCGATGCGGCCGACCTCGGGGCCCTGGAGCTTCAAGTCGGGGAGCATGAGGTCATGGCGATAGAGCCCCTGGACATCGGGGAGGAGGCCAAGGGTGATGAGGTCCCAGATCCCCGAGGCAGCTCGGGGCTGCAGGAACTCATCGTAGAACCTGCCATGCTTCGAGTAGTTCATGCCGAAGTCCAGCATGAGGCCGAGCTCGTCCGTCTGGACGAGGTACTTCGTCCCGCCGACCGTGTCGTTGCCGTCCAGGGCCAGGAGCCGGAGGTCCTTCTTCGCGGCCATGCGCTCAACCCTCCCTGTCCGCTTCCACCGCTGCCGGGGAAGGCCGCAGGCCTTCTGAACCTTCCCGTGGCGGGAGGTGGGGCTCGACGAGGGCGAGCAGGGCCGCCTTCGGCCGGCCTCCGGCGGAGAAGGCGACGACCTCCCCGTGCCGGAAGACGACGAAGGTCGGGATGGCGCGGATCCCGAACCTCCGTGCGGTCTCGCGGTGGTGTTCCGTGTCCAGCTTCGCCACGGCGGCCCTCCCCGCAAGGTCCGCGGAGAGCGCCTCGACGATCGGCGCCATGCGGCGGCACGGGGGGCACCACGCGGCCCAGAAGTCCACCAGGACCACGGGGTGCTCGTTCACGAAGTCGTCGAAGGTGGCGCCCGTGAGCTCGACGGGGGCGGTTTTGTCAAGCGTCTCCTCAACCTGGTTTGTCGACATCCGTCTTGCCTCTCTAAGGAGGGAAGTCATCACCGCGAAGGTATGTGAACCCTGTCCCGAAGTCTTCGGAAATAGGCCCGAAGGTATTCAGACGCTAGCCGAAACCTTGTAATACGCCCCTCAATTACTCTGCGCCGAACATCAGGCGAAAGGTGCGAGAGTGACTGACTTGGCAAAGCTCTACGTGGTTACGAGGGACAAACAGATCCGAGAGTCGCATCCCCGATGCCTCGCAGACGATGTGGGCGAGAAATGGCTTCAATCGCTGTTGGCGATGCAGCCGGCCATACTTGGGCAGGCGCTAATGGACCTAACAGGAGAGTCCGTAGAATTGGTGCTACTCGGCACAGAGGTCCAGGTTTCAGATGCGGGGTTAGTTGATCTTCTCTTTTGGGACGGAGAGCGACCTGTGATCGTGGAAGCGAAGCTCTTTGGTAACCCAGGGGCAAGGCGTCAGGTTCTCGCTCAGACGCTGGACTACTCTACGGCGCTCATGGAATTCACCTCTGACGATGTTGAAGACCTCGTTAGTGAGGCGTTCACAGAGGAAGCGGCCCGTCAATTCTCGGATCCTGAGTTGCGACAGCGACTGGAAGACGCTTTGTCTGAGGGAAATCTGCTGCTCGTGATTGTGGGAGACAGGGTCAATGAGAAGGCTGTCCGGTTGGCCAAGGCGATGTTCGCTGACGAACTCGGCAGCCGGTTGGAACTTGCATTCGTCGAGCTCCAGCTGTTCCAACGACCGAATGGAGGCGAATACGATGTTGTCTCAAGACCAGTCTGGTCTCTACTTGTGGAGGCCCGGAAGGTGCTCCGATTCCGTGTTGTAGATTCGGCAGAACGTGAACTGCGAACGGTGCGGGCCTTTGAAGATGCGCCTGACGAAGAACCCGCCGGGCGGGTGAGCCTCTTGGTCGATGAATTGGCCGAGGTTAGGGAGGATGAGGCGCGGACATGGGTGAGAGCCCTATGGCAGGAGGGAGGTCGTAGGTTTGGATGGTCCGAAGGAAAGGGGGCCAGGACTCGCCCGGTCACTCGCCGATTCAAGTTCATTCCGTTCCGCCTTAAGGGAGAGAAGAGCCGTCTTGAGATCCAACGAAAGGGGATGCAGCGTGCACCACTGGAGGTCTGGGACTTCTTTGTCAACAAACTCCGGGAGGTTGCGGGTGAGGAGCTCGAGCCCATTGGCCAGAGGGGTTCATTCATTATCCGACTGCCCCCTCGGGCGGGCCAAGCGCTAGTTGGCAGGATATGTGATGCCGTAGTAGAAACGGAGAACTACTGGCAAGAACTCAACACCATCCCCGGCGGTAGTCCGCCCGGGGAGTGATTTGGTCAGATCCACTTGGAGAGCGAATGAACCTCGTTTTCCGCAAGCAGCTACAGCTCTAACACGCAGTTCTCAACCGATAGAAGTAGTGCTCCAGCGGCTGAGACTTCTGGTCTCTTGTTCTGGCCTCTAGCAGGGACCGGTACGAGTCGTACTGCACCGAGAGTCTCCAGATTCCGAAGGTGACCAGAGAGTGTGGAGGGTAGGATTCCAAGCGCCTTGGCGAGGTCCAATAGGGTCGCCGGTTGTTCGTCTCGAATGGTCTCCAACACACGATGCTCCTTCGGCGTGAGCACGCTCGAGTACCGGATGCGGAAGATCGGCAGCTCGATGGCCTTCGCCCCTTCCTGTTCCTCCGGCACGTACACCGCCCGGACCCCGAGGACCAGGCACGCCACTGTCGCCGCCACGGCCATGGGCTTCGTGCCGCCGGTGAGGTTCAGGATGGCGTTCTGTGGGCCGATGGCCTTCACGTCCCTGAGGAACCGCTCCAGGAAAGCGGCGAAGTCGAAGGGGTCCTCGAGGACGACGCGCTCGGCGGGGACGCCCAGGCTCTTGAGGGTTTTCTCCACCTCCCGCCACGCGGCCTCCACGCGCTCCCTGTCCCTCGGCCGGTCCGTGGCGGCGGTGTAGACGATCGCGCGCTCGATGTCCGGCAGGGTCTTCAGAACGCCGAGGAACTTCGCCGGGGTGAAGCCGAGGGTGCCGAGGAGGACGGCCATGGCGGCGGGGATGCCGGGGCCGCGGCATGAACGCTTCGGTGTTTTCCCCGAAGCCTTCGCCGCGGGCTCGAAGTAGCCGCTCTGGCCTACGACCGGGGGAGCGCCATGCCCGCCGAGGAGGGGAACCGAGCCCTGCGAGGGGGGCACGCCCTCCGGATGAGCGCCGACCCCCCCCCGGGAAACCGTCCCGGGCGGCCCGCACCAGTCTAGGATCTGCTCGCTGGAGGGAGGTGGTCTTGTCTCCGCGGTCCGCCCCGGGGCCCGAAAGGGGGGGTCGGCGGGACGGAGGGGGGTCGGAGGTGACGGGCCCATGCGTCCGTGACAATGGCGATGGGTTCTCTCTTGCGGAGGCATCTCTGAGTGCGACCTTGCGCGACGATCCTGCCCAAGTCGGTGGAGGGCCCGAAGGTGGCGAGGTGCCAGCCTGTTCTGAGTGTGGCTGGGTCGCGAAGGACGCCTCTCTGCTTCGGGGGAGCACGTGAAGGCCGTGCATCGGATGCCTCGGCGGGCGGGCATACTGGCGAAAGCGCGGAGGAGCCAGACCGCCGCCATCAAAGAGGAGCCTAACCCCACTCACCTCACGCCCCACGTCCGCCGCGAGCTCCGAACGAGGGCTCTGGATCGCTGCGAGGACTGCGATCGCCCCCTGGCTTCCCGGAGGGAGACCTGGCATCCGCCGAAGTACGATGACCGCATCCGGGTCCTAGTCTATGAGGGGTACAGATGCTGGCGTTGCGGGAAGCCGGGTCCGGTGGTCCGGGTCGAACCGAATGCCAGTGAGCGTCAGTGGGAGGAGATCCACAGTCGGTTCCCCACCGTCTACAAGGACTACTCCAAGACCGTGCTCCATCGGTACTGGGCGAACCACTGCGGGGCATGCGGTGCCTTGCAGGGCGACTACTTCGTCCTGGAAGGGACCTTCGACCTAGAACCCGCCTCCGTCTGGGAGATTCCGGTCGACCGCTACCTGGTCGAACCTGGCTGGCTGGAGACGAAGAGGGTCGCTTGGGGCAACATCCATCACCTCGACAGGAACCCGAGCAACAACGCACTCGCGAACCTACGATTGTTGTGCGTCCGGTGTCATCGCAACCGGCATGGGGCGTTGAAGCAGAGTGAGTCCCCCTCATGAGGCATGGGCATCGCGCGGCGATCAGGAGCCACCGGCAAGGGTGTTCCCCGGAGAAACGGCCCTCACGTCGAAACGCTCGGCCACGAACTCTTCGGGATCGCGCACCGCGACCGCGCCCATCGCCACGAGGGCACGGAACCCCGCTTTCGCCTCCGCGCTCTCGAAGTCCCCTTGATCGATTACGAAGGTGGGCCGCCCCTGGGCCAGCGAGAACCTCGCCTGCTGCATCGTTCCTCCGCTCCGGTGAGACTCCACAATGAGAACCCTCTCCGACAACCCGCTCGTAATCCGGTTCCTTTCAACGAACCGGCCCCTGTGAACTTGGGCCAGGCGGGTGACCTCGCTCACCAGGGCCCCCGAGGACTCCACCCGCTTCGCGAGCGCCTCGTTCTCCGGGGGGTAGATGTGATCGACGTGGCCCGCGAGCACCGCCAGGGTCGTCCCACCGGCATCGAGCGCCGCCACATGCGCGGCCGAGTCCACGCCGCGGGCGAGGCCCCCGATCACGGTGATCCCCTGTCCCGCCAGGCTCCTCGCGAAGGTACCCGCGAGCGCGAGCCCCTGCCTGGAGGCCTGGCGGGTTCCCACGACGGCCAAAGGGGTCCGTCCGGGGAAGACCGAGCCGCGGACGAACAGGACCAGGGGCGGCCCGGAGATCCTCCGGAGGCGCTCGGGATAGTCGCGGTCCCACAGCGTCAGGATCCGGCAACCCGCCCCAGGCAGGGTGGCCAGATAGCGCCGGGTCGCCTCCAGCCTCTTCGGGTGCAGCGTCGGGAGCATGGTCCGCAGGAGCGGGTCGTACTCCGGCACGAGCCGGGGCGTGCCCGCAAGACCGAGGGCTGTCTCCAGCAGGGCGACCGCTTCGCCCTCGGGCCGGCGGGCCAGCTCCGACGCCACCAGCCGGATGTCCGAAGTTCCCGCGTCGTTCAGGGTGGCCAGGATCGCGAGAAGGTCATCCTTCAACACGCACCACCACCCCGGCCCGCTCGAGATGCTCCAGGCGGGAATCCCGGCCCGCGGCGAGTCCCACGACGGCCGTGGCCCCGACGTAGCGGAGGGCGCGAGCGGCCTCCCGCAGCGTGGCGCCCGATGTCGTCACGTCGTCTACGGCGAAGACCATCCCGGAAGGCACGACCGCACCAGCGGTCATCGTTCCGATGACGTTCCGCCGGCGGGAAGACCGATTCCCCGCCTCTTTCTGGGTGACCATGCCAGGACGAGACCGCAGGATATCCATATAAGGGAGCCCAAGCCGCATCGCCAGGGCATTCGCGAGGCTGGCGGATCCAGGGCCAGGGACGCCTTTCGATGCGGAGGGAACGGGAACGACACCGACGCAGCGGTCGCGGACCTTCTCCCGGAGCAGGACGTGGACCAAGACCTCCGCGTAGATGGAGGCCCCGATGCCTCGGGACTTGATGGTCAGGATCTCCTCGGAGTGAAGGTAGCCTTGCACCTGGGGGATGTAGAGGGCGGCGGCGAGGATGCGGACCAGCTCGATGCCGTCGACGCTCGGGTCAGCGTGGCAGAAGTAGCATTTCCCCCACTCCGCGTAGTCCGGCTCGATGGGGAGGTCGCACAGGCGACACTTCGGTTCCGGGGGAAGCCAGTGTTCGACCCCGTCCGAACGAGCGAACGTCGGGAATCGCTCGCGGACAGGCTGGTAGCTCTCCACGGAACTCCGAGGGGCGAGGGGGTCATGACCTTCAGGGGGGGAGGTCGGTGAATGGGCTCATGTGCCGCGCGGACGCCTGATCGAAAACCCTGCCTGTGGGCAAGGTCTCACATGCTGTTCACGAAGATCCGCCGCCCCGACCGCCATCGGAGAGGGAGGTCCACGACGTCCCCGTGGAGCGTGACGCAGAAGCCGTTCCGGTACCGGGCGCTTCCCATCGCCTTCAAGCGCTTCGCCAGGCGTTCGGCGTAGCCGTCCTTGCACCCCGGGCTCACCTTGGTGCAGCCGGTGACCGGGTTCCAGGTCGCCTCCGTCCACTCGATCCGGCTATGGTCGCTCACGGTCGGGCCATTCGCAGGAGGGGATTTCACGACTTCCCCCAGGGATGAGTGAAAGTGCAGAGCCCAAGACCCCCAGACTCACATCGAGCTCGAAGCGCCTACATCTTCACTAGTCCAGATGGTAGAACGCTGGGCGATTTCCGGTATGGCGAAGCTGGATTTCATCGTCTGGGTCAGTATCCTTATGGTTCGTGTTGTACCGGGGTTTCCGGGGGCGGTGCCTGCGGGTAGCCATGGACTCGCGGGCGATGAGTTCCCGCTCGAGGTCCGCATACCAAGGACGCCTTGCTCCCCTGATCCGCCCGATGTAGAGCCGGTTCCGCGTTCCGTGTCCCCAGGCTTCCATCGCCTGCCGATTACCCGAGTAACGATCCCCGAACCCGGGGTAGGCCTCTCCCGTTGCCTTGCCGACATAGAGTGGACGGCCCTGCGGGTCGCCGATGACGTAGACGCTGGATCTCCATGGGTCCCACGAATCGGCGAGTGCAGACTCAGCGATGGACTTGAACAGATTCCACTTCACTGTGACTTTGCGGCCGCAGGGTAAACTCGCCATCGATCGATCCACCGCCTCGCGATCTGGCAAACCCGCTCGGGCGGCTTGAGCCTATCGCTCCCAGTGACGGGTGTAGTTGCGTCCGGGATGGTCCCAATCTTCCAGGATTCTGAGCTGCGTGGTGTTGAATCGGTCGGCGTCTGGGTCCGGCTGCAGGTAGCACTGGCGCATGAACGTCCTGCAAATCCCGTTCTCCTCGTGGGACAGCCCGAAGTAGTGGCCGAACTCATAGGTTAACCTGAGACTCAGGACCGCCGCAGGAAGGCGCGCAGGCCGGTCAAGTCGACCTGGTGGTTCCCCTCTCCACGGGGGTTCTGCTCGCTCAGGGCCACGGAGAGTTGCGTCATTCGCACTTGGCCCAGTTTCGATTCTAAGTTAGGTGTAACAGACGCAGACACGATGCCTTTCCCGTGGGGTTCTCGGGCCCGGGATGTGGTCGGGCGCGGTCGGAGGTCGGGAAGAAGTGGACCGGCTGGGATTTGAACCCAGGGCTTCCGCCTTGCGAAGGCGGCGATCTTCCGCTGATCTACCGGCCCGTGGAGGCGGCCGACATTCCCGCGGGCGATATACCTTTCGCTACCCCTGACCCTTCAGCCTCTTCAGGTTCGCCTCGAAGGCCTCCTTCGAGATCTTGCCCTCCTCGAAGGCCCTCCGGAGCTTCGCGATGCGCTCGTCCTCTGGCGCGGGGCGGAGCTTCGCGAGGTTCGCCTCGTACGACTCCTTGGAGATCTTCCCCTGGCGGTGCGCCTCCTCGAGGCGCGCGACCTTGTCGTCCGCGGGGCCGGGGGACGCCGCCGGGGCCACCGCGGGCGCTCCGAGCTTCGCGCGGCTCGCCACATAGGCCTCCTTCGAGATCTTCCCCTCCTTGTACGCGGCTTCCAGCTTGGAGAGGCGGTCCTCCGCGCTCGGTGCCGCCGGCTTCGTGGGTTCCACGGTCGCCATCGCCGCAGGGGGCGCCGTCGGGGCCCGTGGCGTTGTCGCCTCCGTGGTCTGCGTCACCGCCGGCGTGGCCTCCCCGCGCAGCTTCGCCAGGTTCGCCTCGTACGCCGCCTGCGTGATCTTCCCGCCGCGGTACGCGTCCTCGATCCGCGTCACGCGCTCCTCGAATGTCGGCCCGGAGGGCTTCGGCGCGGGCTGCGGGGCCGCCTCCGGCGGGAGCTCCTCGCGGGACGCCGCCTCGGCGGCCTCCGGCCCCAGGACGGCCTCGGGCGCGGTGGCCGGGGGTGGCGGCGCCTCCGGCGGCGGGATCTCCGTCGCCGCCACGGCGGCGATCTCCGCGCGCGACTGCTCCGTCCGCAGCTTCGCGAGGTTCCGCTCGTACGTCGCCTGGTCGATCTTCCCGTCCGCGAGCGCCTTCTCCAGGCGCCCCACTCTGTCGTCGACGGTGGGGACGGCCTCCTCGTCCCGTTTCGCGCCGGTCGGGCGGAGGAACATCATGGCGGCGAGGATCCCCGCCACGGCGGCGATGGCGATCGCGATCGCCGCGACGGGGAGGGTGATGCCGCCCCGAGGCGGACGGACCCATTCCACCGCGGCCACCTGGGTCACGCGGTTCCCCGCGTCGTCCTCCGCGGTGATCACGAGGTCGTTCACCCCGGGGCTCAGGGTCACCGCGGCGTCGAAGGCGCCGCCGGGTCCAGGCACGAGGATTGCCCCGTTCACGGACAGGCGCGTCGCCCCCGTGGCGGTCCCGGTGAGGTTGAGGACCGGGTCGTTGACGGTCGGCGCGACCGGATCGAGCACGAGGACCGGTGCCGTCGTGTCCCGCAGGAAGGTGAGCGAGCCGGAGGCGGTGTTCCCTGCCGGGTCCGTCGCGATGACGACGACCGCGTTCCCGCCCTCCAGGTCCAGGGGCACGAGCACGTCGAGGCGCCCGTCGGCGGCGGGGAAGGCCCGCTGGCCGTTCACCGTGACGAGGAGGTCGCCCGGGGCGGTGCTGAGGCCCGCGGCGACCAGGTCGGTGACCGTGGCGTGGAGGCGGCCCGCCGGGCCCGAGACGGGGCCGAGCGTCGCGCCGGGGAGCGTGATCACCGGCACCTGCCGGTCCACGGTCACCGTGACCGTGCGCACGAGGGTGTTCCCCGGGAGGCGGTTGCCCGTGGCGTCCGCGTCGAACCAGTCCGTGGCGGTGACATCGATGCGGTGCACGCCCTCGGGCAGGGGCCACGCGCGCGAGAACCCGCCGGCGGCGTCCACGGGAACCTCCGTCCCGGCGACCTCGACCGTCGCCCCCGCATCCGTCATCCCGCTCACCGTGACGTTCGCGGCGGCCGTCGCGAAGGCGGCGGGCTGGTCCAGCGCGAGCGACGGGGTCGTGGTGTCCACGTTGAACGCGACGAGGCCGTCGGCGGTGTTCCCCGCCGTGTCATAGACCGTGACCTGGAAGACGTGGCCGCCCTCGGTGAGGGCGAACGGCGGCGTGAACGTGAACGTCGTCTCGAGGCGCGCGGCCGGGCTCACGCCGGGCCGCGTCACCCAGGCGGAGACGTCCTCCCCGTCGAGGGTGGCGGCGAGGCGCGTGACGTCGAGCCTCCCCTCCGGGTCGCGCGCGGTCACGACGAGCGTCGGCCGCGGGTCATTGAGCGTCGCCCCCGTGGCGGCGTCGGTGCGGAACCCCGTGCGCGCCGCGATGGAGAGGCCTGCCACCGTGGGCGGGACGCGGTCGAGGATGAGGTCCACCGGGACGAGGAGCATGAGCGGGGCGTTCTCCGGCCCGACGTACAGGGCGCCGAGCATCCGCCCGTCCGGGGTGCTCCCCGGGAGGTTCCAGGCGAGCCCGACGGAGCTCACCGTGTAGGGCGCCTGCGGCGCCGAGGTCGTCCCGAGGACGCTGAAGCCCGAGCCCTGCACCACGGTGATGTCGATGTCGAACGTGCCCGTCGGCGAGTAGGGCACGGTGAACCCGAGGACCTTCACGATGTAGGGGGCGCCGGTGACGAGCTCGTTCTCGGCGGTGTCGGGGTCGTCCTCCACCGTTGGCTTGATGAGCCGGACCTGCTCGTCCGCGTCGGAGTCCGCGCCGTACGCGACGAACTCGGAGGCCTCGGCCTGCCCGTTCGGGGCGTTCCCTGCGCCCATGCCGTCGAGGAAGACCCCGAGGTCGAGGTCCGGGCAGGGGCGGGCGCTGTTGGCGCTCGTGATGTGCACGTCGAAGATCAGCGCGGAGGGGAGGACGCGGAGGATCCGCGTGTACGAGCCGTGCGCGAGGAGGTCGATGAAGTCCCCGTCGACGTTGTCCTGCTTGATGGGGACGTTGCGGAGGCTCTCGGGCGCGCTCGGTCCCGCCGAGACGGCGCCGATGCCCTGCCACGCGATGCTGGACCACACCTGGAGCGACGTGCTTCCCGCCAACTGGTTCGTGACGATGTCGAGGCTGTCCGGCGTGGCGCTCATCAGACCCACGGAACCGGAGAACCGCTCCCGCACGAGGCTCCCGTTGAGGCGCACCTGGCGCAGCGCGATCACGTTGAGCCCGCCGACGAGCCTCGGCGCGACGATCTCCCTCGCCCCGCCCGTCGTGGTGAAGAAGGTCGCGGTCTCCTCGCTGCCGCCGTTGTTCGTCATCAGCACGTACGGCCCGTAGCGCGACGAGGGGAAGGTGACCCCGAGGACGGACGGGACGCTGCCGCCGGGGCCGAACGCGAACACGTTGAGGTCGGTCCGCGAGCGCTCCCACTGCGCGTCCACCAGGAACCGGACGCCGGAGGTCCCGTCGAACAGCCCGACCGGCGGCACGTCGACGTAGAAGAAGTGCCAGTCCCCGCCCTGGCCGCCGTTCCCGAAGCCCATGTCGACGTGGTCCGCGTAGAGCTCATCGGCGCCGGAGGCGGGGCCGCCGAAGGAGAACTGCACGCTCGGCGCCGGGACCGTCACCGCCACGGGCACCGTGCTGACCTCGTTGTACGTGTAGTCCACGCGGAGGACCTCCGCCGGGTTCAGCGGCGTGTTCAGCGCGAGCCCGCCGGACCTCAGGTAGAGGGTGTAGGTCGAGGCGAGCTGCAGCACGCCGTCGCGGAAGACCGAGGCGGAGGCGAGGTTGTAGCGGGGGAGGCCGAAGTGCTGCTCGCCGCCCATCGCGGAGGTCGTCGACCAGGAGGCGGAATGGACGTTGCCCTCGACGTAGAGGGCGCCCTCGTACG
>Ga0209342_10001888_pt1 | contig 23035 bp, 33 predicted proteins | sample RifCSP16_2_FD_184023 | JGI IMG/M metagenome (GOLD analysis project Ga0209342, IMG submission 184023) | Soil microbial communities from Rifle, Colorado - Rifle CSP2_sed 16_2 (SPAdes) (version 2) | ecosystem: Environmental > Terrestrial > Deep subsurface > Rock core/Sediment | place: Rifle... | reverse complement strand
GGTTTAATTACCCGTAAGACAAACCCTCACGGAAGGACCCGTGAATTATTTATTTTTGTTGAATTGAATCGTCTCATCAGCAAGTCGGATAAATTCCCGTCTGAATGTTGGCTGCATCATACTTTGCGCTGTTTCATAAAATGGCAAACGCTTCTTATAGCTTGGCTTTTTGACAAACATCAATATCGGCCTTACGTGCCGCCGTCCTGCACCGTATCGCTCCCACACACCTAATGGTTTATTTCCGCCGCCAGGTCTACCAACAAAATATTGACGAGGATTTTTATTTCTCTTGCGTGAGCGGGCTGTTATGTTCATCATGTAGCCAACTTCAGGAAAGGCTTTGACTGCTGATAATATTTGCGTCATCTGCCCGCCTGATATATTTCCATATTTATTCAGCCGCGCACCGCCCCCCGCTGTCATATACATTCCTTGTGGCAATAGTCTGCGGTTTTGCAATAATATCTCTGCTTTTTTAAATTCTCGTCCGCCACCATAGACATGTGGCGCTAAATAATGTTGAGTTTGAAATAAACTACCCCATTTAAACCACACCGTGGCAGTAAGATTTGATGGTGTGGCAGGCAATAGATACAAGCTTTTGAGTGTATATGGCGTTGGTCTGTCAAATACTTGCGGCATCATGTCGGTGATTGTTTTTTTAAATTCTTTTGCTGTGGCGGTTAATGCCATAGCTGCCACCTTCGGCACTTTATGCGCTGATATATCCTGCAGCTTTTTGATTGTATCTTGCAACCCATCCATTTTTATCGTGATATTCATATTAGTATTGATTACCTATAATGATAATGCCGCCTTCACTTTCAATAAATTTTTCGTCCTTCCCTTTTCGTAAAATGGCGCATCCATCCTGCGAATGACCAATCCCTCTCCGCCCCTTGCCTGCACGGTAGCCAATTCTGCGAGCATATCAACTCTATTTACACATAGCCGATACGATACCGGATATGAGGTCGGTGTTGTAGGCGCATGTGCTATGCGCTTATCCCATGTTCCCGCTGCGGTGGGGCAATCAAAAACCATAAATCTGATGTTCTTGGTGAATTTTCCATACTGCGTGGCCAACCGCGCCTCTTCAAACGTGCCGTATCCGGCATAAATTTCTCCGTCAAGGTGCTTGTCTTGCGGCAAGCTGCGGGTAAACCATTCCGGCGCCTTAATGGTCTTTCCGTTGCGTGTCCAAAGCGTTTTCCCATCCCAGTATGCACGACAGCCATTGAATTTCTCCGAGATAAACCATCCCGTCGTTTCGCAACCATCCCAGTCTAACCCTAAAGTCATATCTTTTTCTGTTACCATATTATCTTTCCTTGTCCTGTTCCTCACCTATGTGGGGTGCGGGGCGAGGTGGCGGTGTAAGCTCTTTTTCAATTGCCACGCACAGCGTATTGATAAACTCAACATGTTTGTTTGATTTTCCTTCTTCAAGATTTTGCAATAGGGCTTCTGTTGTGGCGGGCTTGCCCATAGCAAGCCAGTCTCCATAAGTTATAATTATGCAGTCGCCTTGGCATTTCTGCGCTGCACGCAACAATCTACTGAGCCATCCTGTGCCGCTACAGACACAGTATCGGGAGTGCAGCTCTACGCATAAATCTATCTTCATATCAAAACCTTAACAAGTGTAGCCTGCATTCTCGCCGCAGCCGTAGTAACATTCAGCCATTAGCGTATACCTTGCGATAACAGTTCAGCCAATGTTTTTCATGGCCGTTTTTAAGCGCCCATTTCAGCAGGTATATTTGGTGCTTTGGGTTTTTCCATCGCAGGTATGGCTTCCCTGCTTGTTGTTTCATCCATTGAAAAGTTTTATATTGAAATTGCGCCGGCCCAAAACTGAGACCACCATCGCCCCAAACATCGTATCTATGTGAGGATTCGCAGGCAATAATCTTTTGAACGATTTCCTCATATTTTAATTCCTCTTCAAGATGTTGGATTGATTTCTGTAAAGAATCAACTAATAATTTATTTTCATGGATTTCTCGTTTTAGATTGATAAGCGTTAAGTGATTATGATAATTTTGCCAGGCGTAGCCGGCCATAATGCCAAATAAAAAAATCAGAAAAGATATAAAGATTTTATTCATATATCCCCCTTTTTATTTTTGTTTGTCTCCCAACCTCTCGCATAGGCATCGGCTTCTCGCTCCAATGTTTTTGCGCCGGCCCAAAGGAGACGGAGAAAACATCCGCCGCTGGCGGAGATAAAAACAGTGAGTATCCATAATGTAATGTCCATGCTGCCTCCTTGTCATTCTGGATTCCCGATAAAAACTTCGGGAATGACTACAGGTACAAGTTGATATAAATAGATGCTTGCGCCGTCTTGCGTCCTGCCGCTAAACCTGCAGGATATGTCCATGCCCTTGGGCCTGATGTTTCGTCTGAGCTCGCCGATAGATGAGCCAACTGCCTCCAGATTAACTGCCTCGCCGATTTCCCGCGTTGAATGGGGCTCCCTGTCCGAAAGATATTTATAGAGCCTTTGCAAACGCAACGATGTTTCCAATTTTGAAAACCGCATCCCTTTTGCCTGCATGAGTTTCACCCCCTTTTTGTATGCTTCTTGATAATGCGTTTTTTTGCATTCAGGCGAACAAAAAACCATATCAACCCTTTTGGGTGCAAATGCCTTTCCGCAAGGCTTATAGAAACACTCCGATAAAGTGTTAACTCTTGATGGTGGGACTTTATGGCTATGCTTGATGTCATGGCTATGCTTCACTTCGTAAAAGCTCCTCTGCGTCCCCTGAATCAATTGTTTCAAAACATGCCCCATGGTCGCCATTACAAAGAATGCCTGTAAGACGGCACTTTGAATTATCGTGCCATTGACAGGTCGTCATATTCTCCTTTCCGCCAGCGCCTTGCGCGGGTGCGCCTTGATTCTATCCATCTATCCAAATCAGACCTTTTTAGTTTTGGCCTGCCGATGTCATAAAAAGGTATCTCCCACCTCTGTATTTTCTTGCGCAGAGTTGCGGGCTTCATCTCAAAGCCTTTGGCGATGAGATATTCAGACGCCTGTTTTATGCTTAAGAATTCGGTCATACTAATTTCCGTCCACCTCTGCGAGCAGCCTTTCTAAATACCACTTTGCCTTTTTTAAATCCTCCACGGCGCTGCCCTTGTGCCGATACCTTGCGATATATTTGATTATATTACCGTCCATATAGCCCATCTGCTGGTCTGCGATAAAGTCAATAACCTCAATCTTGCCCTGCGTGTAATGCGGCGGATGATTGATCGAGTCCGCTCCCCGATAAAAACATTCGGGGACAAGCTTACTCGTCATTCCCGCAGGCTTTTCTTTTGTCATTCCCGCAGGCTTTAAGCGGGAATCCAGTTTTATATCTTTCTTTTTTCTTTTCTTGCTTTTATATGAATATGCGCAGTCCTTACACATCCCTCTTTTTTTTATAAATGTCCTAACCTCTGATGCCTTCCTGCCGCACTTTGGACAGCATGGCTCATCTATCTGCCGTTGCACAGGCTGGCTGTTCTCATGTTCAATCTCTCCCAGCGCCTTTTGCTTATGCTTAAAATGCTTCACGCAAAATCCTTCTATTTTAGCTTCCTTCTTGCAACCTGTGTATATGCAATCGCTCATAATGCCTCCTTACTCATTCAAAACCTTTCTCAAGTCCTCAAGTTTCTTTCTCCGCATATTTATTTTTGTGGAGAGTTGAAAATAATGTTCGATATCACCTGCGTTATATGCTCTTCCCCTCTGCCTCTCAAGTCTTAATATCTCTTCTATATGTTCATTTATTGATATGTTTATATTTTCTATATTAGTCATATCCTTTTTACCCCTTCAAAATCTTCCTCAAATCCTCCATCTCTTTTTCAGTGATATTGATTTGCTTTTCCAATGCTCGCTTGTCATTGGCAGATAAATACCCGTCTTTCAGCGACCTCTTAACCTCAGCAACAAGAGTGCCTGTTGCAGCGGCTATGTCCAATGTCTCATCAGTCGGGGTCTTGACCTGCTTGGCAGCAGGAGCCTTGTCTATTATTTTTTTGTCAGTATCATTTAAAATGAAATTCAGGAAGTCTATGTCGTGGGTAGCGTTGTAAAGCGGGGCGATAAGGTCGGGGGGAAAATGCGAGATGCCTTCAATATAATTGTAAAAAGTGGATAGAGATATATTCATTTGAGAGCATACCTTTTTAGCGTCATGCTCTCCGGGCGATACAAACTTGTTATATAGCAAGTTTTGGAAACGAATGTATTTTAAGTGCATGGCAAAACTCCTCCCTTGTTTCCCTTTTTAAAACCCTTCTACTATATTAAAACTGTTGCCATGAAAACCCTCTTATGTTATATAAAGCGCAAAGGCGCAGCAGATAATCCATCGGGTAAGACGGCATCCGTGCGCCTTTTGCGTTCTTGTGCCGGCAATAGGTCGGATGGAGGTCTGGCCTGCCGGCGGACAAGACTGTAAAAAAAGGAGATGATATGAAAATTAAAGTTGACATAAAAACACCCGACCTGAATAACATTGAAATCCCCTTTACATGTCCTAATTGTAAAAAAGTAATTAAGAAAAAAGTAAAAGACCTAAAAACATTAAAAGAATGCCCTCAATGCAGGGCTCAAATTACTTGGAAGAATTAGATTGAGTCATTCCTTTTTCAATCGCTTTTTCCAAGAAGGAAGAAACAGATTCAAGCATCGCAGTTGCTTCTTTGATGATTTTTATTACCTCGGGTTCCATCGTTATCGTGATTTTTGCGTTAGGCGCTTTCTTCATTTTCTGACCTCCTTAAGTGTTGGGAGATTTTAAAACCGGAGCTATCCGCTCTTGAAGTAACTGCCGGGCAATTTGCTCAGAAGGACATAGGATTAGAAAACTATCGCCTTGCGCAAGAACGAGGTATGGCTGTAGCAATCTGCGCATGGACTGAAGGCGATGATTCAATAAAGTCTTTTTTGCATTAGATTTCTTTAACATTCAGACCTCCACTTCTATTTGATGGAGTGGATTATACAGAGTTTCTAAATATTGTCAAGTAAAAAATTAGACTTCCTAAATTGACTATGTCTGGAAAAGATGTTATTCAAAAACTTGAAGATTATTTGAGAACGGAAGGTATAACGCAAATACAATTAGCCGAAAGGTTAGGATGGTCTCCTTCCGCCTTAAATAATATATTAAAAGGGCGTGATCCCATCGGTATAAAACGGCTACTTCATATTTCTCAAAGGTTGGGTATTAAATTTGAGACGGAATTTGGCGATACAAAGATATCTGAATCTCCGCCTTTGTATCTCGCTCCAGATGACGAGGAAATACTTGAGATGCTCAAACCATTATCAAAAAAAGATAAGCAGGAATTGAAGAACTATATTGCTTTTTTAAAGACGAAGCAAATTAAGGCTGGTTAAATAAAAGGAGGTCTTTATGTCAATAGATATAACAAAGGATTTAAAAAAATACATTCCCATCTTTCAACAGGCGCAGGAACAAAATATCAATGAAGCGGAAACATCGCTTCGCATAGGAAAGTTTCTTGAAGATGTGCTCGGATATGATGTATTCCATGACATCACAAAGGAACATACCATCAAGGATCGCTATGTGGATTACGCCATAAAAGCGGATGGTAAGGTAATGTTTTTCATTGAGATAAAACAGGCAGGAATAGAACTGAAGGAAAAACATATAGAGCAGGCCAGCAACTATGCGGCAAATGCAGGCGTTGAATGGGTGCTGCTTACAAACGGCATTGCATGGCAAATGTATCATCTTACATTTGATGAGGGAATTCAAAGCGACCTTATTATATCAACAAATATACTTGCCGATGACGCATCCGATAAATTGTCTCTCTTTCATAAAAAAAGCATATTAAAAGGCGAGCATGAAGATTATTACTCTAAAATTAAAGCGCTGTCCCCCCGAAGTATTGTCCAGTCAATCTTCCATGAAAACACCTTGCGCATGATGCGGACACATCTTAAAAAGATGTCAGGCGTAACCATAGAGGAACAGGATTTGATAGCAGGCATTAAAGGAATGATATCCTCACAAACATGGGAATCTATCGGCGATGTAAAAATAAAACGAAAGAGAAAAGCATCAAGACATAATGCGCCTGAACAGCCTGTCACAGAACCTCCTGCATCTGAACCATCTCCGTCTAAGGTCTCCCCAACATGAAAAGATTATTGATAATTTTTTCTCTTTTTATTTTGGGTAGCTGTGCCTTGCTTCCATCTGTTCAGGCATTATATCCAACAGGATACACAAAACTTATGACGATTGTGCCCGAGTGTCAGACTACCCGAGATCATAATTATAGTGCCTGTCTTATGGCCGCAAAACTTTTAGAAAGCAACTCCACTGAACAGGCAACAACACAATTCATGGCTCATTGGGAAGATACAGCTTGGGGGTATGCTGACAGAAAGCAAAAAATTGCCGAATCCAGACATTCACCTTCAGACGGATTCGTGGAATACATGGTCTATGGAAAAGTGAAATATGATGAGATAAAGGCGACTGAAAGAATCGTATTGCCGACAATAAGAAAAATCTATACGGATAGTGGAACAGATTACGGCACAAAAATGCTTAAACAAATAGACCTTATAGACCTTGACTCTCGAAGTTCTTTTGATGTGTTCAGAGATGTTCATACGGGACTATTAAAGTCCGCACAATAGTCTCATGCCCCACCTCTACCCCTCAAAGACTAAAGGCTGGCGGATTATGTATCGGGTGTTTTTCCTTGACGGAACCCATGCCGACAAGACCCGCTGGGCAAAGAGCAAAGACATTGCAAAGGCAATCTATACAGATATTCATAAACTTGAAAGCCTCTCCCGCAAAACCGAACTCTCAAAAGATGAAATAATCTTTTGCCGCAACCGGGGCTACATCTCCCAGCAAGAAGCCGCTCAGCTCTCATCCTCGAAAATCTCCGCACCGTTCACATGGAATGAACTTGCCAAAAAATATGAAGATTGGTCCCGCGCCAACTGCCGCTCAACAACGCATATAAGGAATGCAGATAAAGTCAAGGTTGTCCTGGACTATCTGCACAAATATTTCCCCGGCAAGACTCCGGCAGACATAACAAAAGAAGATGTAGAGAGCTACATCTCACAACGGAAACAACAAGGCATCAAAAACGCCACGAGCCGCAAGGAGCATACGCTCATCAGAAAGCTGCTGGATTACATGGGCAGCGATAACCCTGCAAGACAAGTCCCTGCCCCGCCAATAAATGACGAACGGCTTCCCTGCGCCCTGTCTTACGAAGACCTTATTGTTTTTATGCAGGAATTAAAAAAGAGGAAGGCATACCTGCGCGGTTATCTGCGGGCTGTTGTCATGCTTTATCTCTATGCGGGCCTGCGGCCATCAGAGATTATCCGGCTCACTGCACAAGACATCCGTGCCGGCAAAATCATGATCCACGGCGAAACCAAAACAGGAATGCTCCGAAGCATTGAAATCCACCCAAAGCTCAATGTCTATATTTCAACATGCCTGCTGCGCCTGTCTGCCGTGCCTGCACAGGCAGGCGGCGGAAAATATCTTTGCGGCGGAAACAATCAACTTGTCCCGCAGTCAATAAGCAGGGCTATAAGACACATCCTGCGCAAGATAGAGATTGACGGCACGCCATATTCCCTGCGACATACCTTTGTTACCAACCTTTTGCGCGCAAGCAACGACCTTCGCTACACAATGGACAGAGCCGGCCACAAGCGCCTCTCCACCACAACCCGCTACCTGCATATTATAGAATCCAAAGAATCCCCGCTCAAAAAGATGAAATTCAGGGCGTAAAAATATTTTTAAAATAAATGAAAAAAAGACTTGACAAGTATATGATTATGCGCTATGTTTATAATCATAAACAGGCGGAGGCCTTAAAACGCAGGGAGGAAAAATGGCTTATGAAATTTCCAAATATTCAGGGGATGCTGAATACAAAATCAATTGCACCGGCGACGCCGTGATTGGTGACGAGGTGCGTTTTGAGCGCGCCACATTCATCGGCAGTTTTCGTAACCCAAAATTTGCGGGTTTTGAAATGGTTACAGGCGTAATAATCGGCGACAGTTATGGTGTGGAAAAACAACAACATACTTTCACACTAAAACTCACCGCAGGCGGTAAATTGGTAATGAAGGGACGCAATCTATATGCTAACGGCCTATATCGCAAACTGTGGACGGATGAATCACTTCGCCATGCAGCAGCGGTAGAAAAGCATTCGCGTGGAGACCTCGCCCGCGCCGCGCGTGAACTGCGCAGAGAATACGAATGAAAATACACCCAAGCAAGAAGGAGGACAATAATAATGAAGATGCACATATGTTTCTTGTCAAAATCGGATTGGCAAAAGTGGAAAGCCTTTGCGGGTGTAATTGCAGATGATACTTATGAAGATTATGTAGATGCGCTTGACACAATCAAACAGGGCATGGAAGCGCAAGGGTATAATGTAATCTATATCCCTTTTGACGAGGAAGATTTTAAAAAATTCTGCAAGGAAAAAAATCTCCCTTTAAAAACTCCGAGAGAGGTCATCGCCGCCCGCTCGGCATGGGCAGGCTTTCAGCGATTGGCAACGCTCCATTGCCTCCGCTGCGGACATGACTGGTATCCCCGCTCGCCGGAGGCGCCAAAACAATGCCCTAAATGTCGGAGCCCTTACTGGAACCGACCCCGCAAAAAAGGGTCATGAAAAGGGTCATGGTCTCGCTCTTATCCACAGCTTTGGGTCATAAAAAGGGTCATACTTTTACTGCTACTTCGTATCACTTCATACCACTTTGTATCACTTTCAAGCACAATAAAAAAGGCTGTAACATCCCGATATTTATAAAATATCCTGATATTACAGCCACTTAATTATCTGGCGTCCCCACCGGGATTCGAACCCGGGTTACCGCCGTGAAAGGGCGGTTGATTGTTTATAAAATTAATCACTTGTAAATCAATGGGTCATGGTTTTGGCCGCTATGCTGTAATTATTTGCGCCTTCACTCTCAAATCAAATTTCATCGCTGTTACCGGCGATGTGCCGTCTGTGTTGCGGATTTCTAATTCTGCCTTATAAATACCTGCGGTGAGAATGGTCTCTGCTGATATGAGTGGTATAGTCCCAAGTCCATTGACAACATCTGTGAGATAGCTTGTAATTTCTTTGACTGCGATGGCATAGGTTGTGTCGCTTTCAGATGCCTTTGCAGCGAAGTAGATTTTTTTACCAGTCAAATTTGTGTCAATGTCGTAAGGAATAGAAACTGTATCTCCTGCAACTATCTCTGTCACCGTGCCTGCTTTGGCATAGCCAACCGAAACGGAGCCTGAGAATGGCAGGACCTGAACGAATGAAGAATCCATGTCGTAAAGATATGACTGGCTGTCTATGATGAATTTCGGATTGACGGTATTGCCTGTAAGTTCTATTTCTATTCTGTAGTCGTTGGATTCTGTTGGCGTTGTTTCAATTTTGTAAAGGCCGGGACGCTGTGCTGCGCTTACCTCGGTTATTGTTACGGCAAGCGACACGGGAGAACCGCCCTTTGTGGTTTGGATTGTAAAATCATTTGTGCCTTTGCCTGTGAGAGGCTGGGGTTCTGAATTTTCGTCTGCGATTTGGTAAAGCCTGATATAACCGCGGTATAATCCGTTGACTATCATGGTCTAACCCTCCCTGATTTTAGATAAAATGATTTATAGCTTTTTGCGCCTGTTGCAAGTATTGTAAATATTAAATTCTGCGCTGATGGCTGGATTAGACTGTCTGTAGATATTGCCGGCGGCAACAAGTTTGTGGTTATGGCTTGGATATATGCGTTTATGCCAACGCCCTGTTTTATATTGGGGGTTTGCAGGGATATTGACGCAGTTTGAACATTAGGGGTAATGATAATATTGCCAGGTATTATAATTGTTGGGGATTGAATAGAGACGGATACGCCCTGCACAGAGATAGATATGTTTGCATCTCCGGATATTGCCGGAGATTGGATAGAATAAGCAATGGACTGCGCAGATGGCGTTATGAGGGCGCCGCCTGATGTTGTTACTATTGGCGATTGAATAGAGACACTTGTCCCCTGAACTGCCGGGGTTATAACAATATTGCCGCCCACCACCACTGTCGGAGCCTGAATAGAAAACAGCGCAGTTTGAATCGAACCAGATATATTCGCATCTCCCGATATTGTGGGGGGCTGAATAGAATAGAGCGTAGCTTGAACCGGAGGGGTGATGAGGGTATTTATAATAATATTAGGCGGCGGTATTGTCCAGCTCGCCGTCTGTGCTCCGGCGCTGTGAGAAACCCCTATTTTGATTGTAGGGGTTTGGAAAGCTGAAGAAACTGTCTGGGCCGCAGGCGCAACAGTGATAGGTATTTTTACTGCCGGCGGTTGAATAGAGACACTTGTCCCCTGAACTGCCGGGGTTATAATAGAATTGGTCTTGATTCCTGGCGCTTGCTGATTAACAGTTATTACTTGAGCAGGCGGCGCATGGAAGGCATTAACAGCGATTGTCGGGGCCTGGACAGAGCATAATGCTGTCTGGGCTGCAACAAGCAGGATGGTTCCTATTTTTATAAGCGGCGCAATAAACGAAGAGACTACAGATTGGACTGATGGGGTGACGGTTACAGGCGTTGACGCTGATTCGATTTCGATGTATGTAATGCTTGAATTTTTGATGGTATGCGTTGCTGTCGTGTCGCCATACCAAGTTGTCTCAAGTTTTATGCTCTGGCTGGCGTTTACTTGTTTATATATGCCTACGCCGAAAGACCAAAAATCTGTAGTATCCTGCGGCTCGTGTCTATTGCCTGCAACTATGGTGTCATCAATTTCAAATTCGCCATAAGCAGAGGCATTGGCAGCGCTATTTCTGTTGTGTTGCGTTGCTACGATCAGACATTCTTTTACGCTGCCTGGGGCGGTGGTGTTGAGTGTGTTTCTGACGCCGGGTGTGGTTGCGGTGTTGGTTGCTGCTGTATCTGTCTGGGCATTGCCATAAGTATATACATTAGATAGCCTTATGGCTATGATTCTGTGGGCCCTTGTGTCTGCCGTAGAGCCTGATTCACCTACAGTTTCAATCGCCAGGGTCTGTGCGCTTGCAGCAAGATTGATAACCCTGCCTGCAAAAAATGGCTGCCAGACTCCTGTGTTAACATCCTCTTGTATGTAATGCTCTATACCTGTTGTTAGTATTGGGACATAGAGTGCGCCTGAATTTTGATTGACTCTTGCGCCCCAGGAGGTTGCTGCATCGTCACTGCGGCCTTCACAGCAGGCGAGGACTAAATAATCGCCTGCTGTTGCAGGGGTAAAAGAGAGGGTAGCTCTTGCTCCATAAGTAGTTCCAATGTTGGTTGCTTCACCGAGAGATTCTGCATATCTCACATCTGCGCCTGCGACATCGGTTCTTATGGCAACGATACGGGCATTTTTTATGGATGCTGTGTTTGTGTTAATGCGGTTAAAATCTATCTTATATGTTTGCTGCGCTGTCTGGCCTGTAACATAATAGAAGCCTGAAACATTGCGATAATCAATTGAAGTGCTCCCGCATGATTCCACAATGCTTGATTTATCTGCGCCGTTGACGTTGAAAAATACGGCTATATCAGCGTCATTGGACGCAGAGCTTTTAACCTCTGCTGAAAAAAGGATGAGCCAATTAGACGATTCAACAGGAGTAAACTGAAGCTGGGCTTTGGTTGTGCGTGTGCCAGCGGCCTCTGTGCTTTCGGCCAGAGATTCTATGGATTTTATGTTGTTTGCCATTGTTTATTAGGAGGGGACAAGCCCCTCCCCTACTTTTAATTCAGATTCAAAATCCCTTCTGCGTTCCAACTGATAGTGAAGTCGCCGTTATTGGAACTTTTATCCGAGCCGAAATCTATGTAGCAAATCAGCGGCGATGTGGCGTCAACGCCTGTGCTCTTGTAGATTACCGCTCCTCTTGCCGTAATCGTTGAAGATCCCCATGTAACATCGGTGGCGTCAAACATGCCTTCATTGTCGGTGTTGTCCTGGGTAACCGCAGCGCCTGCAAGGGTTGCGCCGCCTGCTGTGTAGCCTGTGCCGGAAACCTCGTTGGTCACGCTGGATTTGAACTCATGCGTGTCCTGGTCGGGCACATAGGCTGATGTTACCAGCATTACCTTGATTGTGTCTGTGTCAAGGTCTATGCCTCCGTTCATTATGTTTTTTTTGAACGCATTGTAGATCAGATCTGCCATTTTCTTATCCTCCTTTTAGAATTTAAAAACCCACTATTTTGTCTTTAAGCGAGACAAGCGCTTTTTTGATATAATTGGAAAGGGTTACAGAAATCACTTCCAAATCACCGTTTATATTTATCTCTCCGCCGCCGATTATCGCATCGCTTGCAGGCGCAGGGCTGCCGCCAATCTGTTTATATATAGCAACAAGGTATCTTCCGTCAGTCCAGGCAGTTCTGTTTTCCGAAACTTCATATAGACCTTTGAGGACGCTGTCTTCCGATAACGATAAATAAGGGTCTGCCGGACTCGCGGCAAATGAGCCGTCTACATCATCAAGGCGATAATTGTCTGATCCACGCCGCACTATGCAATATGCAGTTATGCCAGTTTCGCCCCAAGCTGTGCTTATCAATTTTGCGTTTGCCACGATTTCCTCCTTTTACGCTATATCATTTATCTGCTCTATTGTAGTCGCCGCATAAACTTGGATGATTAAATTCTGTTGTTTTCCTAAAATAGCGCCTACTGCCGATATATAAACTGACTGCTTTGTAAGTATTATGGATACGAGTTCAGCTTTTGTTGTTCCCCTCGCGATTATTATAGCGTCAATAAGGGGTGTTTCAATATTATTATCCGCCGACCATTTGACAGCTTCCTCAACCTGTTTAAACCATGTTTCCCTTTCTTGAATTTTGTATGGCGCAACTATAGCCTCAATCTGGTCAGCGTAATAATTTCTGATGCCCTCTTCTTTGTTAGCCCTTACTTCATCCATTGTTATGATAACGGTATCTTGTTCTGTATATAGTATTATCCGTTTTCCATCTATCCAGATATGTTTTGGTTCTGGATAGTTTTCCGCATACACTATATTTTCGTTAGTATTTATCATTTCCTGAATCATATTTTCCTCCTTATTTTTTCGGTAGTAATTCAGTAAAGAAATAATCCATACCCAAATAATCTGTTGCAACTGTAAGTTGCAGAGTTATGTTTAGTGCTTGGTCAGTAGCAGTGTCTATTGAAAAAACAGGAGGATTTATTGTGTTTGCGCCATCAACCAAATAACTTGCAGTTTGCCTATCTATTCTCCCTCTGTTAATAATAGCAACTCTACCCAAAGCTCTGTTTATTGTTATCGCAGTCATAAAATTAATCTGCATCGCTCCAAATTTCCATTTCACTGTTTTAGTATTTGCACTATTGTTAACAAATATTGTTGCTTCTATTTTCACTATTCCATTCTTTCCCATAGACCCGCCGACAACATTCACGCTAACTGCCGTAATTTCAGAAGTGGATTGTGTATATGCGCCAGGCCCTGCCGCCACGATAGGCGTAGGCGAGGCTGGTATATTAGGTAAGTTAGTTCCGGGGACATAAATATTGTCATAGACTGTGCCGGCTGTTGTGGAACTCATTACGGCGTAATAAAATCCTGCGGCTGAGCCTGAATAGACCGCTCCCGATGGGAAATATAAATAAACATCGGGATAAATATTCGGCAGGGCAGTAGTAAGCGTAACCACACCATTAGCCGCCATTGAACCTGATGATGGGATAATAATCGGCATCGCTGTTGATTGCAATATTTGATGGCCTATTTGTGGTATTGATTTTGCAAGCATTTATTTCCCCCTTACGAGTTTGTCAATGACCTGTGTTTTTGCAAGGCTTGACGAACTTGAACCGAAGAAAAAAGTTATAATCGTCGCCAGAAGCGTGCCGAGAAAAAAGCCTAAAACCGTGTCGGCAAACCGGACATTTGTTTCAGGTATGGTCCAGAAAGTAACAAGAAAGATATATAGGAAAGTTACAAAGGTGGTTATAGAGGCATACATATATATAAATCGCTTAACAAACTTATCATCCTGCTGGAGAGAGGTGATGTTCATGTCTCTTGCGCTCTTTCTATCGTCTGCGGCGATTTTTGAGAGGTCAACGTCCTGCTGACTTTTCTTAAGCTCATAATCTTGCAGGGCTTGCCGGATTTTGAGTTCCATGTCAGGGTCTTTGATGACACCGCTGCTTTTCAGGACATCCACAACTTCTCCCGCTATGCCTTTCTCCCCAAAAACGCCTTGTAATATGTCGCCGAGAATCATAATGCCTCCTTTTGTCCTATCCTAAATCTGCATTTCCCTTGCAATTTCTATTTTTCCATACTTATTTTTATATATAAATCCTATCTCTTGGTTGCCATTTTCAATTGGGATAAAAATATATCCCCAGGTGAAACCAATAACATTATGGCAATAAGTCGCAATCCATTCATTCTGTGCGGTAAAAATAAGCAATACTGCCTCAATGCTTTTTACGCCATTTGTAACTATAAATTCATTGGCGCAAAATTCATCTGAACCGTGAATGATGAGCTGCATAATGCGATGTGTATTCAAAAACTTTTCCTTGTCAGGGAAATTCCTTTTTAGACCTTGCCTTATGGCAGGCTCGGATGGCTGGTCGTAGGCAATAACAAAATATAAATCAGAATAAGGTTTGTGGCTTTCTGCTTTGTTGGGGACTGTCCCTATTCTACGCATTCCTGTTTCTTCCTCGCCGTAAATAGGGACAGTCCCCCTAACAGTCCCCCTAACAGGGATGCAGAGTGTCCAAAACAATAAGATTGTTATGGAGAGTTTTTTCATTTTTGAATTACAATTCTTCAAAATGCACCCCATCAAAAAAATTCTCGTCTTTTAAAGTAAAATTGCCATTCCAATCACCGCCGAAACGAATTTTAATGCCTAAATCTTTAGCTTTAGCCATCACCATTCCGGCAAAATAATAAAGCCGCGCCCAATCCTTCCAAAAATCCGCAGAACCTTCTACCGGCCATTTCATTGGCGCGAAACTTGCGTCAACGGCCCGGGATAGCGGATGTTCTATAGTGATCAAATGTTTGCTGCTCATAGTCTTGCTTGTCCCGTTTTTGACAAACTCCACCTGCTGTGCAATAGTGCGAATTGTAGATGGAAGAATCTCAACTTCCGCAAATTCTGTATCCACACTTTTAAAAAGGGCGGCCAATTTCGGGGTGCATTGGTTTAACAAGTGTTCGTTTTTCATAAACCCCACCCATTCAATTTATGCTTTAATGCCCACAATTCATCACTTGCCGCCTGCTTATTGCCATTAGCAACAGCGAACATAATAACAGTTAGAGAATTTCTGATTTGATGCGCTAAAAACATTTTTGCATTGTCAGATAGTTTCTTAAGCTCTTTTATAGCGTCAGATTCATCATGTCCCCCCAATAGAGGCATTTGAGGGCAGGCGCTCATTTTCCTCCCCGAATCACAACGAGCATGGCTGCGGCTCCTAAAATGCCCATGACAAAGAGTATACCCTTGAACAGCCAGCTTGAGGCGAGCTTTAGATAAGGCAATGCCTTTTCTATGTCGTCAAGCCGCACAGCGTGTTTATCAAGCATTACGAAGGCGCGCTTGATTGCCTCGGATACTGTGTTGTGTTTTTCCTCAAGCACAGCCAGGGTTTTCAGGGAGGCTGCAATATCTTTCAGGCTGTCCTTGACATCGCTTATATCTCCGGCAACTACTTTTATTTTTTCTTCAAGCCTTATCAGCCGCTCTTCTTCCAATGTGTTAGTCTCCTTATCGGGAGGGAACATCCCCGATAGAAACATTCGGGGCCAGGTGCCCCTCCCCTACTTCCCCAGATAGGTCGTCATTTTTTTCGCGCCAGCCCCCGCATCTTCATGCCGCTCGGTATTATGACATTTGCGGGGATTGAAACTTCAGAAGTCATATCAACGATAAAATTTTCCCGAATATATTGTGTCCTGTCTATCTGCACAATCTCAGGCTCTCCCTTTGCGTTGATGACCGCCTTCTGGCCGCTTTTGGCATCAATCTCCATAGCTGTCAGGGTATCCAGATTTATTCTGACATGCTCAAGGCCTGCCGGCGTGCCGTCTTTTCTTGTGAATAATTTTTCGGCGGACGATGCCGGCAAGGTGTCGACGCAATAACAACTGGCAATATTCCCTTCCGCGTCATGCTCTAATTCTATATACATATTTTCCTCCTTTTAATTTGCATGATAGTCCCAATAAACATAATAAATGTAGCGGGCACCGTCGTTATTATTCAGCGTAAGCTTAATTCTACAAACAATACCAGTGTCGACATATCCTGTTGATGAAACATAATTCTCAACATAAATACTTTCTGTTCCAACCGCTGCACCCGCTACATATTGTATCCGTATAGGATATATATGACTATATTGAGGAATGCTAATATTAGAAATATAGTTGGTCAATACCCCCGTATAATCATAGCTCCAACTTCCCTGTGACATTTTAAGTTTTGCAAGAGTTACATTTGCATCTGCAATTTTATCGGTAGTTACCGTTCCATCTGCTGGCGCGCCACTTCCCGGATATGTATCTAATTTTGCGCCATCTACGCTTGGGTCTCTGCCGTCCACATACGCGCCGCCAACACTGATATTACTTCCGATAGACCCGCCATTTATGGTAGGACTTGTTATGGCAGGACTTGTAAGTGTTTTATTGGCAAGTGTTTGAGTCAAGTCCGTGCCTACAATCACTCCTGCGCCCACGCCATGCACCCCGCTCGTAGCTTGAATGTGGCTTGCGCCGACAAAATCGCTTGCCTCGTAGCCGTCAAGTTTGTCTGCGTCAAAGTTGTTGCCGGAACCCTGTTTTATGCCGTGGACGGCGATAGCGGCGGTGATGTTTTTTTCCAAATGGGTTTTCAGATTGCGGTCGCTGCTGTCTGTTGCCGTGGGATAATACCACGCAGGGCCGTAGCCGGATGCGTTTTCGAACCATAAAAGAAGCCAGGTATCGTTGGCTTGATTGCGCTGATAGAGTTTTTTTGTATCGGTAGTCCACCAAAACTGCCCGGCTACAGGATTTGACGGCGGCGATGCCTCTGCCGACGCCTCAAATTTACGAAGCTCGTTTGTATTGTTACGGATTATTTCCACATCGCTTAATGCCTGATGCCCTTGCGCGGGAGATGTGTCATCGTATGACATGAGTTACCACCCCTTTCCTGTTTTAAAATCTTTGCCTTCGTTTCTGATTGCCTCAATGTTTGTATTGATTGTCAACATCTGGTTTCGTATTTGCGCAGCCATGTCTATGTCTGCCTGCAAATAATCGTTGCTATGCAGCTGCACATCATGCGCCCATAAAGATAATCTGATTTGTTTAAGCTGCTCCTGGATAGGGTCGCTGCCGCCGATGAGATTGCGTATTCTCATGGCGGTTAACTTATCCACATCTTCTGCGCATTTGACTTTATGCCGCTTGAGTTGCTCGTTTTCTGTCCATTCAAACCATGTCGGGCTATGGCTTGAGACAATGTTTTGCAATATGGGTTTTTCCGCATCCGCAATGGCCGCCTGAAATTCAAAGAGCAAAACCCCGTTGCCGCTATGAATTGCCTGCACATCAAGACCTGCGCTTCTTATTTCCTGGGCAAGCTGGTCAATGTCGTAATTGGTTATGTCTGTGACCGGATGGATGTATCTCATTGCCAATACGCCTCCTTGTATGTTGTGGGCTTGACGCATAAACGGCCATCTGCCGCTACATCGGTTATTGTAATTTCATATTTTACATAGCGCGCCTGAGTCTCCGCCACGTAGCTTTCAAAATAATCAATCCAGTAATAAATGGAATTATCATTGCTATAGCCAAGTCTCATCTTAAGAATTCCTGCAATGTAAGCCCCGAAAAGGGTCAGCCATGTATCGGAGCCGCTGAATTTATCAGTCCAGAGCTGTGTTGCGTTGAATTGATCATACCATGCAGTGCCGGTTCCAAAAAAAAGGATGTCAAATTCAGGCCATGAGCGTCTTGTAACCACAGAGCCCCTGTCATATACGGGAGATGTATATGTGCCGGTTAGCGCAGGACGTAGAACTCTGAGCAAAGGCCCGTAAGTTGCATCAACATATCTCTCAGTGTTGTCATGCGTTTCTCCTGTCTCGTTATAATCGCTATACTGGCTCATTTTTTCCGTATAGCTTGCAGGACCGTACACTGTGGTAGTGGCAAGGGCAAAGTTGTTGCTGTACTTATTGTTGGTGTCTATGCTTTTTAGCATGTATGAATGGCTGCCCGGGGCAACGCCATTCAGCTGGAATACAACCGCCCTTGTAAAGCCTATAAAAATCCCGCCAGCCCAGTTTGCGCCTTTACGAATTTCATAGCCTTGCAAGTCCACTATGTCCACGGCATCCCACATAAGGATGATTGTGTCGCTTTGCGGAATGGCCTTGAAGTTCGCCACATCCGGCGGCGGGGTGTTTTTGCCGATGACAGCGTAAGACCATTCTGTGGCGGTGGAGATGGATTGCTTGTTATCGTGAATGGACACGGGCAACAGCTTGATTTTATAATTAACGGCTTCTTTTACAGGTTCTATGGTGAAAGAGCCTGTTGCATTCATATAGTGGGAATATCCTGCGCCGGCCACATTGACCCATACCTCCGAATGTTTCCAGAAGGGCGAGACGGGTTTTGTGAATGTGATTTGCAGGCGGGTATAACTGACATCTTTATTGTAATATTCCTCTTCTATAAATGTGAGATTCGTTACTTCGTCAGGCACGTCAAATGGGCTTGGCAGGTTTGTGGATGAATATGTGTGGACATCTATGTCTATGACATCGTTATAAAGGGCGACGTCTTCTTCAATCACGGACAAACTAACTTCATTCTGGCCTGCGATGCTCATTGCGATTATGCGGCAGAGTTTGTTTGTCCAGCCGGGCAGACTATGCGTGATGGATATGCAATCGCCCTGCTCAAGAGGCAACGCCTTTGGCCCGGCGATAAAATGATACGCCTTATTGAGCCTGCTTCGTTCAAGATTATAGACTGCAAGTTTTTGCGCCTGCGTCCAGTCTGTCGTGCCGATTAAGGTGATTGAATTTTCTCGCTCGTATCCTTCTATTGTCAGGGCGTTCAAATCCTCCACAACCAGGTCTTCGGTATTGTAGCCATTATCCTTGTTTGGGAATTTAACCCGTGTGCGGTTCGGGGTTTCAGGCAGACCAGGGACGCTGATGCCAAAGCTGTCCGCCCTGATATCGTCTTCCGTGAGGGACATGACAGGGGATTCATAATCCAGAACTTTGAGTTTGTATTTGGCGGCATTGTAAACTGTTACTCCCCTGAAATTCAGGAGCATCTGCTCTATTACATTCAGCGCGGCGTCCTGACTGAATACGCCGCCATTTATTTCATAGCTATTTGTATCGCACCAGTTTGCAGAGTCTATAATTGAGCTTGTATCTAAAAGTATGGAAGAGAATCCGAAGGCATATCTTTTTTGGGTGAATAAATCATAGAATACAAGCGCGGGGTTTTGGCTCCATGCGGTAAGGCCGGAGCGCGGATCAAATAATTTGCTTCCCCGGATAAGCGCGGTTGCTGTTGGCTGGTTCATATATTTATTCGTATCATATTTTAAACGGACATAAAGATAAGCAGTGTGTCTGAGCGGGTCTGTCCAGTTTGGATCTGCGGCATTGAGCGCTGCGCACATATTTTGGTTTGCGCCGCCATTGTAAAATTCATAATATGCGGTGGCGCCATAATCCGCTATGGGTTTGTCGTCAAGCCAGACCTGCTCGCAGGCGTCCATTTCGCCCTCGCCGAGGGTTATGATGAGATGCAGGTATTCGTTGTTTGCGCCGGATGCGGATTCATAGACGATATTGCCGCCAACTTTCATCCGGCCATAAATAAGCCGGATAGGTTCTTGCGTGCTGCGCGTGTTGATGAGATGCCCGCCCTGCTCTATGATCTGCGAGTTATTCCATCTGCCGGCCTTTTTTGCCTGCGATTCCGCGGTGTATGAGGCGACGCCGCCGATGAGCATACTGGCGCCCATGGCAATCAACCCCCAGCCGACAGGGGTTGCCAAAGCGCCGACAACGATTAGCACTACACCTATAACACCCTGTATTATGCCGCCCGTTTCGCCGCCCACTCTTTTGTTCTCCTTATTTCTTTTGTTTTAAAAACCTTTGCCGGCATAACCCTTGCGCCCCAGTCTTCCATGCACACGATGCAGTTTCCAAAGCCGAGGTATATGCCCCAGAAATCAAGTTCAGGGCCTTCGAAAATCAGAATATCGCCGGGTAAAATTTGTTCGGGCTCTATTTCCCGGGTAAAGGTTTCGAGGAATGGAAGATAATCTTCCCGGCATTCTCCCATTTCCCATTTTTCCTGATAATTCGAGAGCGTGACTCCGTTGAATCCTTTTTCCGCTGCCTTGCGCGGGATATCTATGCCGATGCCGTCAAAAAAATCTATGATGAGCGTCAGGCAGTCGCGAACGCCAAGCTCATACTTTTTCTCAAAAAGGCGGTTCACGACTTCGGGGATTTTTTTTATTTGTTCTCTTGTAATCATGCCGGAGACCGCCCCCACCATATTTGTTTATTTTGCAAAGACGGGAGAAATCTAAACCCGCCGAAATTGTTTGAATTGGAAAGCGCAACGCATCTATCGTAACTGTGGTCGCACCATAGCTCTGCGCCGGCATATCTGCATGTGGCTGCATCCTTGAAAATCCATGGACAACTGGATTGGTGTATCCGCGCAGGGCATTTGCGTTTCCACAAAATCATATGGCTGTAAACATCGAAGACTGCCTTGCGGTTGTCCACCGTTATGGAATCCAGCATCCCGACAAAGGGCGTGTCTGCGGCACGAACCTGGCCATTTTTGTCTATGGCCGCAATGTGTATTGTGCAAGCCCTGCCGCGTGTGTCTTCGCTTAGCACAAGCGAGGAAAATTCAAGACCTGTGTTGTCTATCTCAAAACTTGTCCTGTCTATGGCCGCGGTGATGTTGAGACTGGTGTTATGAAACCTGAGTCCCCGCGAAAGATATGTATTGCCCTCCCAGATAACATCCATATCCAAATCCGTATAATAGACTGCTGTGGAAAGCTCCATCTTAAGAAGATGACAAAAGAAAGCAAAATCTTTGCCGATTTCAAGCGCGAGGTCTGTTGGCAATGAACGCATTATTTGACCTCCTTTAATCCGATGCCGAGGCTATAAAGAAAATATTCAAACATCTCTTTTGATAATTTATCTTCTGCAAACCTTACAGTGAATCGGAGTCTGCCGCTGAAATCCGCTGTGATTGTCGCGCCGTTTGCCGGCGGATTGAGCGCCCATGTGCCGCCTGTGCCGCCGACCGTCACATTCACCGTGATGCTGAATGTCGTGGAAGAAATAACCGTAACTGTGTGATTTCCGTTGATGTCGGGAGCGCTTCCGGTGTGGCCGGCAATAAGGATACTATTGCCTGTCCAAAGTCCATGCGCCGCAGATGTTGTAATGACCGTGGGGTTGGCAACACTGGATGAGTTTATATTGCCTAACGCATTGAATTGTATCCTGTCCGCGCCTGCCTGTCCGCCACCGGAAAGAAATGTGACGAGGGTTTGGATACTATTGATATAGACAATAAGGGTTGATTGATCTGTGCTTATTGACGGCAGGTCAAAGATTGCGGCAGAACCATCGCCCTTTGTCACATATTCATTTTGATGGTTTTCCGCATAAGGCATAACAAAATAAAACGGCTCATACTTGCCTTTGCGACTGCCATAGAAATTCCAGAGCGTCTCTGTGTTTGTCTGCTGGGTTCGGTATTTCAGCGCGATTGTGCGTTTTGGGAATGTCCACAATTGACGGCGCTGTTCCTTGCCTGTCTCAAAATCCGTAACAAGGGTTTTGAATTCCGATTCTATGCTTATAGGCCTTATAGGCCCCGGGTTTGAGGGATAGATTTCCATTTTTATGCCTTTATTATTTTGTCATTCCCGAAGTTTTTATCGGGAATCTGATTTTTAAAACCATATCCCCGATAGAAGCATTCGGGGATGACATCTCACACATTCTGTTGTATTGCATAGTTTATTTCACCGCGTGTCTTTATGTCTTGCGCAACAATGCCTGTTATGGCGCCTGAATTCTTTTTCACATACTCGCTGAATGTCTGGGTGTCTATTGCATTGATATAATAGACAGTAGTTACATTGCCCTGCTGATTGCCTCCGCCTGAAAGAGCGGCGGATGCGCCGGTGGAAGGGGAAGAATACGAGGGGTTGCTGTATGAACCCTGTGCGCCCTCGCCGTAGCCTGATGACTTGGCGAGGCTACTTGCGGCATATCCTGCGCCTGCGGCCAAACCAGCAAACATTGCGGCTGCCTCAAAATGCGCAGCGGCCTGCGCCCACCCATAGCTTGCCCAGGCTGCAATGCCCATCGCTGTTTCATATATTGCATTTATGGCAGACTTGGCGGCTATTTGCGCAAGCTCCTGCGCAAGGGCCATCTTGAGGGCCTGCTCAAGGCTTTGCTGGCCAAGAATATATTGCACAAGGGCGCTTTGAAGCGCGTTCTGGAAAGCAAGCTCAATTTCCATCAGTTGTATTTTGCCGAGCATAGTAACCATTGTTTGTCGGTCTATAACGCCTTTTGCCGCGGCAGTTACTATGCTTCTTTCTATAGACTGATTGCTTTTTTCAATTGCGGCGTTGTATTGATCGTATAGCTCTATTTTTTGCTTGAGATTGTCTATCTCCGCAAATGTCAAATCCATTGCAATCGGCGCGGTTGCGCCTCTTTTTGCCTTCTTTTGTTCATCAAATTTATTTCCCATCTCTATTTCATCATTAACTTTTTTTTGCGCCATTGCCCAGTTTTTGGTTTGGCGGATAGCCTCTTCCATCATAGGATT
>Ga0209342_10001887_pt1 | contig 23037 bp, 11 predicted proteins | sample RifCSP16_2_FD_184023 | JGI IMG/M metagenome (GOLD analysis project Ga0209342, IMG submission 184023) | Soil microbial communities from Rifle, Colorado - Rifle CSP2_sed 16_2 (SPAdes) (version 2) | ecosystem: Environmental > Terrestrial > Deep subsurface > Rock core/Sediment | place: Rifle... | reverse complement strand
AAGGGTTGTCGCCAGCCATGAGGTCAATGGTTGAGCTGTTGGTATTACTCGTAACACTCCTGGCGAACCGTTTAAACCTGAACAGTCGTAACAGCAGCAAACCGCCGTCAAGCGATCCGAATCGCACGAAAGAACGCAAGGTGAAAAGAGACCGGAAGGCGGGCGGGCAAAAAGGCCGGGTGGGTGTGACACTGCAAAAGGTTGACAAACCTGATAAAGTGGAAGTAATTAAAGTTGACCGAAGGAAGTTGCCGCGAGGGGAATATAAGGAGGTGGGTTACGAATCACGTCAGGTATTTGATAGTGAGATTTCAAGAATCGTAACGGAGTATCGGGCAGAGATTCTTGAGGACGCGAAAGGGAATGAATTTGTCGCATCCTTTCCGAAAGGGGTAACAAAGGCGGTGCAGTATGGAGCGGATTTAAAAGCACATGCAGTATATATGTCACAGTATCAATTGATTCCCTATAAGAGGATACAAGATTATTTTAGAGAGCAGATTGAGGTTCCGGTAAGTGAAGGTTCCATTTACAACTTTAATCAAGAAGCATTCGACTTGTTGGAGAGCTTTGAAGAAAAAGCCAAAGAGAAACTCTCTGAGTCTGAACTATTACAGGTAGATGAAACAAGCGTTAATATTAATGGTGACCGGTACTGGATGCATAGTACATCGAGTGAATCGTGGACATATTATTTTCCTCATGAAAGGCGGGGAACTGATGTGACTGATACCATTGGCATAGTGTCCAAATTTACGGGAATTCTTTGTCACGATCATTGGAAGCCTTATTATAACTATGAAGGCGTCCATGCGTTGTGTAACGCGCACCACTTAAGGGAATTGACAAGAGCATGGGAACAAGATGAGCAACAATGGGCAAAACACATGAAACCGCTGCTCGAAGAAATAAACCGTGCGGTTAACGATTCAGGTGGAGTGCTCAAAAGCGATGATTCGGAAAAATACCGAGACAAGTACCGGTCGATATTAAAAAATGCAGATACTGAATGTCCTCCCCCTGATGAAACACAACGAAAAGGCAAAAGGGGGCGAGTCAAAAGGTCAAAAGCCCGGAATCTCCTGGAACGGTTAAGAGATTATGAGGACGATGTTCTAAGGTTTAGGGATAATAAAATTGTTCCCTATAACCAGTATTGTAAACGGGGTAGTAGTGATTTTGCTGAGTATGTAACCGAGAATCGCTGTATTGCAGCTCTAGCCAGCGCACTATCTATCCAACTGTTGTGTAAATCTTTACTTCTCGTTCGATCCTCTTTCCTAAAGCATCCGTCGCTATATCCAGGTCATAATCTGCCTGCAGCCCCAACCAGAACCTGGCCGATATTCCAAAATAATGCGCCAAACGCAACGCCGTATCTACCATAATGCTACGTTTCCCTAACACAATTTCGTTAATCCGGCGCGGGTGTACTCCGATGTCGAGCGCCAGCCAATCCTGGTTCAAACCCATTGGTTTCAAAAACTGTTTTTAAAAAATGGATTGATGGGGAAATATGTATACGGTATGATTGTGTTTTAATATGTGCTATATTTTAACGTATAGGAATTTCAAACTATTGTTCCTCCCCCTTGATGGGGGAGGCTAGGTGGGGGTGAAAGAAAAAGTTACGCACCCTCCCTTTGTCCCTCCCATCAAGGGAGGGATTGTCTTTGATTCATGTAGTCGCCAAAGGCCTGATTTAAACCTTAGCAATTTCAATTTACCCACGAACGACACGAAAATGGCTAAATTCCATTCGTTTCTTTTCGCGTGTTTTGTGGGTAATATGTAACCTAAAGCATTACTTTGTTAAAAATTAAGCGGCGAATTCGAGAATGGAATTGACCGCCTGTTTGATTTCGTTGAAGGTGGTAGGTTTCGTTTCAAGGATTTTGGCAAGACTTGTCCTCATGAAAATGGGGATAGGCATTTTGCTTGATCCAATAAGTAAGAGTCCATGCGATAAGGCAGAGATTCCAGTATCTATCAATTTTGTTGATATGGCGAACTTGGTAGTGGTCAAAGTAGAAAGTGTCTTTAAGTTCCTTGAAACAGTGTTCAATACCCCACCGGAGCAGGTAGTTTGTAATGACCATTTTGGCAGAGGCACGGAGATTGTTGGTAATAAGGATATGATACTTGTTGTCGTCATCCTTATTCCACTTGCCAAATACGATTACAAACTTGATGGGGACATAACAATCCTTCAGTTTTGCCTCGAACGAATAGGTTTTATGTGAAACTTCAGAGTCATCCGTGGTTTTGAATTTTACGTATTTGATTTTATCGTAGTAATGTTTTTTGATGAGGGTAACGAGATCATCTGGTTTTACAAAACACTGCTTGTTTTTTGTCGGATGGTACATTCACCCTGTTAGATATTGCTTGTGTTTACTTTCTCTAGACAAACAAGATGTCTTATCTAAGAGGGTGAAGATATTTCTATTCGCTTTTATTTCGGAAAAAAAGATTTTGTTTTTCGAGTGAATGTACTCAAGCATATGGGTTGCGGCATACCATGAGTCGAAGGCAATGCCGGAGAAATCAAACATCTCCGAGTATGTGTCGAAGAGTTCTTTTGCAATCTGGAGTTTATCTTTAAACTGGGGATTGTTTTCTCCGTCAGGAAATTCGCTTGCAGGAAGATAAGGAATTATATCAATGGGAAAGTGTTTTTGCCTTTGAAACGTAGGTAATACAGACACCGACGTTACAGACTTCATTTTGCTTGAGTGGACCGCAGTATTGCCATTTTGCGCCCTGAGTCTTCTTCGCATAGGGTTTTGGACAAGCAGTATCGTCAATGGCGAGAAGTCCGTCTTTGGTAAAAGCAGTTGTCCTTTGTTTTTGAATGATTTCCAGTCGCTTACGATTCATAGCTTGTAAATCCCATTGTGAATCAGAAAAGAAATACTGGAATTTCTGATAGTCAGTGTGAACGGCTTTTGCCATTGCCTCAAGGGAGTTTCTCTTATAGTCTTTAAACATAGCATAAACGGCAAGCAGGAACATAGCCATTTGCGTTTTGCTAAAACTCGAAGCAAAATGTTTCAGAAATTTATTGAGTAGAGAGATATTTGCACCAAAAATACTCAAATCCTTTGCTCCCGATGAAAGGTAAATCAAAAACTCACAAGTGTAATTTTTATCAGGAGTAAGGGAATAAATCAAGCACAAAACAAGTCGTATAGCATTGATAAGTCGTAAGTTGTGTGCGACTCAACTTATGACTAAAAATTTTTTTAAGACGCATTATTTAACAAAGTAATGTTATAACCACCCCTCTTTCCCCTTCTTCGCAAGGAGTGGATGAAGAGGATATCTTTCACGGGTTCCTACAGCGGGTTCAGGTTTGTAACCTGAGTGAACCCTGATTTTATAAAACAAGGGCATCTATACCATCAATACGAATACCAAAAGAATTTACATCGGGAATTTATTATTTGACTTTTACGGCAAAAAAGCATTATAAAAAGGCCGGAAGGCTGGGTATTGTCATCTGCAAACCAGGTAAGTAAAATTATTGTTAAACCATTGCCTGTATAAAACATTCGGTTTCACGTTGCAAGCGTGAACCCGCAGAGTGAGCTTTGCGACGGGGCGCATACAATAGAGGATATGGAGCGGGAAGTAATGGCGAATTTCTCCACATCGAAAGAACACAATGTGATTGAAGATATAAAAAAGACGCTGGATCTTTTTGTCAGCAAGGGGATTATAGATAAAACAGCTCATTGACATACTTACAATATTTATAGTAGGAATAGCAGTCGAGCGGATAGCCTAATTTTACTTTTCAATACTCTGGAGTCAGGGGCAATGAGAAATTTCGTTTTATCCCACTCTTGAGGGATTGACAGGAAAATAAAATAGTATAGTATGTTTAGAAGTATCGGGACGAAAAAACAAAAATACAGGTTAAAAATTAGATAGGATAAAAACATTCGATAAAGGCGAACCCTGAGCAATCAGGGGGCGTAAAGTAAAGGGTCTTTTAAGCTCCATCAAATCCTCCTTTAATAAAAGGGGGAACAAAGGGGATTGAAGAAAGAAGACAGCCTTACTACCGAAAATGTTTTTGTAACGAACATTTCTGTAGTAAGGTTTTTTTGTTTAAATAAAAAAACATAACGTATGGCTTTATGAAGAGACTGAAAAACATTAAAAAGGTAACTTTGTTCACACCGGCTAAAGTATTCTTACTGATACTAACCATTATGTCTGGTGTAACCTCCAATGCGTGGGCTGCAACGGGTAGTTTCGATAGAAATAATTATTTGCCGTCTTTAAGCGATGCGAATGACTACGATCGCGTATGGCTCTCAGTAACCGACACAACGGCAAATGTCACCAGCAGCCAGGATACACTCCAGGTATCCGTAAAAGCAGGCATTAATACAATTTCCTTTGCTTTAAAAGAAACGGGGGGAACTACAGCGGTATTCACCACTACAGGCTTACCCCAGCCAGTCATGTATCCTGTGGGCACCAATTCTGGCTATGTAGAGGATTTCACCATAGGCAATCATAATTATCCTGCCCTCGGTACGAGCGTTGTGGGGTTAAATTTAAAATCTTTTGCTGCTAATACAGGTGGTGATGCAATCACAGGCGCTGATGGTGTACTTACTGTAGCAGCCGGTGACACATTAGAACTTCTCTCCAGCGGAACTACCCTGGATACTGCCAGTATTGGTTTTAATAGCGGTTCTATCGGTTTTAGTCCACCAGTGATAACATCGTCTCTGAGCGCCACAAACATCATTATAATGTTAGCAGATCCTGATGAAAACTTAAACCCGGCTGCAAGGGACGTCATCGGGTTTGCCGACGGATCGGCATTGCTGGCAGGCTCGCCTGGCACCGGATCGTCAAGGGTACAAATCGATGCCAAAGACTGGACAACTGGAACAACGTTATTAAATGGCAGTACCAGCATATTAACACGGCATATTATGTTAGTCGAAACTGGCGTTAATACAGGCACATTTGTCGCAACTGGCAAGGTGTATGGCACCACAACTACCGTATCTCCGTCTGATCTTAAGGGTAATGTACTGGTAGGCTCGAGTTCTGCAACTGCTTATGGAGGCGAATCGATCACCCTGGGAGATTTGGTGAACGGGCCATCGGTAACATTTCGGATAATCGAAGCAAATGCATCTGGCATGATTGGGTTATATGAGATTAAACCAGACGGAGTAACCGCATATCCCACCCTTGGTTTTACCACAGGAAGTGATTTTTCAAATAAAGGGACGTCCACCTTTGGTATTGCAGGTGTGACTCAGGGTATCTCTACAACCAGGGTGGTAGCTGTAAATGAAGTGAACTCTATCTACGGTGATTTTTATTCTCCGGGCACAGGATGGGGAACAAGCACATCGGGTGTCCATAAATTGATTGAAGGGAATAATTATTGTCTGGTAGCAATAAGCGAATACTGGGGAACTACCACGGCTGGCACACTCGGCGCTACCTATGAGATAGGCAACGGCGGTTCGGTAACTGTCACCATAGATTCATTCAAACTTGTCGGTCCACGTGGCGGCGATACTTTAAGGGTATCATATCTAGACGAATTAACAAGTAATGGTTCATCTGGTACGGTAACAGGAACGACGCCATATCTGGCGGCATTTCTTCCAACAGTAACAACAGGTACGGCAGCAAGTGTAACATTAAGTTCAGCCATGCTGAATGGAACGGTAAATCCGAACGGACTAACTACTACCGTATGGTTTGAGTATGGCGCCAGCAGCGGAGTTTACGGTAGTTCAACCCCGTCGCAAGATATAAATGGCGCGACTGGCTTGGGCGTAAGCGCCAGCATAAATGGATTAACCCCATGGACGACGTATTATTACAGAGTTGTGGCACAAAACAGTGACGGTACGTCGTATGGAAGCGAGACTACATTTATGCCAGTGCCGCAGATTTCAGCAGGTGGACATCACAGCATTTCCCTGAAGTCGGATGGCGCGGTGTGGGCATGGGGATATAATTTCTATGGACAATTAGGAGATGGAACTAACTCAATTAGAATAACTCCTGTACCTGTAAGCGGCCTCAGTGGTGTTATTGGTGTTGCTGGTGGGGTTGGGCACAGCCTGGCATTAAGGTCGGACGGGACGGTGTGGGCGTGGGGATGGAATAACTATGGACAATTAGGAGTTGGGACTACCACCACAGACAGCTCAACTCCTATACAGGTAAGCGGTCTCAGTGGAGTTGTTGGTGTTGCTGGTGGGGAGGAGTATCACAGCCTGGCATTGAAGTCGGACGGAACGGTGTGGGCCTGGGGACTAAATGGCGATGGACAATTAGGAAATGGGACTAGCACATATAACGCAAATCCTGTACCGGTACCGGTGAGCGGACTTACTGGTGTTATTGGTGTTGCTGGTGGGGGTAGGCACAGCTTGGCATTAAAGTCAGACGGGACGGTGTGGGCATGGGGAAGAAATAGCTATGGACAATTAGGATATGGGACTGCCACGAATAGCACAACCCCTGTACAGGTAAGCGGTCTCAGTGGTGTTATTGGTGTTGCTGGTGGGTATGAGCACAGCCTGGCATTGAAGTCAGACGGGACGGTGTGGGCATGGGGATGGAATAACTATGGACAATTAGGAGATGGAACCACCACAAATAGCACAATGCCTATACAGGTAAGCAGCCTCAGTGGTGTTATTGGCGTTGCTGGTGGGTATTATCACAGCCTGGCATTGAAGTCGGACGGGACGGTGTGGGCATGGGGATGGAATGGCTATGGACAATTAGGAGATGGAACTACCACAATTAGAAAAACGCCTGTACAGGTAAGCGGTCTCAGTGGTATTATTGATATGGCTGGGGGGGTTGGGCACGGCCTGGCATTAAGGTCGGACGGGACGGTGTGGGCATGGGGACGGAATAGCGATGGACAATTAGGAGATGGGACGGGCACGGAGAGATGGACACCTGTACAGGTAAGCAATCTTAATGTTAAATTACCTTCAGTATCAACGGGTACTGCAACGAGCGTCACCACAAACTCAGCGACATTGAACGGTACGGTAACTGCCTTTGGCGCAACAACCGCATGGTTCGACTACGGCACGGTCAGCGGTGTATACACTGGCACGTCTACAACGCAGAGCGTAACGGGGACAAGCAGCACACCCGTAAGCATCGGTATAAGCGGTCTGTCTGCCGGAACGACGTATTACAACAGGATTGCAGCGCAGAACAGCTATGGTACTTCATACGGGGCTGAAACCTCATTCATTACAGAAACCACCCCGACAACAACGACAACAAGCAGCACAACGACTAGTTCCACAACGACAACGACCTTACCGGGTCCAACACCCACTCCCACACCAGCGTCAACTGATGGGCTTGTTGCCTATTATCCATTTAATGGCAATGCTAACGACGAGAGCGAGAATGGGAATAACGGGACAGTAAATGGGGCTACTTTAACAAATGATAGGAATGGAAATGCAAATAGTGCGTATAGTTTTGATGGGGTGGATAATTATATAGATATTGGAAATGACGAAAGCCTGAAGATGACCGATGGTTTGTCTATTTCTGCTTGGGTAAATATGGCTACTTTTAGTCCAATATACCAGAATATCATTGGTGACCATGCCACCAATGAAACAACAGTTGGTCCTGGGAAATATTTACGATTCAACTATAACAGCGTACAATTTTTAGTTGGTGGTATTTATGGCTGGGGGACTGGTAAATATGCAGAATATACCTTTGATAATACTATGTTAAACACATGGCAGCATGTTGTTGGTACATACGACAGGAATATAATAAAACTCTTTATAAACGGAGCGGAAGTTGACTCACTATCGTATACTGAACAGATAACGGTAAATAGTAACCCTATTTTGATAGCCAAATCCGGTTTTGGAGAGTTTATAAAGGGTATTATTGACGACATCCGTATTTACAACCGTGCCCTTTCCACATCAGAAATTGTGGATATTTACAATACTTCTACAATCACGACGCCGATACCTTCGCCAACGCCGTCGCCGACGAGTATAGTCTTGCCAGACACCACTCCGCCCACGGTAACAACAGGCGCTGCAACAGACATAACAACAAGCTCAGCAACGCTGAACGGTATAGTAAATGCCAATGGATTGACGACAACGGCATGGTTTGAGTATGGCACAAGCAGCGGGATATATACAGGTTCATCAACAACCCGGATAGTAACCGGTAATTCTGCCACAGAGGTAAGCATTGGTGTGAGTGGATTATCATACAGCACGGTTTATTATAACAGAATCGTTGCCCAAAATAGCGCTGGCATATCGTACGGTTCCGAGACTTCTTTTGATACCAGCAGTCGGGCAATACGCTCAGGTTTCACGGACAATACATTACCCAGAAATGATGATGACTCTACATCAGAAGTTTCAATGGGATTTACCATCAACTTTTTTGGCAATAATTTTTCTAGCTTATATGTAAATAATAATGGAAATGTGACTTTCGGTTTGTCCCTTAGAAACTATACACCATTCGACCTTTCTACAACCGACAGAAAAATTGTTGCTCCATTTTTCGCTGATGTGGATACACGGGAATCTGGTTCTGATGAGGTAACTTATAGCTATGGCGCTGGCGCTGTCAATGGCAGAAACGCATTTGGCGTGAATTGGATTAACGTTGGTTATTATTCACGCCATGTAGACAAACTGGACAGTTTTCAACTTGTAATAATCGACCGCTCCGATATAACAGCAGGCGATTTCGATATGGAGTTCAACTATGGCAAGATTCAATGGGAAACAGGAGACGAAAGCGGCGGCACAGAAGGATTCGGAGGTTACTCCGCCCGTGCCGGATATTCAAATGGTTCAGGCACTTCTTTTGAGCTAACTGGCTCCAGTATTAACGGGTACTTTTTAGACTCCAACACATCTACAGGACTTATCCACAACACATATAATAACGATGTCCTGGGGCGATACTTCTTTGAAGTGAGAAATGGTTCCGTGACTTCTTCTTTAACATACACCCCCCCTACCGCAACTACAGAAAATGCAACTAGTATAGGCATAAGTACAGCAACGCTTAATGGCACAGTAAACGCAAACGGAACATCAACTACCGCATGGTTTGAATATGGGACAAGCACCAGCCTGTATACCGGGTCAACAACAACCCAAACAGCAAGCGGAACAAGTAATACAACAATCAGCGAGAATTTAAACGAACTGACGTCTAATACTACTTACTATTACAGGGTTTTAGCACAAAATAGCATTGGCACCGCGTATGGCAGTCAGATGTCTTTTACTACTGATACTGTTGCCATAACTACAACCACCAGCACCACGACAACAACTCAATCAAGCGGCGGGGGAGGAGGTGGAGGTGGAGGCGGTGGAGGCGGCGGGAATACCTCGACTACGACGACAACTACAACCAGTTCCAGTACTACGACCACTACGACAACAACCAGTACAACGACTACAACTATACCACCAGTGGTTACTCCAACAGTTACCCCATCAGTAACGCCTACCCCGTATGCTAATATATATGGGTTTGTAAATGACGCGTATGGAAAACCTGTTGAGTCAGCAGAAATAGAGCTTCGTAAATTAAAATCAACATTCGGAGAAGAGTCAAAAAGCAACAAATACGGTTTCTTTGAATTTAAAGATTTAAAGGCATCCAAGTACCTGGTGAAGTTGAAAACGAATGCCAGCAAAGGCTTTTCCAGGGGATATCGTAAGACCACGAAATTAAAAGAAGGAGAAACAAAGATAATAAAAATAACGGTGAAAATGACTTCACCCGAACCCAGTCCGACACCCATAGTCACAGCAACCAGTACGTCTATACCTATGCCAACTCCTACGCCAAAACCGACACAGACACCAACACCGGCAATAACACCCGTACTAACGCCAACATCAGATAATAAGTGCAGAATTTTCGGATTTATAAAAGACAGCTCAGGCGAACCAATAGCGTCTGTATCTGTGTATATTCGTAAACTGAGAACGGATAACATAGAATTTACGACAACAAGCGACGAGTATGGTTTCTTTGAATTTGACGGCTTAGAAGCCGGCAAATACCGGTTGAAGGCGGAAAAAGATTTTTACAGGATATATAAGAAAGTGCTGGACGAAATCAAGGAAGGAGAGACAAGAGAGGTTGAGATAGTTATGTAATACAAGATTTAAAGATGTGAAAATAAAAATGCTTGACTTTTACCACAAAATAGCTAAATTAGAACTGGTTTTAAATTTACTTTGTGAAGGAGAAAGAATGCATGAATAGACTCCGCCAAGTTCACATTATCCCCATCCCCAAAAATTACATTCTTTTCAAAAATCAGATTTACCGTTATTTTCATAGCTTTCGGTTTATTTGGGTGTTTTTTATATTTCAATTTTCTCTATTCAATTCATCCTCTTTTTTATTTGCCCAGCTTGCCGATTCCTCATGGCCTATGTATATGCATGACATTCAGCACACAGGGCAGAGTATTTTAAGCGGTCCTAATAAGAACACACTCTATTGGCAATACCAAACAGGGAGTGATATTGTGGCATCCCCCTCTATTGGCACCGATGGCACAATTTACATCGGAGATATTACCGGGAAATTTTATGCATTGGAACCAATGGGCGTGACAAAGTGGGTCTATACAACAGGAGGAGAAATATCTACCGCTGCTGCAATTGACTCGCATGACGTTATCTATATTGGTTCAAATGACACATACCTCTATGCCATACAGAAAGATGGCACACTTAAGTGGCGTTATAAAACTTCAGGAGGGATCAGTTCATCTCCCGTGATAAATCCTGGAAATGGCGACCTCTATTTTGGTTGTGAAGATAAAAATCTCTATGCACTGGATATGAACGGTAATTTAATATGGAAAGCCCGGCTGGATGAGGAGATTTGGGCGTCACCTGCATTGGATACAAACAATAATACTCTTTATGTGGGCTCGCTGGGAGGCGCAGTTTATGCAATCAACGTAATAAATGGGGAAGAACAATGGACTTATGAGACAGAGGACATTATTGCAGGATCTCCAGCTATTGATGGGAAAAATGGCGCAATTCTTATTGGACTTACAAATGGGAAAATTTATGCCATAAACAAAAACAATGGGTCCCTTAAATGGACTTATACCACTGATGGTGAGATTACGTCTACCCCTGCAATCGATTCTATTACAGAAGCAAATGCCGCTTATATATGCTCTGAAGATGGAAACCTCTATGGCTTAAATAGAACGACAGGAGCCTTAAAATGGAAATATAAAACAAACGGTGGTATTACGACATCCCCTGCGATTGACAATGAAGGCAGGATTTATTTTGGATCTACCGATAGCAATATTTACTCTTTAAGTAAAGTTGGAACCTTGCAGTGGAAATATACCGCGCAGGACGATATCCACTCTTCTCCCGCTATCGGTTCAAACGGCCTCATATACATAGGATCTTCTGATGGGAATCTCTATGCCATTGGCTTAAAGAGTACTACCACGTTAGCTGCAAACTTTACAGGGACTTCAACATCAGGTGAATTACCATTAACCGTTCAATTTACAGACAAATCTTCGGGTTTAGTTTCTCAACGTCTGTGGGATTTCGGAGACGGCGCCACTGATTCAGTAAATACCTCAGTTACCACACACACATACAACAGCTATGGGAATTTTACGGTAAGCCTTACAGTAACAGATATAAACGGATTGTCTGATACAGAAACCAAAGAAAATTATATAATAGTAACTCGCAAACCATCTAATATAACGCTCGATAGTATATCACCTTCGGAGATAACTTTTGGTGAATCTTTAACGATAACCGGACAAATTAATCCTGCCCATCAGTCGCAGGTAACTCTGACCTTCACAAATGATAATGGTGAAACGGGCACTGAGACTGTTACATCCAGCACAGATGGCAGTTTTACCCTAATTGATTATTTCCCCACGGGTGGCGGATCATGGGATGTTGTGGCCGGTTGGGAGGGAGACAGTGATTACAGCGATGCAGAGAGCGATACACTGACATTTGCCGTAAATCAGGCAAAAGTGGCGCTCTCGATAGAATCTTCTTTCAGCACAATCCAGGTTGACCAAACAGTGGATATTTCAGGGATTGTGACGTTAACGCCCGATAATGAAACAACGCGAAATGAATTCCTAAAAGAAAACTTAAAGCTTATCAGTATCAACCCTGATGGGGAATATGAGGATGTCATCGAAACACAGCCCTTTTTGTCAAGCGATCAAATTCAATACAAATTTGAGGCGGTTAAATTGCCTGATATAGGCGCCTGGAAATTATTGGTTGGTTTCGAAGAAGATAATAGTTTTACTGGCACGAATTCCGCAACTATTGAGATTGAAGTCCAGGAAGTTCCGGAAGGAGTTGCCGGGTATGCCATTCTTATAGAAGGCCGTGTAAAAGAAAAATCAGCTTTAGATTCTCACAATTTAACTACAAATGATATATACGAAAAGCTCCTCAACAGAGGATTCACAGAAGATAATATTTATTATTTTAATTTTGATGATTCTCAAGATGGTGTAGATGGAAAACCAGCCAAAGACGAAATACTAAGTACGATTACTAAAATGGCTGGTAGTATGAATGAATCTCCGGCCCCATTGTATATAATCCTTGTTGGATATGGTGACAAGGGAAAATTCTTTATTTATCCTGACACCTTAAAGACCAGCGACCTGGCAGATGCGCTCAGCAGCTTAGAATCTCAGTTGAATTCAAATGCAGCAGAAAAACCTATTGTGGTCGTTTTGGGAGCCAACCGTTCGGGAAGTTTTATCAATGCCCTGTCGAAATCAGGCTCTAAGCGCATCATTATCGCCAATTCAGACACAGAAGAAGTTGCTTATAAAGGTCCTCTACCGCCTGACGAAATAACACGGCATGCAGATTATTTCGTATGGGAATTCTTTAAATATGCCTTGCGAGGGCTAAGTTTGAAAAAGTGTTACGAAAAATCTGCGGATAAAATCGCTGAATTTACAGAAAATGAAAACGGAAATGGCTTAAAAGGCGCAAGCGCCGGCAACGGGCAATATTTTGACGACTCGGCGCAACATCCACTCCTCGATGACAACGGAGACGGCATTGGGACGTACGGAATACTTTCTTCCCTCAGTGATGAGGACGGCGAAATTTCCGCAGGCCTTGTGCTGGGTATAGGAACAGCCACCACACCACTTGAATTGACAGAGGTTACTGGTGTAACTACCCTGGAAGCAGAAGACTCTGGCCCCACCCTGTTTGCAAAAGTAAATGATGCCACTATGGTGGATGAGACATGGACAGAAATCGTGTCACCAAACTTCAGTCTGGAAAACAATAAGGATGCCACAGAACAACAAGTCATCAACCTCCCCAGATTCAAATACAATGAATTTGATTCAACAGAGGAAAAGTATATATGGAACGATTTCAGCAGTAACGAGGATTTTAACAACTTTGGAAAAACAGGAAAATATGAAATATTTTACTTCGCACGGGATAATTTTAGGGGAATTACCCCCTTCCTGGGATCTGACGTATTTAAAAATTCGGAAGGCAACCAATCGCCGGAATCCTTTAACCCCATTTCCCCGGCAAATGGGACGGAGACTGCTGTCGTCCTGACCTTTGATTGGGAAGATAGTAACGATCCAGACAGTAAGACGGCATTGCATGATGGCAGCGTAAACGTAAAGACGACATCAAAAAATGAAGGGGTGACCTATACACTTATGATATCAGAGAACAGTGATTTTGGCACAATCAAATATCAGCAGAAGGGGTTAACTGACAGTATTGCCGTTGTAGACAAGACCGCAGGCCTTAGCGATGGAAAAACCTACCATTGGAAGGTAATGGCCAGTGATTCCAAAGGAGGAACAACCATTACGGGGACTTCTACCAGTTTTAAACCCAAGTTATCGAATGGGTATCCAGGTTTTATTAAGGGATTTATTTTTGACAACGACACAAATGCAAAAATCAGTAGTGCAACGATTTCTGTGCAAGGAACAAAAGGCTCTTATGTTACAACAAAAAGCGGCGCCTATTTCCTGCAACTATCTTCCGGTACCTACATCCTTTCTGTAGAGACACCGGGATACGAAACGAGAACTCAAAGTGTAACGGTAAAGTCACTTAACACAACGACTCAGAATATCGGACTGACAACAGCCACTCAAAATTCCAGTATTTTCGGTACGGTCAAAGACAAGAAGAGCAAACCATTGAAGGGCGTGAAAATAACGATCAAGAAAAAGTCCTTTACAGAAACAGAGAAATGCGGCAGCGACGGCAGTTATTCGTTTGCTGGTCTGGAATCGGGAAAATACACTTTGGCGGCCAAACTAAAAGGTTATCAAAGTTTCAAAAAGAGCATCAAGCTTGCATCGGGGCAAGACAAAAAATTAAACATCAAGCTAAAAAAGAAAAAATAATGTTTACGCATGATGCCACTCCTCAATGTAAAGACAGTCTCTTTTAGTCGTTATATATCCATAATCCTTATCGGTATTGGGTGCGGCGGGATAATGACTATCCTTCTGAACACGGAATTGCTGAGAGGAGTTGAACTGAAGAGTTTGGATTTTAGGTTTTTGTGCCGGGGCACGATCCCTACAAATGATAAGATAGTAATCATCGGAACAGATGAAGAGGCATTGGATAAGATAAAGGATCCCTTTATATTTTGGAGTCCTTATTTTGCCGATATTATTAAGGCAGTGGCTGGAGGAGGTGCAAAAGCCATGGGACTTGACTTTCTCCAAACAATTGCGCTGAAAAAAATGGTTGATGGAGAAGACCTCGACGGTATTATGGCGGACGCCTTAATGGAGGCGCAGAATGTAATTATGATTAATTTACTCCGGTGGGATAACAGCGCAAACGGTCTCAAGGCGCTAAATCCTATGCCCCGCTACCTATATGCAGCAGATTCGGATAATATTGGTTTTTCAAACCTGACTATTGACAATGACGGCTGCGTTCGTAGGCAGACATTACTCCTGAACGACTGGGAAGGCAATGTCTATGCATACATCGGATTAAAAATCATCGCAAAGTATTTGAACAGCGATGTTGAGAAAAAAGGCGACCGCATTTTGGTCGGCGATTACACAATCCCTGTAAATGCTTATAACGAAATGCTCATTAATTTTGCAGGCCCCAGCGGCACGTTCCCTATCATATCGTTCTATAAGGTTTGGCAATTGTCACGCAAGGGGCAGACTGACTTTTTCAAAAGAAATTTCAAAGACAAAATTGTCTTAATAGGACCAGGGAACATTTACAGCCAGGACTTCAAACCCACACCCTTTTATCGTTCGCAATATTACTCAGGTACACGCCAGACACTTGGCATTGAAATCGTCGCAAATGTAATCAACACTATACTGGAAAGGCGCTTTATAGTCTCACTCAGACGCTGGCAGACCATTTTGATAATTTTATTCCTGGGCGTTTTGACCAGTTTTACCTCTTTTAAGCTGTCACCTATCGCAGGTGGGTTCGTTGCATTTGCGATTACAGCATGGTATGCTAGTTTTTGTATTTTCCTTTTTAGCAGCTATAACATATATTTAGATATGATTTGTCCATCAGACGCTATACCGCTTACTTACACAGCGGTATTTATCTATAGATACACCATTGAAGATAAAGAAAAAAGAAGAATTAAAAGGATATTTAAGCATTACGTTAGCGAAGAAGTTGTCGAGGAATTATTAAAATATCCAGGCGAAATACCTTTAGGCGGCAATCGTGTCGAAGTAACGGTGCTTTTTGCCGATATCCGCGGATTTACCGCATTTTCAGAAAAACGAGACCCGCGACAGGTCGTGTCAATATTAAACTCATATTTTGCCATGATGGCCGACATCATATTAAAAAATAAAGGCACACTCGATAAATACATCGGGGATGGAATCCTCGCCTTTTTTTGGCGCTCCCATAGTACGAGTGGAACACGCAGAGTCGGCAGTACATTCCGCGATAGAAATGGTATCTATGCTTGATGTACTCAATAAAGAACTTATGCTTGATGTGCCCTTGCGTATTGGTATAGGAATCCATTCTGGGGAAGCTGTTGTGGGAAACATAGGTTCAACACGCAAGATGGAATATACTATAATCGGAGACACGGTTAATACGGCATCCCGTGTAGAGGGCATGACAAAGGAACTGCAAGCAAACATCCTGATCACTGAAGAAACCTTTTCCCGATTAAAAATTCTGGATAATATTACGCCGGAAAAAGAAATTATCCTGCGCGGTAAAACACAGCCCATTAAGCTTTATCGGGTCGAAACCTGATTGCAATATTTGATATAATATCAGTCATATTTAGAGGAAAAGCGAGCCGAAAATTTTTTTGAGAATTGTGACATACGTCACAGACAGCGCCAAATAAATATAATAAAATATTACAAATATGTAAATCTGGAACGCATTAAATAGGCTGCCATAGGCAGCGACTTTTAGATACACGGCAAATACCAGTTAAAAATAACCCCCTCGCCCCCTTTATTAAGGGGGATTTCCTCAGTCCCCCTTAGAAAAGGGGGATTCAGGGGGTTGTCTGGTGTGCTATGATACAAAGTTTGAAATTCCTGAACACCAAGTTATTCCGTTTATGTCCCCCTTGACTAGGGGGACTAACTTAAGTTTTTGAAATGTCTTCGTGAGTTCCAGATTTAATCAGCAAGAAAGGAAAAATGCGATGAAGTTATATAGAAGAGTTTATGTAAAATACCGTTTGATTTTTACGCCGATAATCCCCATAATGCTTTTATGTCTGTTCAATTTTACTGCCTGCCTATATTCTCAGAATGCAGAGTCGCCTGAAGTCGGCATGTTAAAGGCCGTTACCGGGAACGTGTGGATTCAGCGCGGAGATAAAAAGGATGCGGCAAAAAAGGCCATGGAATTGAAAAAAGGCGACATCCTCGAAATCGAGGATCAGGCAAGCGCCACGATTGTCTATTTTAAAGGTGGGAAAAAAGAGGAATATACATCCAAAGCGCTTATAGAAATTGGCACAGACAAAAGCACGGTAAAGGAAGGGACGGTAACTGTTATAAAAGAACCGCAAGAAAAAAAGATTGTTACCGACCAAAATAAAGGAAGTGTACTATCGCATGATAAGGATATCTCACACGCCGGAGGTCAGTTTATTCGCGGCATATTGCCGCCGAAACAATATTTTGAAGATAATCATATCCAGCGTTATGCAGTTGTGGTGGGCATATCCGATTATAAAGACACCAGGATACCCGACCTGAAATATGCCGATGCTGATGCCCAGTCTTTTTATGACTTTATAACCAGCCCCATCGGCGGCAATTTTAACAAGGAAAATGTTCTGCTCTTAAAAAATGAACAGGCAACCCTGAAAAATGTAAAATTGGCCATTACGAATTTTCTCAAAAAGGCAATTGATACTGACTTTGTCGTTATCTTTATGGCATGTCACGGTGAGTCTGAACCAGACCGCCCCAATAATATTTATTTGCTGATGCATGACTCCGAACTCGACAGTCTGTCCGCAACGGCCTATCACATGGAGAATGTCAATACTGATATGAAGCGATACATCTCCGCAAAGAGGCTGATCTTCTTCGCCGATGCCTGTCATAGCGCAGGACTGACGGAAGGTTCTGTGGGCACGAGGGGATTTTCCAATACTGTGAACATCGCCCTCTCAGAACTCAAATCAACCAGGGAAGGCTGGGGAATAGTAAGCGCAAGCCGGGCAGGTGAAGTATCTATGGAATCCAGCCAGTGGGGAGGTGGTCACGGAGCATTTACTCACTATTTGCTGGAAGGAATGAAGGGAAAGGCAGATGTGGAAGGAAATAAAAATGGCATCGTGACACTCGCAGAGTCATTCGATTTCCTGGATGACAAGGTGAAACGGGCGACTCAGAACGCACAGCATCCTGATACCGCAGGAAATTTCGACAACAACATACCGCTGGGTTTTCCCGGTATAGAAATTTCTGCAGAGGAAAAAGGACAAACAACAGATGCGCCTCGTTATGGAACCGTCCAAATCAAGACAAGCCAGGAAGGTGCAAGTGTATTTGTAAACGGGAAGGATGCCGGCATAAGCCCTTTAAGCATCAAACTGGTGAGTGGTACTTACCCCATAACCATAAAAAAGAAGGGCTATGCCGATGTTACAGACACCATATTTGTCAATCCGGAGGAAACGACGGATGCTTATTTTGAACTGACAGGCGGGGAAACACGGGAGGCCACAAAGACAGAATCAATAACTTCCCATGAAACTCAACTTGAACACGCTGAGTCTGCGCGCAATAAAGAAGATAAACAACAAACAAAGGAAAACATCGATGCGCTCATCAAAGAACTAGAGTCCGTGGCTAAGGAACAAACCAAAGAAGAGAAACCAATGTCTGCCAAAAAGCCTAAAGAAAAGAAACCCGAGCTTGCAGAAGCCTCGCAAGTCGTGCCTGTATCTCTTAAAGAATTTACTTTGAAAATGGGGATCTTGTCAAACAGGCGCGATATGGAAAGGTTTCGGCAAAGGATTATTGATGCGCTGCTCAGTCAAAAGGGTTTGAGTGTGGTTGAGAGAGACCTGGAATTCCAGGAGGAGCTTTTAAGAGAACAAAGGCTCAGCGGTTCTATCCTCGCCGATGAGATGTTTCGAATCGGACTGGGGAAGATACAGGGGGCGGCATTCCTCTGTTTCGGCGGGGTTTCTCCCGGCGATGCGCCTGATCAATTTGTTTTAAGGATGGAAATTGTGGATACTGCCACGACTCTTATTGATACTCTTGAACATGCCTTCAAGAGTGATGAAAATCTGAAAATGGTAGCAAACGATATTGCTGCAAAAATCAGGGGAAAAATTGCTGCAAAACGGAAACTATAAAATTAAAAAGTGGATACAATGATTTATAAAAAATTCAAATTGACTGTTTTATTACCCTTGTTCGCACTAGTGTTCGTGAGTTGCGCAACGGTTTCCAATATTGGTACGGATAACTGGCGAGACTATTTTAAACCAGGCGCTTCTAAAGAAGAAATAGCCAGGGACTTTAATCTTTACCGGGGCAAGTGGTGGAACCATTACGTACGAGGCCGATGGTATGCGGACGGCGGATACTATGACGAAGCCATACAGGATTTCAAAAAATCCATCAGCCTCAGAAGCAAGGACGAGCGTTCCGCCAGGAGTTACGGTCTCCATTTCTGGGAGTACTTCGCCCACCGCGAACTGGGAATCGTTTACTATAATCAGGAAAAATATGAAGATGCCAAAAAGGAACTGGAAGCATCACTTTCCACCGCTGATTCTGCCAGGACTAAATTTTATCTGAACAAATGCAATGAGGCGATCCTGAAGATTACGAAGAGCGACCAGGATCCGCCGCAGATAAAAATATCCTCGCACGCAGATGGAGAATTTGTAAATACACCCATAATAACCTTGAAAGGGGTTGTCTCTGATGATTGCTGCGCGAATTGCAATAATATCCTTATTCAGGGGAAAAAGTTGTTTATCGAGCTCGCTGAAAAGAATATCAGCTTTAGTGAAGACGTGTCTCTCCATCCCGGCGAAAACGTGATTTGCATGGAAGCGTCAGACCTTACGGGTAAAAGCACACAGAAAAATCTCAAGATTATACGGGATATACATCCTCCAATTTTATATCTGGATGATGTCCGGGTACATCAAAAGGACGGAAAGCGAATAGCCTCTGTTAAGGGGACTGTTATGGACGATCACGGCTTAAAGGAATTGTTTATTAACGATACCGAAGTTCACATTCATTCGAATAAAGAGGATAATTTTGACGAGGACATTGTAATGACAGACGGTAACACCATTTCTTTCAAGGCCGTCGATATAGCAGGGAATGAAACAAGAGGCAAACAACTGGCAGACGTCAAAGCCTCATTATGGCCTGAAGGTCTGCAGAACAAAGCGAAATATGTCTATCATTCAACAAATAAACCCATCTTAATTGCTGGAAGCAAATTTGACAAATCCAGCATCAGGTCATTATTAGCTTCTCAGGGTGTTAAAGTGTCGCAATCAACCTCCACTGCTCCTTCTGCATCAGACGAAAACAATGGGGAAGGGGAAAAGCCAGAACAAACCCTTCCACAAAGCACGGAGAAGGATACAGTTCCTCCTACAATACATGCTGATATAAAATCGGCTATTATTTACGATGCAAACCTCTTCTTTAGCGGAAATGCCCATGATGACAGCGGAGTTGCAAAACTCTTTGTGAATCAAAATCCATTAGAAATTCGTCCAGGAAAGCATGTATTCTTCAATCATTTTTTAACGCTGAACGAAGGGGAAAACACCATTACTGTAAAAGCGGTCGACGCACAAGGCAACGAAACACAGCTTCCGCCACTAAAGGTTACAAAAAAGACCTTTGAGCTTCTCGAAACAGATGCCCGATATACCGTTGCGCTGCTGCCGTTAAGGATTTTTACAGAAAAAAGCGTGCCCTCTGAAACGATTTATTCAATGCTGCTCAAGGCATTCGATGAAGAGCCGAAGAGATTTAATTTCGTTGAAAGAGATCGAACAAAGCTCGAAGAAATTCTCCATGAGCAAAAGATCAGCAACACCGAACTCACATCCCCGGATGCCGCCGTCAAGATTGGCAAGATTCGTGCGGCTGAGGGTATGTTATTTGGAGCTGTGGAAGAAGATACCAAAGGTATTACCGTCACATTACGACTGGTAGATACGGAAACAACCCAGATGCTTGCAAATGCCGATGTATACGATGAAGATAAGAGTATGAAAAACCTTGAATGGCTTATGCACGGATTGTCATTAAAGATGAAACAACAGTTTCCTATGATTGAAGGGAATGTTATTCACGTTTCCGGCAACGGATTCCATATTAATACAGGCGCTAAAAGCGGTGTTGGTGTAGGCATGAAGTTATTATTATTCCGGGAAATCAAGGAAGGGGATCTTGTATTAAAAGAGCCGCTCGACACTGTTGCCAGGGTAGTCCAGGTACAACCAGAGACCTCTTTTGCAAAGGTCATAAGCACGAAAGGCGCTGAAAAGGTAGAGAAGAAAGACCTTGTTATAACGAAATAAGCATTTTTATTTACAGTTTAGAGTTAGAAAGAAGTTTAGAGTTTCAGGATATAAAAATGGCGACCATTAAAAGATTTGAAGATATTGATGCATGGCAAAAGGCAAGAAAACCTTCAAAAGAAATCTATGATATTACCAACGCTGGGAAATTCTCCAAAGATTATGATTTGAAAACTCTCAACCAGAAACACTAAACTATGAAACCAAAATATTTTATTTTAATCCTGGCATTTGTCATCTTAGTTATGCAATTCGCACAGACCTCTTTTGCCCAATTTTCACTTACCCCCCCAAACATCAATTCGACTCCCCTTCCTGTGGGTTCTGGCGCAAGGGCAATAGGTCAGGGAAGCGCATTTATTGCGGTTGCAGATGACGCAACGGCTGCATCGTGGAACCCCGGAGCCTTGATACAATTGGAAAGACCCGAACTCTCCGTAGTGGGTTCTTTCTTATCGACACAGCAGGATTTCGATCCCGGCAGCACTGGATGGTCGCTCGGAGATGAAGCGGTATCGCGGGGTGATTTAAACTATGCCAGCGTTGCTTATCCATTCAGAGTCTTCAGGAAAAATTTTGTCGCCGCCTTGAATTACCAACAGATATACGATTTCCATATGAACCTGGATTTCAAACAGACAAGCGAAGACCGGACACCTCCCGCATTAAGCTACAGACAGGATATAGACTTCAAATCAAAGGGAGGAATTGGGGCATTAACACCTGCCATTTCCATGCTGGTCATGCCAAAATTATCTGTGGGGGTTGCTGTAAATTTTTATACGGACGAATTTTTTGGAAACTATGCATGGAAACAAACAACCAGGTCAACGGGTAGCGGCATTCTTGCAGGCACAAATATTACCGGTACATACGATTCGGATACGACGTTTAAGAATTTTCAAGCAATCAATGTAACAACCGGCATACTCTGGGATATGTGGGAGAAAGAGGATAAACTCCTTACCTTTGGGGCTGTTTACGATACTCCATACACAGCCGATGTGGACCGCATTACCAATTTTAAATCGTTATCTACCCTTGGACAATCAACAGGCCATGATAGAAAGAATTTTGAGGTAGATTACCCTATGTCTTTTGGTGCCGGACTAGGCTTTCGCTATAATGATGCATTATCATTCTCATTGGATGTGACGTGGACTGATTGGTCTGCGTTTAAGCAAGAAGACGAGGACGGAAACAAGTCACGCCCTCTGGGCGGTGTATCTACAGATAGGAAGATCGATGATACCTATGCGGTGAGATGCGGTACGGAATATTTGATATTTGGGAAAAAGGTAATTGTGCCCGTTCGCGGCGGGCTTTTCTACGACCCTCGTCCGTCGTTAGACGATCCAACGGATGTGTATGGATTCAGCGTGGGAAGTGGAATTACATTCAAAAGGTTCAGCCTCGATGGTGCATATCAGTTCCGGCGGGCTAATGATGTTGACGGGGAAGACTTTGGCCTCTCAGGAGCAGATTTCGATCTCAACGATCACATGTTCCTGGCTTCTATTATTGTTTATTTTTAAGCCGTGTAATAAATACAAAAATCAAGTATAAAAATAAAAAGTAAAAATTTCCAAAAACCATGGGGTTTTATTTGGCATTTCCTTTTCAGTTTTTGTTGGGCTTCGTACCCCAATCCAACCTACATTTACTAACATCTCATTTTTTCACTCACTGTGGGTGGCGATTACAATCTCCGGGAAATACAAGAGATTGCTTCGCTTCGCTCCCACTAACGCTTCCATGTCAACTTATTTATAACGTTCACTATAGTTGATGGGGGGTAGACAACAATGTCCTCGTATATTCAATCCATGCGTGATGTAAAGGAAGTTTTGTTAAATACGCAGTTGAAAAGTGTGCCGG
>Ga0209342_10001886_pt1 | contig 23037 bp, 19 predicted proteins | sample RifCSP16_2_FD_184023 | JGI IMG/M metagenome (GOLD analysis project Ga0209342, IMG submission 184023) | Soil microbial communities from Rifle, Colorado - Rifle CSP2_sed 16_2 (SPAdes) (version 2) | ecosystem: Environmental > Terrestrial > Deep subsurface > Rock core/Sediment | place: Rifle... | reverse complement strand
AGAAACGGTCAGGATTTAACTTGGATTTTTTCGTTACTTCCGGACCCGGGATACCCAAGCCTAGCTGTAGGTCTTCTTCATTCCCAACCAGCACATCCACATTTTCCACAATGCGGTTAAAGGTCTCGCTGGCTTTCTGCTGACCGCCCCAAATATTCCACAATTTTGCCCGGTAATTCAGATCAAATGAAACGACTGCGCCATGAGCTTTTGCGGCTTTCATGCCTTCGATTATGACTTCTCCAGTTGTCTCAGAAAGGGCGGCAAAGATACCTCCGCTGTGAAACCAGCGGATACCTTCGTTGAAGATCGCATTCCAATCGAAATCTTTCGGTTTGAGAAGAGCGGCTGCCTCATTGGCTCGGTTGTAGAAAACAACCGGAGCCCGAACTCCAAATCCGCGATCACTATAGACCGTCGCCATGTTCGGACCATTGACCCCGTTATGTTCAAAGTGCTTGTAAAAAGGTTTTACACCCATGGCTCTGACACGTTCAGCGATCAACTCACCAACCGGGTAATCCGCCATCGCTGTCGCAATACCTGTTCTCAATTGAAAACAATCAGACAGGTTTGCAGCACAATTGAACTCCCCTCCGCTGACATGGATCTTGCACTCGCTTGCTTTTCGGAATGGTATGATGCCCGGATCAAGTCGATTGATCAAAGCTCCCAAAGACAGGAAGTCCAGGTTTCCGCTTGGAGGAATTTTTAATCCATATTTCATAGCAGCTCCTTTCTATTGTTGATCCTTGATCCACTCAGTATGGAAGACACCTTCACGATCGACTCTACGGTAGGTATGTGCCCCAAAATAATCGCGCTGCGCCTGGGTCAGGTTTGCAGGCAGGCGTTCACTCCGGTAGGCATCGTAATAAGCCAGCGCTGAACTGAAAGCAAGGGCAGGAATCCCACTTTCAGCCGCAAGTGCCACCACCTTGCGTAGTGCATCCTGGTTCGAATTCATTACCTTGGAAAATTCAGCATCCATCATTAAATTTGTCAGGTCAGGTTTGCGTTCAAACGCCTTTCGAATATCATTTAAGAAACGTGCACGGATGATGCATCCACCGCGCCAGATCCTGGCGACATCCCCGTAATGCAGATCATAATCATATTCTTCACTTGCCAGGCGCATTAATCCAAAACCTTGCGCATACGAACAGATCTTGGCGGCATATAATGCTTTTTCCAGCATGGGGATGACCATATCAACATTTGCTGAAATGGTTTGTACTGGACCGGATAGGACTCTGGAAGCGGAAATCCTTTCATCCTTGTAGGCAGATATGATCCTGCTTTCAACCGCCGCATTGATCGTGGGTGTTGGAGCTCCCAGGTCGAGAGCGTTCTGTGATGTCCACTTTCCGGTCCCTTTTTGCTTGGCTTCATCCAGGATCAGGTCAACAACAGCCTTACCCGATTCAGTATCAATTTTTGAAAAAATATCCGCTGTTATTTCAATTAAATAGGACTCAAGCTCACCTTCATTCCACTTGCTGAATATCTCGTGCAGTTTTGAGTTGTCAACGCCTGAGCCTCGATGGAGAATGTCATAGGTTTCAGCAATGAGCTGCATATCCCCATATTCGATCCCATTGTGGACCATTTTTACATAATGACCTGCACCGCGCGGCCCCATGTAAGCTACGCATGGCTCTCCATCGACCTTGGCACTGATCGCTTCGAATATTGGTTTCACCAGTCTCCATGCTTCAGGTTGACCTCCCGGCATGATGGAAGGTCCCCACAATGCTCCTTGCTCACCACCACTCACACCAGTCCCGATATATATGATCCCTTTCGTTTCCAATGCCACAGACCTGCGTTCCGTGTCCAGGAAGAAGCTGTTGCCGCCATCAATTAATAGGTCACCAGGCTCAAGCAGGTTTTCAATATCGGATATGACCGCATCCACCGGTTTTCCCGCAGGTACCATCATCATGATGCGCCGGGGATGTTCTAATGAAGCCAAAAAATCCTTCAGAGTGTCACATGCCACAAGGTTCTTACCGGGATATTTGCTCCCAAAGTCCCGGACTTTTTCTGGATCAAGGTCATACCCAGAAACGCGGTACCCATTCCGTTCCACGTTAAGAGCCAGCATGTGTCCCATGACTCCTAAACCAATAAAACCAAAATTTGCCTTGTCCATAAGATCATTAACCTCCTGTTTTGTTGAAAGGAAAGAATTTTCGCCACACAACTCGGTATGCAGGTTTATACGCCTGCCGGTAGGCATCGGAATGATTCACTGCCGGGTAATTTTGCCTTTTCATTTCTGAAATAAATTCATCCATCAAATGGTTGGGAAACAATTTGGTTTGAGTTGCACTTTTCCAATGGGATTCAATCATATCGATCCGACCTTCAAATTCGGAAGCCGTTCTATGAAATGCATCTGCAAGAATGGAAGCATCTTTCTTGGTTTCGGCGAAAGGTCTTAAATGAACACGAATGATCTCACCATCAGGTGAAATGGGATCTGCCAATGGCTCCTCAAATGGAACACTGCTTATCTCCTCCATCTCTTGGATTAATACTTCCAGGATTCTGGTGCGATCCATTACAGCATGTTCACTGCCCATGGCTGCCTGGTGCACCAGCTTGTAAATATCATGGATTTGCATTTCAGGGTAGCGGTCTGCATGGTTTCGTAAGATGGATGCGAACATGTCAGCTTTTCACCTTGTAAAGCATCTCGCCTGCCCTTGGGATGAATAGAACACCTTCTTCTTCCCTGTCTTTCCAATCATCCATGGAAATGGTTCGTGGGTCGATATACTCCAGGTTTAACCGCTTGCAGTCTTCAGCTGAAATCTTGCTTGCCAGGGCGACCCGCAGGTTTGGAATTTCTATCCCATTTTCCATCCTTCCCGCCCCCCGCATATGGGTTGAGTGTGCCAGCACACCCAATGGAATTTGTTTGAATCGTTCCCAGTTTTCCAGGAAGTATGGCAGGATATGGTACCCAACTTCAAAAATGAAATTTCCATGTACTTCGCTGATGGTTTCCAAATGCGGAGCATAAATAATGACCCTGCCTCCAACTGCCATGGCGGGTTCCACTTTGTACATTGCTTTCGCCGCAGTCCACAGCTCATCATACATGGCTGGTGCGCAGGATAGTGCCTGTTTCATTGGTTTTTCAAGCCATTGAACATGTCTTTGAGCAGATAGATCAACAGCCATACTCCAGGACTCATGCAGGTCGCCCACAAAGATCCCTGCCAGGTCATGATCTTCAACCACCAGGGCTGCCAGTGTTACCGGTGTTTTGAGTTTTTCTGCAGCTGAATGGATCATTCTGCGCACAGGTGTATCTTTGACTCCGATTGTGTTGACAACACCTGATAGTGCCCCCAGCCAATGCGTTGCATGGATCATTTCCGGACCGGATATTCCCGGGAAAAGGTATTTGGCTCCGCCTGAAAAACCGGCAACTTCATGCGGGAAGGTTGGTCCCAGGATAAGAATGTGATCATATTCCAGGGCAGCCCGGTTCAAGCGGATATCCACTTTCTTCGGAAGGGAAGGGTGCCAGATATCCCCTGCCATGGTATTTATTTCGTCCTGCTCAATGGAACCCAGGGAAACCAGCGCAGTGGCATCACCCCACGCATGGTTCAGCAATCCGATGTGTTTGAACTTTGTGCTTCGTTCCTGTTCCGTGATCCCAACCAGGCTGTTAATTCTTTCATCAACCAACTTGGGATGGGTTCCCAGGGCAACCAGGAAATCAAGTTGTTTTGCATCATGGAGGATTTCGACCAATTCCCGAAATAGCATCGCCATGGGTATTGACCGTGTATGGTCCGGGATCAAAACAAGCACTTTTTGTCCGCTTAAATAACCGGACAACCCCTCATGAAGTGTATTGCGGATCTGCTCTTCATCAAGGATTTGATTTTTACCAGCAGTGATCTTGGATCGGATCATAGGTAGTGAATTCCTTGTTTAAACACCGCTGTATGCTGAGAATCCTCCATCCACAGGGATGATGATCCCCGTGACGAAGGAAGAAGCCGGAGACAGGAGCCAGAAGATTGTACCCAGTAGATCTTCAGGAACACCGAATCGTCCCATTGGGGTATGCTCGATAATGGTTTTTCCGCGCTGGGTCAACCCGCCCGATTCTTTATTTGTTAAAAGATAACGATTTTGTTCTGTCAGGAAAAAACCCGGGGCTATGGCGTTCACGCGGATCCCGGGAGAATATTCCTGGGCCATGTGGACTGCCAGCCATTGGGTGAAGTTGCTTACGCCTGCCTTGGCTGCTGAATAAGCAGCGATCCGGGTCAATGGTCGCATTGCGTTCATTGAGCTTATATTTATTATGACACCTGATTTTTGATCAGCCATCAGTTTCCCAAATACCTGGCAGGGAAGAATGGTTCCCATGAGGTTCAGATCAACGACCCAATTTAATGCATCTCGCGGAATATCAAAAAATGATAGTTCGTCGTTGGTTGTCGCCTTGGGATGATTACCCCCGGCACCGTTAAGGAGAAAATCAACTTCTCCAAGTTCAGCCCTTATTAGATCCGCTGCAGCTTCCAGGCTTTTCTTATCAAGAACATCGCAATGCAATCCGATTGCTTTTCCACCCTGCCTTTTAATCTCGGCAGCCAGGCTTTCAGCTGCAGCCTGGTTGATATCCAGGATGGCAACACTGACACCCATCTCTGAAAGTGCTTTACTCATGGCTGAGCAGAGAACACCGGCACCGCCGATCACTACTGCGGTTTTTCCGGATAAGTTGAATAGGTCACGCGCTTCTTTTTTCTCCATCGTTTAACCTTCCTTGGAAATAAAAGGTCTTATATGCCGAACAAAGTGCCTTGTCAGGTTGCTGGCATACTCGTCTGAGTTGTTCTTCAAGCAATCCATCAGCCTGCTGTAAAAACGAGGTTGATGATCGTCATCCATTTCGTTGAGAACGGAACCAAAGGTCACATGCAGGATTTCGCGTTCATCGAATTGATCCAGCAACTCGATCGGATCATGTAGTTCATATGCTTGAGGGGATCGATCCACCTCTGCTGAGACATGGTAGCTGAGTCGGTCGATCTCGTAGCAACCCCGGGCAAACCTGTAGATCTCTCGAAAAAGATCCGTTTCGTGGTTGGCAATGGTCCGTAAGGCTTCCAGGTAGCTGGTTCCGGCAGTCTTGAGATGTACCAATCCTTTCGTCAGTCTCATGGCAATTGGATATATGCTGAATTTATCGGATCCGGAATGCAGGCTTAATTTATATGGTCCGAATTTTCTGGCGATGGCTGCATGCCCGGAAAAGGAATTCTCAAATTCATGGATATCACCAATGTAATCCACTCCTTTCTCAAAGCTGCCAATATATCTGGGTGCCATGCTTACCCAATCCACTCCCATCCGTTTCAATTCATGAGCAATATAAACATGCTCGGCATGGGTTGTTGGTTCATCAGTTTCATCAACGGAAACCTCAAACTCAAATGGTTTTGAACCCGCAGCACTTTTCAGGTAATGATACATATTCGCCACGTGATGGACAGCCTTCCCATATTTGACTGCCGCTTTCAGCAGGGTAAATTCATCGAACGCTATTGTCAGGTCTTCAATTTTGTGGATGCTTCCCTTTAAAACAGAATTGATTGGTAGCATATCATCTGGAAGTTGTTCTGCTAATTCACGCAATAAATTTAAGTCACTATGCTCAGCACGATTATCTACATGATCACCGGGATCAATGGTAAAGAAGGAATAACCTGCCTCCAGGCACGAATCGATATCCTCCGTTGTTTTCAAATGATCTGCATCTGCACCGGTTCCCCCTCGCCAGCCTTCCTGGAACATGCCCCATGTTACATCATCCAGCACCTGTTGTGGATTCCGGCCTGTTCGCCTATTTTCACGGATCGACTGTTGAGCGAAAATTGGTGCAATGCTTCCACCTACAGCCCGCAATGCCCTGATATGTCCCGGTGTCGCCAATCCCAGTCGATCTCCCATTCCGACAGATGTCTTTAAGCCGATCAAGCTTGGATACAGCCATGCCAATTGTTCCCGAAGGATCATGGCATTCTTCGAAGTTAAAGGGCACAATCTCAGCTCGGATCCGGCAAACTCACTTTGTTCACCTTCAAAATCAGCTGTGATTTCTTTGGATAGGATTGCCAGTCGGTTTCCATTCCTTGTCTTCACCAATCCAAATTCGTTGTTATTATGTATGGAAATTGAATTGGGGTGTAGATCTAAAGTGCTGGTTTCCAGCTTTGCCATGATTCCGTTAGCTCCCTGGTGTGCTTGTTGATTTTCTTACCAGCAACGATCCTTGCAGCAGTTGGATCCTGGTATCTGTAACCTGCTCCTGGTTGTCATACAGAATACTGAGGATGAGTTCTGCTGCTTTAATACCAATAGATCGTTTGGGTTGGTCAAATGTTGTTAATGGTGGATTCGTATATGCTGAATAGGTGATATTATCAAATCCAGCCACGGAAATTTCTCCCGGGATGTGTATGCCCTTTTCCTGCAACCCATGCATCAATCCAATTGCCAGTAGATCGTTGAAACAAAAGATCGCTGTAGGAGGTTGGGGGAGGGATAGAAATTTTTGCGCCAGCGTTTCTCCGCAGTGCAGATCACTCGAGTCAGCTTCGATCACATATCCTTCATTAATGGGTAAACCTGCCGCCTGCATTTGTTCCTGGTAACCGCTCATGCGTTTAAGATCGGTGCGTCCTGCATGCGAATAACCAAGGTAACCTATCCGTTTATGCCCCAATTTGATCAGGTGCTTCATAACCTGCCTGCTTCCATGCAGGTCATCGTGGTAGATCGAGTACTGGTGATCTTCTGACGATTGGTTGTTAATGATGACAATTGGAATATCAAATGAACTTAACTGGTGACTCTGTTCTATACTGAATGGGGTGGAACAGATAATAACACCATCCACGCGATGCTCACGCATGGTGCGGACGATCGCTTTTTCACGTTGCCGAATTCGTTGGGAAGCAGCGATGAAGAGACTGTACCCTTTTTGTTGGGCGGTATCATCGATACCCTGCAGGATCTCGCTAAAAAAAGGATCATCGATCGAGCTCACGATGACCCCCAAAACCTGCGAGCGATTGGTTTTTAAACTTCTGGCAGCCGCCGAAGGTTCATAACCCATATCCTTGGCCAACCGCAGAATCTTCTCGGTTGTATCCATGGAAATATGCGGATTTCCTCGAAGAGCGCGCGAAACAGTTGTGTGGGATACACCTGCTTCTCGGGCTACATCTTTGATCGTTACTACCATGATTCTCTCCACATGCACACGTGTGCATCAATCCTAGTTTAGTGTAATGCTTCTCAATTGAAAAGTCAATACCGCTATGAAAGTAGTCTTGCAATTATTTATAATTTGCAGTAATATATTCAAATGAAAGTAATCTTTCAAAAATTGAAAATATGTTTGTCTTCTCGCGGATTGCCTCTAATTCAAAATTTTCTTGAAAGGCATAAAAATGAACAATAAGATCGAATCCATTTTCCTTGACGTTGGAAATACCCTTCGAGTCGTAATTGAAGATCCAGAATTTATGGCACAGTCGAAAAAAGAGTTGGTGGAATTAACTGGTTCACCGATGACCCCGGATGATTTTTTTAATCATCTGGAAGAAAAGTACAAAGTCCTTCGAAAACAAGCCAAGGAGAAATTGATCGAAGCCTCTGAGAAGGAAATGTGGACGAAATGGATGCTCCCGGATTTCCCATCCGAGAAAATTGCTCCCTTATCCGGCAAGTTGACCCGCTTGTGGAGGGATAGCGATGGACGCAGGGTGCCCAGGTCGGATGTATCCAATGTTGTGATCGAATTACATAAAAGAGGTTATAAGCTCGGGGTTATTGCCAACACCATCACGGAAACTGAGATTCCGGATTGGCTGGAGGAAGATCAGCTCACGGGTTATTTCGATACCATCATTCTCTCCTCCAAACTGGGGATAAGAAAGCCAAACCCGGAAATTTACCTCGAAGCCGCACGACGGATAGGTTCCGACCCTCAAAATTGTGTTTACGTTGGTGATAATCCTGTCCGTGATGTTGAAGGTGCACAAGCTGCTGGATTTGGAATGATGATCCTTTTGCATGAACCGGCAACCCTCAGGAAAGAACCTCCAACTAATGCTCATAAGCCGGACAGAACCATAAACGAATTAAGTGAACTACTGGATATCTTTCCACCCATTGCATGACTCGAGGTTGATTTCATGGATCCGGTTATAAAAGCAATTTTTCTTGACCTGGGCAATACATTGCGTTTCTTAATTAAAGACGATCTGCATATGGCCAAAGCCCGTCAAAGAATAGTTGACCTTATCGGTGCTGATGAAGATCCCGATTCATTTTGTGAAAAACTGAATAGCCGTTATAAGAAATATCGAGACTGGGCATTCGAAAATGCAGCCGAAGCTCCTGAATCAGAACTTTGGACCAGGTGGTTGACTCCTGATTTTCCCTCCGAAAAGATAGCTCCGTTGAGTACGGAGTTGACCTATCAATTTAGGCAATCAAATGGAAAGAGGGTGCTTGTTGATGGTGGAAGAGTTGTGATTGCTGAACTCAAAAGACGTGGTTATCAGTTGGGGATAATTAGCAACTTGATCTCAACAAAAGAGATTCCCGAATGGTTGGAAGAGGATGACTTTAACAGGTTCTTTTCATCGGTGGTGCTCTCGTCCGTCTTGGGAATTCGCAAACCTGATCCGGCCATCTACCTTCAAGCAGCTCAGGAGATCGGCATTGATCCATCCAATTGTGCATATGTCGGCGATAACCTTGAAAGGGATGTGACTGGTGCCCGTTTGGCTGGTTTCGGGTTGGCCGTTATTATCAAACCAGCAGAGGAGATCAAAGAAGACCAGATTTCCGATCATAACCGCCCGGATATCATAATTCATGACTTCACCCAACTCCTTGATATTTTTTGTGAAAAGGTCCTGCAGAATGATTGACATTCGCAAAGGATCGAATGAAAAATAACATACTTAACCGGGGTGCTGTTGCATTGGCGCAGGGGGTCCGCTCATTATATGCAGGCGGTCAAACGGACTATTATCTCGATCCTTTGGTTGTGGTTGACGAACGATCTGATCCAGTCGGGCGCATCAAGGATGGGGACTCAGTCATCTTTTGTTGTCGCAGGGGAGAGCGTGAGGTTGAATTAACCGAAGCTTTTACAGACCCGAATTTTCCCAATTTTGACCGTTTACCTCTCGATAACCTGAAATTTGTTATTTTCACCCTCTACCATGAAAAATTTAAGGACTTGCCCATCGCATTTGCACCAACCAGGGTTCAAGGGACACTTGCTGAGATTGTCAGTGGAGCGGGTTTAAGTCAGTTGCACATTGCAGAATCTGAAAAATTTGCTCATGTCACTTTTTTCTTTAACGGTGGCAACAACCAACCGTATGGTGGGGAGGATGATGTCAGCATCCCTTCTCCCAGAGGGGTGCCATTTGACCAGAAACCAGAGTTAAGTCTGCCCGAAGTTACCAGGCAGGTTGTTGCCGGTATCGGGAAGAATTACGATTTGATCGTGACCAACTTTGCCAATGGTGATGTCATCGGTCACACAGCCAATAATGATGCCAAAATTAAATGCGCACAAATTGTTGACAGATCCCTGGCTGAGGTTGTTGAAAAAGCGCGTTCTGCCGGTTATGTTACGCTCATCACAGCCGATCACGGCAATCTCGAAGAAATGGTCAAACCTGATGGATCACCCCATATGGCTCATACAGCCAATCTGGTTCCATTCGTGTTGGTTGATGCAGAGGAGCATGCTTCCACCAGCATCAACGATGGTATCCTGGCTGATATAGCCCCTACCATTTTATCCGCCATGGGTTTACCGTCGTCCTCTTCAATGAACGGGACTTCGCTTATTCAAGGTCATGATTGGCATGGTAGCAGGCACGTCTTGCTGATCATTCTTGATGGCTGGGGGATCGGTAGATCAGACCAGGCTAATCCGATCTTTCTCGCCAGTACACCTTTTTGGGATGATCTTGTCCGGAAATATCCTGGTTCAAAATTGAAAGCTTCTGGTGATTCTGTCGGTCTCAAGAATGGAAAAGCCGGAAATTCCGAAGCAGGACACCTCAATTTGGGCGCTGGCAGAGTCATCCTGCAGGATGACGTCCGCTTGGACATGGCATTAAATGATGGGTCTTTCTTCACCAACGAGGTTTTTCTTGAAACGATCCAGGAAGTGAAAAGAAAAGGCACCAGCCTCCATCTGCTTGGTTTATTATCAGAAAAGAGCTCACACGGTTCAATTGATTATCCGCTGGCGTTATTAAAAATGGCAAGGGACAACGACCTGGAGCTGGTCTTCCTTCATTTAATATTCGATGGTCGCAGTACACAGAATGGCAGCGCTCCGGCTCTCCTCGCAAATCTTGCAACACGCATGAATGAGATTGGCATTGGTCAGGTGGTATCCGGCATCGGAAGGGGAATAACTCTCGATCGAGATGGGGATTACAGCAAGATAAAGAAGGCGTATGATCTTTTAGTAAGTGGTATTGGCACACCTTGCCAGATAAATTATGGAGCATAAGGATATGAAAGAAATTTCCAGCGACCCCGAACTTTTTTCCAAAGAACTATATGAGATCATGAAAACCATTAATTCCGGGATTGAATACCTGGAGCTTTATGAATTCCAATATGGTTTGAACAACATGACCCCTGAAATGGGTTGGGATCATGTAAAGCTTGATTCGACAGCAGAGATAGAAGCCAGGATGAACGATCGGAAGTTCTATGATTCCATCAATATCAAGCCAAAGATTGCTGAACGTATTGTGATGGATGATCAAATTTTACGGTTAAGTCAAATGCTCTTCGTTGGGCTGATCACTGGTGATTATCCTGTTTATTGGGTCAAAAAATGGTTCTTCTTTGACATCCGCGGATTTTATTTCCTGCATCGAACGATTTATTTCACCGCTGGAGTAATTGGGCATTTTGGTGGAAAACCATTCCGGGAATTTGCAAAAGAACAGGAACGATTCAATTTAGTTCAGGATCTTGGTTATAAGGATTTCAAGAAAGCAAATATCAGGGTGGATACACTTTTTATTGAAAGCATCAAGAAACTTATAGGAGCTCGGGGAACACCACTATTGTTGGCGATTGCTGGCCCGACAGCAGCAGGAAAAACAGAAATAACCAAACGTCTCCAGGAATCCTTCCAATTGGACGGAAAGAAAGTATCCCTGATCGAAATGGATAATTTCCTGACGGATAGGGAGGATAGGGAGGCGAAAGGGATTTTCACACAGGGAAAGGAAGCGCTGCACTTTGCGCTGTTGAAAAGGAGCCTGTCCGATATATGTCAGGGAAAAAAGATAAGCATCCCGCGCTATGATTTTGTAAACGCCACATCAAGTCATGATAATTCCGGAGATCTTAAACCGGATGGTGTCCCCATCGAGATTGAACCCGCGGACATTGTTTTTATCGAAGGAAATTTCCCCTTCTTGATTAAAGAGATAGCAAATCTTATTGCAGTTAAAGTTGTTTACCTTACGGATGATCCAGTTCGCTTAAAGCGAAAATGGAAGCGGGATATCGATTACCGCAAGAAATATGAACCCACTTATTTTCGCAACCGATATTTTAAGGACCAATTCATCATGGCTGAGATAGCCTATCGCCCACAATTGGAAATTTGCGATATGGCAGTGGACACCACTGCTGCCGCATTATGGACTACACCTGAAATTTCCGAAATATTGAATAATATGCAGCATTTTATATCATAATGAAAGAACACTTGCAATAATTAAAAAATTGATGTAATATATTCAAATGAAAGTAATATTTCAAATTTATTTAATTTGAAATCGCAAAACTGGAGGAAGGAACTTTGATGAACCAGGATTCTCAAGACCCAGTCAGTTTTAGCCGGTTACTTGGCGAGCGTTATAACCAGCTTACAAAAAGCGAAAAACGTATCGCTGACTTCTTTAATAATAACCAGGACGAAGCGGGATTTCTGTCTGCAGGTGAAATTGCATCCCGCTTGCAGTTAAGTGAAGCAACCATGGTGCGCTTTGCCCGTAATTTGGGGTTTGAGAGTTACCCAGCCATGCGCGTCGCGCTGCAGGATAATTTCCGCAGCCGCATGGTTCATTCATCAAGATTGCGCAGCCGACTGGATGATCTTCTCGAAACAGGTGATTTATTCGAAAGGCTTGTCGCTTCCGAGATTGCCTTCCTGACAGAATCGCTGCATACCTTGGACCGTGATGCATTCAATACCGCTGTAGAGTTGCTTCGCACTCATCAGCGGATTTTTGTTTTTGGGCTTGGTCCTTCCATATCTCTAGTCGATCTGCTGGAAATCCGCCTGACCAGGTCAGCTCGTCATGTAATTCCACTCTGTACCTCTGGCAGGGAGTTGTTGGAGCCTCTTCTTCTGATGAATAAGGATGACCTTCTCATCGCGATTGGCTTTTTTAATATGACTCCTTCCCTTGAAATTGTCATCGATCACGCCAACAAACATAAGACACCTGTGATCCTTGTAACGGATACTCTCGGCTCGATGATCGCGGAAAAGGCATCGGTCACCCTTTCAGCCCGCCGGGGACCTGTATCGGCTTTTCATTCTCTCACCATCCCAATGACGATCATTAATGCATTACTGCTTGCCTTAAGTTCTTTGGACCAGGAAAAAATTATGAGTAATTTGGATAATCTTGATCAATTGCGGGATTGGCTCAAGAAAACGAATGAAAAATACGTTTGATCATTGAAGGTATGTTGAAGAAATAGATCCTAAGATCACCTGATGACAGATAGGAATTCATGAATGACAACCATTGATTCAACGCCCTCTCCTAATTCACAAAAGTTTATAGCTGCTTCCCGAAGGTTTTTCCGTTGGTTAAAAACACCTCATGTGGTCTTGTCGCTGATCATGTTGGTGGTCATGTTCTACATGGTGGTGATCCCGCTTTATCGCATGGTTGTGACAACGGTAACCTGGCAGCCTCGTGATCTTGTAACCAATCCCAGTGCTGTGGTCGGTGAACTGACGATATTCCATTATGTAAGAATGTTGACAGGCACACTGGGAAAGATTTACATGTACACCCCATTGATGCATTCCATGACCATCGCCATCGGTGCTACAGTGTTGTCCCTTCTGATTGGTGGATCGTTGGCTTGGCTGGTGGTCCGGACTGATATGCCCGGTCGTAAACTTGTCAACCAGTTGGCTTTGATCCCCTACATCATGCCATCCTGGACACTGGCGCAAGCCTGGCTGGTCTTCTTTAAAAGCACAAGTCTATCAGGAGGGACACCAGGGGTATATGAATTCTTCTTTGGAGTGGCTCCTCCCACTTGGTTATCCTACGGACCGGTTCCAATAATTATTTGCAGTGCGCTCCATTACTATACATTCTTTTTCCTCTTTGTTTCTGCTGCCTTAATGTCGATAGATTCAAGTTTGGAGGAAGCAGGCGATTTAATGGGGGCTAGTCGTTGGCGTATTCTTCGAAAGATCACCTTGCCGCTGGTTATTCCAGCCATCCTCTCCGGGTTTATTATGACCTTTTCCAAGGTATTGGGAACATTTGGCGGACCGAATATCCTCGGTACTCCGGTCCGTTATTACGTGGTGGCGACCATGATCCGAGGAAGTATGGGGGTTGGAGATACAGCCGATGGTTTCCTGTTGGCGATCGTTCTGATTTCGTTCTCAATTATTACCATCTGGATCAATCAACGATTGATAGGAACACGCAAGAGTTATGAAACCATCGGGGGACGTGGTTTCATGGCTCAGGTAAGTAAACTTGGAAGTATCAAGAATATCTTGTTTGTTCTCTCCATTATTTTCCAGATACTGGTCATCGTGATACCACTCGGCTTGCTTATTTGGAGTTCATTAATGTTGCAGGATGGGAATTTCAGTTTGGGTAACCTGTCCCTGCAGCATTGGATCGGAGAGCGGGGAACGATCTATAACCACGGTGAACCAGGAGTATTACTAAATCCCAAGATTTACCGTACAGCATGGAATTCGATCCGGCTTTCTTTGTGGACTGCCCTTTTTACCGCGTTGCTGGGAGTGGTCCTCGGGTATGCGATTGTAAAAGGGAGGGGTACCCGCTTATCCAAATTGGTTGAGCAGTTGGCATACATTCCATACGTCATTCCGGGAATTGCTTTTGGAGCCGTTTATATTGCCATGTTCATTAAACCGTTGGGTCCGATACCTGCTTTATATGGAACCTTTACCCTGCTTGTTGTTGTTTCAGTCGCGAAACATATCCCGTATTCGTCTCGCTCGGGTGTCTCGGCAATGATGCAGGTTGGCCGCGAATTGGAGGAAGCCGGGCAGATCTCCGGTGCTGATTTCTGGCAGAGATTCCGCCGTATTATTTTCCCATTAACCAGTGCTGGATTTGTTGCCGGATTCTTGCTGACATTTATCACAACCATGCGCGAGCTTTCCTTGATTATTTTGCTGGTCACACCAAAAACCCAGGTATTGGCCAGCCAGACCATGTTTTATATCGAAAATGGCGATGGTCAGATGGCAAACATCGTCATCCTGATCCTGATAGCCATAACACTGGTTGGAAATTTAATAATCGGACGCTTCCGGGGGGGAAGTTTAAAGAAAGGCTTGGGAATGTAACTAGAGGATATTATGGAAACAACTATCGAGATAAAAAACCTTACAAAGAAATTTGGCGAAGTCATAGCGATCAATAATGTCAGTCTGACCATACAACCTGGTGCATTTCTGACTTTGCTCGGACCCTCTGGTTGTGGCAAAACTACACTCCTGCGTTGTATCGCAGGTCTGGAAGATCCGGATGGGGGTGAGATATATATCGATGACAAGCTGGTTTTTTCATATGAAAAAGGGATTTCACTCCCCCCTGGGCAGCGTGATCTGGGATTGGTCTTTCAGAATTATGCCCTCTGGCCGCATATGAAAGTGGACAAGAATATAACTTTTGCGCTCGAGATTCAAAAAATGCCAAAGGAAGAAATGAAAGAACGAGTCAAGGAAGCTTTGGCAGAAGTTCAAATGGAAGGCTATGAGGATCGTTACCCGCGTGAAATGTCAGGCGGACAGCAGCAGCGCATTGCGTTGGCTCGTATGCTGGCGTATAGTCCCAAGGTCTTCCTGATGGATGAACCTCTTTCAAACCTGGATGCCCGTCTGAGAATGGATATGCGTTCAGAGATCAAGCGCTTGCACCACGTGGCTAAGGCAACAACTGTATATGTAACCCATGACCAGGTGGAGGCATTGACCATGTCAACTACTATTGGGATCATGAAGGAAGGTGTGCTTCAGCAGGTGGATACCCCTGATAGGATTTACCATTACCCTGCCAATCTGTTTGTTGCAGATTTTATTGGCAATCCGAAAGTGAACCTGCTGGATGGCACAATCAAGGGTAAAAACTTAATTCAAATTGGTGATTTTACTATTTCAATGGATACATTTGCCGCTTCTGGTAATAAGGTTGTAGCTGTTAGACCCGAAGATATTAATATCCTTACGGACCCAGACCCGGAAGCGGTGGAGTTTACTACGTATTCGGTCTTACCAGCAGGAGCTGATTCAACCATAATTGCTAAGAGAGGAAAAATAGAGATCACCATCAAAGTCATGGGTATAAGCACGATCGCTATGGATCAAAAGATCTGGTTGAAATTTAATTCCGATACCATGAATTTATATGACAAGGAAACCGGGAATTTGATTTCTTCTTGATACCTTAAAAGTTTTTATCATGAAAAACCATCTCAAAGGAAGAGGACTGTGAAAGGAGGCTTATCGAATTGAGAGAATATAAAAAGGAACGAGAATTTTCCTCAAATTTTTGATTAGATTAAGTAAGGAGAGAAAAATGAAAAGATTTATGAAGTTGATCACAGTGGTAATTTTATTCAGCATGGTAGTTGGCTGTGGCGGAACAACTGCACCTACAGAAGTACCTTCCGGAAATGGAACAGTCGCAACGGATGCTCCAGTTGCCACAGAAGCGATGCTCACCGCTGCTGAACAGTGGGCCAAGGACAATGGAGTCGGCCCTTATACACCTGAGGTTGAAAATTGGGATGCTGTTATTGCTGCTGCAAAACTGGAAGGATCAGTAGTTGTTTATTCAAACTCTTCCAAGATCGAGAAATTACTCGAACCATGGGCAGAACTTTATCCCGATATTGCCCTTGAAGGTGGCGATACAGATGACATTGCTGTCAAGATGGCTGCTGAACAGCAGTCAGGCAATGTTGTTGGCGATGTCTGGTTCAATAGTGATGGGCACCTTTTGTATGGCGAATTTGTTCCTAACCAATGGATGTGGTGGTATACACCACCAGGTGTCGTTATTGAGGGTGCAACCGCGGACCAACCTTTTGCGATGGCTCGTCGTTCAGTTGATGTCGTTGGTTACAATAACGAAATAAATACCGGTGACTGCCCGCTTACCAATTGGTGGCAGCTCACAGAGCCAGCCCTCAAGGGAAAATTCTACATGGAAGATCCCTTGGCCGACAGCAGCACTACGGCAAAAATCGCCCTCTTTGTTGAGCATGCAGATGAAATGGCAGTTGCTTACCAGGATCTCTATGGTAAGGATTGGACCACTGATGCAGCCTATACCAGTGACATCGCAAATGCTGGATATCTTTTCCTTAAGAAGTTGGCACAAAACGAACCTGGTATTCAACCTGGTGGTGATGAAGTGGATTCTGCCTTTGCAACACTTGGTATGGATCCTGCAGTTGAACCCGGGTATGGCTGGACCGGCCTTTCAAGTTATGAAGCCACCTTGGATGGGGAATTGGCCATGGCGCCTTGCTATGGGCTGAAACCTGTTGTAGGTATCTTGAAGTCCTCCTATCTGGGAATCGCAAATAATGCACCTCATCCCAATGCTGCCAAGTTGTTCATCCAGTTTGCTCTTACAGAAGCTGGATTCGACCCATGGAATAAGTTTGGTGCTTACCCTGCTGCCGTCGGACTCCCGATTGCTGAGGGAATGCCGGCTCGTGATTCTATTGACCTTTGGCCAAGTAACGATTTCTTTGCCTACCAGAACATGAGCCCTGTCCGCGATTTCTGGGCAATCAGTCTGTTGGCTCCCTAAAAGTGAGTTGATACTGAAAGTCTGAACACATGATTTATTCCTGGACACGAATATCTCCATCCGTGTCCAGGAAAATGCACCAAATAAAAATTCGAAACCAGGGTGGAGTATATTTGTTATCACGCTTGGTTCTATAACTACAGCGAAAGGTTCAATATTCTATGGGAATGGTATTTCAGATATGAATATTCAAGCTGTATTCTTCGATATGGGCGGAACCATCGAAACCTATGGGTATACGACTCAGCTCCGCATCCAGGCTACTTCAGGTCTGAAAAAGATCCTTTCATCAGCAGGGATGGATCTGCATCTATCGGATGAGCAACTTTACAAAGTTGTTACTGAAGGATTGAAACGATACCACTCCTGGAGTCTTCTGAACTTGGAGGAAAAAACTCCTCAGGTCGTCTGGCGGGATTATATTCTTGCTGGATTTGCAGTAAACAAGGAGACGCTGGACACGATTTCAGAAGAATTGATGTTGTTCATTGAGACGGAATATTATTATCGTGACATTCGCCCTGAGGTCCCGTCTGTTCTTAAAACTATTCACAATATGGGTTATAAAATTGGCATTATTAGTAATGTGAACAGCAAAGGTCAGGTACCAACCAATCTAAAAAAATATGGAATTATTGATTATTTTGTTCCGATCGTCCTTTCGAGTGAATACGGTCGACGAAAACCTGATCCCGCTATTTTTCATTACGCAGCTCGCCTGGCTGACGTTCCCACCAGCAAATGCTTGTTCATTGGTGACCGGATTTCCCGTGATGTAGTCGGAGCTAAAAAAGCAGGATTTGGAATGGCAGTTCAGATCCGCCATAATTTTGATCACGGTGAAGACGATTCTGGTGCAGCTCCAGATGCGGTCATAAGCAGCATGGATGAACTCGTGGAGATCCTTAAAATGGATGCCAATTCTACGCAAATCCCTCCCTTGAGAGGGCAGCAGGTTCAGGCTTTGATCTTTGATGCCGGAGATATTCTTTACTACCGCCCGAGCCGTGGGCAATATTTTCAGAAATTTTTAACAACCAACAATCTATCAAATATAGACATTTCCGAGTCTTCTTTGAAAGAACTGAAAAGAAAAGCATTTAATGGATTATTAACCCAGGATCAAAGACGGGAGATGATTCTTAAAATGTATGGAGTTAAAGATCCGCTTCTTGTTGAAAAAGGATACCAGGCATTGGAGCAGGATGACAACAACGTCGTTTTTTTTGAGGGAGTCAGGGATACACTAATTTCCCTGAAGGATCGGGGATTCCTGCTCGGAATAATTACAGATACAGCTAATCCCGTCCATGTCAAATTGAAATGGTTTGAACGTGGTGGTTTTGGACATGTCTGGGATTCAATCATCTCTTCACAGGAATTGGGAATGGAAAAGCCACATCCGCACATTTATGCAGCTGCGCTTAAGCAGTTGGGAGTAAATGTCAACCAGGCTGTTTTTGTTGGACATTGTCCTTCTGAATTGGATGGGGCTCGTGCCGTTGGATTAAAAACGATAGCATTTAATCCTGATGAAGGAGCAAAAGCAGATCAATTTATTGAGAATTTCTCGGATTTATTAAATGTACCTTTCATCTCCTCAACTGTGGAAGAGATTAATAAGTAAATGTGGATAATAAAAAACGTGTTTCTATTTATAATGTTTGCTTCATAAGACGGTATTTGGATAATTCAAGAAATTAGGAAGTTTAAATTTATGACCATTTCAGCAGTAAGAAAGCCGCTTTATCATGCCTCCCTTTCCACCATGTGGGCAGTTGGGAATTACTCTGATCTGAATGATTTCAGGCTCACCGCCCAAAAGCTTGGTTTCACTCATCTGGAATTGAACCATCAGGTAAATACTGCCATGTTGAATGGATTCAACCCCTCACCATTGGGGATAAGTAGTATCCATGAACCTTGTCCTGCAGATGTATCTGTAGAAGAATTGAAGAGAAAGGATTGGTTGATTTCTTCCTTGAACGAAGAGAACAGGCGCAATGGGATTGATGCCATCAAGAGAAGCATTCCTCTTGCTGATAAATTGATAGTACCCATCATAGTAGTACACTGTGGTGCGGTCTCATTGGGTTTTACATTAGAAAAAAAGTTGAGAACCCTCTACGAAAAAGGCGGAAATGGGAGTGGGGATTATAAAGAGATATTTCAACGAATGGTTTTTGAACGCAGCAAACAGGCATCTCCGCATTTGGAAGCTGTGAAAAGGAGCCTTTTGGAATTGTTGGATTATGCCCGGCATTATAATATTCGCCTTGGATTGGAAAACCGTTACCATTATAATGATATTCCCATCCAGGACGAAATGAAGACTCTCCTGGAACTGGCGGAACCTGGACGATTGGGTTTTATTTATGATGTTGGTCATGCCCAGGCTCTTGATCACCTCGGTTTTCTTCCCCACCGGGAATGGTTGCAACGGTTTTCTACCAGGATGATTGGGACGCATTTGCATGATGTAAGAGGTGTTACAGATCATCTTCCACCTGGCCTGGGAGAAGTGGATTATAAAATGGTGGCAGACTATCTACCAGAAAATGCATATCGGGCATTGGAGATCAATCCAAAAAGCTCTTTCGACCAAATAGCAGCTGGTCTGAAATATTTGGCAGACCAGGGTTGTATAAGAAAATATTCAGCAGGAGGAAACCTATTATGAGCAGCCTGTTTAAGAAAAAACAGAACAAGTTCATTAAAATGATCCATGACCAGACAGCTCTTACCCTGGAAGGGATTGAAGCATTGAAGGCATATATGGATAACCAGGGCAAGGAAACAGCCGAGAAGTTGAGGTCCAAGGAGAAGGAAGCTGATGAAGCCAGGCGTATCCTGATCGATGAGCTGAATCGTAATTTCATCACCCCCTTCGACCGGGAAGATATCTTTTCCTTATCCCGCACGATCGATGATGTTATCGACTACGCATATTCCACCGTTGACGAAATGGAAATCCTGGAGGTAAAACCTACGAAATATATGCAGAGAATCTCATCTCTTCTCAGGGATGCTGCTTATGAATTGCTGATGGCGGTTGATCGGCTGGAAGATCATCCCGGAGTTGCAGGCGACCATGCCCAGCGCGCAAAAGCCCTTGAGAATCGTGTCGAAAGTGTTTATAGGGAAGCGCTGGCTGAGCTATTTGGTGAAGCCAAGAGCAACGATGTTGATTCGATTTTAACTATATTAAAACAGAGGGAAGTTTACCGTCATCTCAGCAATGCAGCGGATCGGGGTGATGAGGCTGCCAATGTGATCGCTGATATTGTTGTCAAAGTGGTCTAGAGAGTGATTAGCTTATGACTGCACTTGTTATCATCGTAATTATCCTCTCACTGGTTTTCGATTTCCTGAATGGAGTCCACGATTCCAGCAATGTGGTTGCCACCATGATCTCATCGCGGGCTTTTTCTCCCAAAATGGCGCTTGGTGTTACAGCAATAGCAAACTTTGTAGGTCCATTTGTTTTTGGTGTCGCTGTGGCAGAAACCATCGGACATGAGATCGTATCTCCTGAATCCATCAACACGCAGGTTCTGATCGCAGCCCTGCTGAGTGCCATTGTCTGGAATATAATGACCTGGTTCTTTGGTTTTCCCAGCAGTTCTTCCCATGCACTGATAGGTGGTTTGATTGGCGCAGTTTTGTTAAGCGCAGGCTGGGAAGCGATCCATCTGGGTGGCTTGGAAAAGATCCTCATTGCACTTTTTGCATCCCCATTTATAGGCTTTATATTTGGATTCATCATCCTCCGTTTAATTCTATTCCTTGCCAGGAAAGCTACTCCGCGAATAAATTCTCTTTTCAAAAAGAGTCAGTTGGTTACAGCCTTGGCGCTCGCATTAAGCCATGGCACCAATGATGCCCAGAAAACAATGGGTATCATCACCTTGGCGTTGGTAACCGGAGGTATCCTGCAGGAATTTATCGTACCTGTATGGGTGATCGTAATTTGTGCGGCAATGATAGCACTGGGTACTGCTGTGGGGGGGTGGAAACTGATCCGCACCCTTGGGGGAAAATTCTTCAAGATCCGTCCGGTGGACGGGTTCGCTTCTCAATTGGCTGGTGCTTCGGTCATTATCGCAGCTTCTTTAGTGGGAGGACCTGTCAGTACCACCCAGGTGGTCAGTTCTGCCATCATGGGAGTTGGTGCTGCTGAAAGGGTTAACAAGGTCCGCTGGTCTGTCGCCCAGGAGATCGCCATGGCTTGGATTTTAACCATCCCGGTAACGATTCTTATCGGGGCTGGCTTTGTGCTTGCACTGAAATGGTTAATTCCCTGAACGCCATGTCCTGGATCTGAAAAATCTCATCTAGATAAAGGTTGTCCACAATGAAAACTAACAAGCTCTATGATGTCGCCTGCATAGGCAACTATACCAAAGATACGATCACTTCACCGGCAGGAACCAGGTATATTGATGGAGGAGCGATCAACTATGCTGCTCATGCAATTGTCCGCTTGGGTATTCCTGTTGTTGTAGTAACCCGCCTGGCTGAAGAAGATCGTCGGGTTATCGATAAATTTACTGCTTCAGGAATTGATTCATGTCCAACCTATACGGACGAATCAACCTGTATGCACCTTGATTATCCAACGGATGATCCAGACCAGCGTACCCTCTCCGTAACAGGAACTGCTGGCTCGATCACACCACAGGAAATTGATTGTGTTCAGGCAAAAGCTGCAGTGATTGGTTCCAGCCTTCGCGGAGAGGTAGGTTTGGATGTGATTCGATCATTGAGTGAACGGAAGATTATGGTCGCCATTGATGTCCAGGGATTTGTCAGGGTATTAAGAGGTCAAGCGCTTATAAATGAACCCTGGGAGGAAATGACTGAGACCCTGAAATATGTTGACTATTTGAAAGCTGATGCCGTGGAAGCTGAATTTCTCACCGGTGAATCGGATATTTTCAAGGCAGCACAGTTCTTTTCTGATATGGGACCAGGGGAAATTGTGATCACCCATAAGAATGGTGTACTTGTTCATACCGGGGATGAAACTTATGACCGTCCTTTCTATCCTCAAAACCTTAGCGGTCGCAGTGGCCGGGGTGATACTTGCATTGGCACCTATATTGCCAAACGCCTCACAACCTCCCCAGCCGAAGCCAGCATATGGGCAGCCGCTGTCACCAGTCTTAAAATGGAAAAAGCCAGTCCATTTGACCGACCTCTGAGTGATGTTGAGGCGCTTATTCATTCTCGTTACAACCATGGTTCGAGGTTAAATTGAGTAATTTTGGATTGGAAATTATAGTGACCAATTAATCAGTGGTTATTTTTATTCCCTCTAAAGTAACACAACCATAAAATGCAAGAACCAGATGACAATTCGTATTGCCATCTGGTTTCATTTTGCATAACCTTGCGAAGGCTTCAAACCTTCGCAAGGTTTGTTTAAAATTCAAATAGAAGAAATTATTCGACAGTTATGACAACAAAAGCACTCATCCCCCAACGCAGATTTTCAGGGATTGAATCAAGGGCAATTTTTACAGAATAATATACACCTGAACCCAATGACTTCTTATCAGCTACTTGAATCACTTTTCCTGTTACAGTGATATCTGGCATGGCATCAAATGATACCTCAACAGGGTTACCTTCTTTGACCCTTATGGCATCTAATTCACTTAGATCTGTTGTTTCTACGATGAGTGTGGAAAGGTCTGCTAGCAGAAAGATTTGTTGACCGGGAAGGGCATTTTCGCCGGAATGTGCATTTACTTCAACGATTGTTCCAGAAAATGGTGAATAAATAAATGTACTACCCCATGCTTTACCGGCTTGATCAACACCGGCTTCTGCGGCTTTTACGGCTGCTTCTGCCGCC